>Ga0102928_1000612_pt1 | contig 23035 bp, 18 predicted proteins | sample SalPonR1_B_D1_MG_FD_78504 | JGI IMG/M metagenome (GOLD analysis project Ga0102928, IMG submission 78504) | Salt pond soil microbial communities from South San Francisco under conditions of wetland restoration - Salt Pond MetaG R1_B_D1_MG | ecosystem: Environmental > Aquatic > Marine > Intertidal...
CGGCGATTCTCAGACTGGTATTCGGGAACCCTGGCGTAAAAGCGTCGATAAAAACATTGATGTTGAGATTATCAAGGGAGAGCGGAGTCCATGAACCAGAGCACTGCCCAGAAAACCCGTGACAGCGGGCAAGAATCCAAGAGCCATGTTCTGACCCTGCCACTGGAAAACACCCATGTGGACCGGTCACCTCACACGTACGAGCGTTGGCTGATTGCCAAGCTCATGCGCATGGCAGGCTCGCCACCGGTCCGGTTCCAGCTCTGGAACGGGGATGTCATCGAACCCGAGGGTCAACACGCCCAATTCACTCTCCACCTGACTGACCCCAAGGCTCTCTACGCATTGGTCACCAACCCCAACCTGGCCTTCGGGGATCTGTACAGCTCCGGACGGCTGGAAGTGGAGGGAGACCTGCCGGATCTGATGGAGGCTCTCTACCGGTCCGTTCACCGGGCGCGACAAAAATGGCCGAAATGGCTGGAAGCCCTGTGGCGCAATCACAACCCCCGCTCCACCGGTATCTCGGAAGCCAAGGAAAACATTCACCACCATTACGATCTGGGCAATGAGTTTTATCAGCTCTGGCTCGACAGCGCCGAAATGCAGTACACCTGCGCCTATTACGAGAGCCCGGACCTGACTCTTGAACAAGCCCAACTGGCAAAGTTGGAACACGTCTGTCGCAAGCTCCGACTCAAGCCCGGCATGACCGTGGTCGAGGCCGGCTGTGGCTGGGGCGGGCTGGCCCGCTACATGGCGCGCAACTTCGGGGTCAAGGTGCATTCCTACAACATCTCGAGGGAACAGCTGGACTATGCCCGGGAAGAGGCCCGCAAGCAGGGGCTGGATAACCTTGTGGAATATATTGAGGACGATTACCGGAACATCAGCGGCCAGTACGATGCTTTTGTATCCATCGGAATGCTCGAGCATGTGGGCAAGGAAAACTACGAGGCTCTATCTGACCTGATCAAGCGGAGCCTGAAACCCGACGGTATCGCCCTGTTGCACAGCATTGGTCGCAATCGCCCGATGCTGATGAATGCCTGGATTGAGAAGCGAATATTCCCGGGCGCCTATCCACCGAGCATCGGGGAATTCATGCAGATCTGCGAGCATGGCGATTTCTCAGTGCTGGATGTGGAGAACCTGCGTCTGCATTACGCCCAGACCCTCAGCGACTGGATGACACGTTTCAACGAGAACGAAGACAAGGTAACCGCCATGTACGACAGTCACTTCACCCGAGCCTGGCGCATGTATCTGGCTGGATCCATCGCCGCCTTCAGGGCGGGTTCCCTGCAACTGTTCCAGGTGGTCTTCAGCCATGGCGATAACAACAAGCTGCCCAGGAACAGACAGGATCTTTACAACTTCCCTGCCGCACCCGAGGAGGCCTGATGGATTATTACGACCTTATCATCGTTGGTGCCGGCCCCGCCGGCTCTACCCTCGCCAGCGCTCTGGAGAACAGCGGCAAAAAAGTTCTGATCATTGACAAGCAGGACTTTCCCCGGGACAAGACTTGTGCAGGCTGGGTTACTCCTGCCGTCATGGAGACTCTGAAGATCAATCCCGAGGAGTACGGCAACGGACGAACGATCCAGCCCATTCGTCGCTTCCGAATTGGCATGATGGGCCAACCGGCGGTGGAAAACGATCATGGCGAGGTGGTCAGTTATGGCATTCGCCGATGTGAGTTCGATGACTATCTGCTCGGCCGCGTAAACAGCGTCAAGCAACTTGCCACACCGGTAAAATCCATCGTCCGAACAGAAGGCAATTGGGTAATCAACGACACCTGGGAAGCCCCACTGGTAGTCGGAGCAGGCGGCCACTTCTGCCCGGTTGCGCGGTTGCTGGGCGACGGACTGGGGGGCCATGAAACCGTCGTCGCCGCCAAAGAGGTTGAGTTTGAAATGACACCGGAGCAGGCCTCGGCTTGCGAGGCACGGGGCGATACCCCGGAGCTCTGGTTTTGCCGCGATCTCAAGGGGTATGCCTGGGTATTTCGCAAGGGCAATTACCTGAATATTGGCCTGGGCCGGGAGGACAACCACAAACTGACCGGTCACCTTCAGGCGTTTGTCGATGAGATGAAGTCCACCGGACGCATCCCGGAGGACCTGCCGGGGCGCTTCAAGGGCCATGCCTACCTGCTTTATGCCCATGCAGAACGGCCTTTGGTGGACGACGGCATTCTGCTGATCGGCGATTCTGCCGGCCTGGCCTACACACAGAGCGGCGAAGGCATCCGGCCAGCGATCGAATCGGCGCTGCTGGCGGCGGATGTGATAAGGAACGCGCCGGATTATTCAGCTTCTTCATTGCAAGTCTACGGCGATGCCATTTCCGAACGCTTTGGCAACCGCGCAGCGAACACCGATCAGGGCTGGCAGGTTCCCGACTGGGTCAAGATGCCACTGGCCAGCAGCCTGATGCGTTCGCACTGGTTTACAAGGAAAGTGGTCACGGAGAAGTGGTTCCTGCACCAGGAGGTGCCGCCGCTGAAAGTCGCTGTCTGAATATGCAAAAAATCAGACCGGGAGCGCCGTTACCGACGTGTCCCGGTCTTTAGTTGGCACCCTTGAATCAGTTCGCGGTCAGTTCAATAACATCAACACCGTAGAAGGTGGTGGTGCCGCTCACTTCGTTGCCCACCGCCAGCATGGGCTTGCCATTGGGGCTGTCTTCTGCGGCGATGAACGCCAGGCCTTCGGGCCCAAGGTCACCAGCCATACCCGCCTCTAGATTCTCCTGGGAGACAGAGAAGTCCCGGTTATTCAGGTACTGCACGAACCCCGGATTTTGGGGATTGGTGACATTGTAGACTATGATTCCGCCGGCACGCTCCAGGCCGATAAAGGCGAATGTTTGGCCATTGATCGTTCCAATTGTCACCGCTTCGGGCTCTGGCCCCTTATCATCAGACCGGTTATCGAAGGAATTCTCGTCGTTGTTGCCGTTGAAGTTGCCGGGGATCAGGCTGGCAGTGATACGCTCAAATTCGCTACCACTGTCGAACACTCGCTTGCCGTCCTCTGACCAAATGGAGAAGGATCGTGCGCCGTAGCTGAACAGGGTGTCGTATTCGCAGGTGTTTTCCACGTAGAATTTAACGTCGTCCACGTCCACATCGGTGTCACCGTTAAGGTCGCCAAGTTCAGCGGGCAGCTGTGACGGGTCGCAGCCGTTGCTGATGCCCATAGTGGAGGTGGTGTTCAGGCGGCCCAGGTTTTCGTCTTCCAACAGGTTGGTTATGGCCGATAGGTCACTGGCTGGGTCCAGGGTCAGGTCCGCCATGCGGAATTCTTCGGTCCAGCCATCGTAATCCCGCGAGTCGCCTTCGTTGGCGGTTATGTAGTAGGTTTTGCCATTGTAGCCGTAGCTTGTGATGGCGTCGGGCATGTACATGCCTTTCACTGGCCAGTTGCGGATGTTGATGCCGCTGTCACGGTTGCTGGCATCCAGTTCGTTGCCGATGATGCTGTGGTCTTTGTAGCCCAGAGGCAAGAGCGCAGTGATCTCACCGGCCTCAATATCCAGCTCGGCGACCGCGTTGTTTTCCTGCAGGGCTACCCAGGCTTTGGTATTGTCTATGGATACGGCAATGTATTCCGGCTCCAGGTCTTCGGCCAGTGTTGCGCCGGGGCCGAATATCCGCAGGCCAGCCGTTTCCAGGTCTGCCTGGTCAGCATTGAAGCCGGTGAAACCGGCGGTGGTCACGATGGCAGACGCTACGCCGTTGGACAGATCAATAATGCTGACAGAGCCTTCAGGGTCCACGCTATAGTCGTTACTCGGCTCGCCTTCGTTGGCAACCAGCACTTTCTGGCCATCACGGGTGAATGTGACCATATCAGGCAGGGCTCCAACCTCAACCTCACCTGCCTTGTTGAGGTCCGTACTGTTATAGAAAACCACCTTGCCATTTGCCTGCTTGTTCTCTGCTTCGATAGCCACCGCGACCAAATCACCATATACCGCCACACTATTGGCGGCAGCGCCCTCAGCGGTCGCATCAATCGTGCTCAGTTTCACTGGTAGTGCTGGATCGTTGATGTCCAGGACGTCAATTGTTCTGGCCAGGGCATTCACCACGAACAGCCGCTGATTCGCCGGATCATGAGCAACAATCTCGGCAGCACTCTCGTCAAAAACCTCTCCTTCCGCCTGGTAGGAGCCCAGTACATTCAGCTCAATGAGTGTCTGACTGGTGCCAGCTGTACCATCAGTACCGTCTGCGCCATCATCGCCGTCACAGCCGGCAAGACCGAGAACCGACGCCAGGATGGCGATGCCAAGGAGGGATTTACGCAGTTCCATATTCGCCTCATCTTCTAAAGTGTGTTGGTTCACGACATACTTTATTGAGACAAGGTGACATAACTGCGTCAGACAGAAGACAATTTGATGGCAAAGGCATTGCAGCGACAAAAAATGGCGACCCGGAGGTCGCCATTATAATTACAGAGAAAATCCCTATTTTCAGTGACCAAGATAACTACGATACATCCAGACAGTCTTCTCCTGCTGGGAGATGTAGTCGCTCATCAGGGCAACCGTACCCTCGTCTTCCGCTTCACCGGCCAGACTGAGCAGTTCACGCTGTTTACCAATCAGCTTGGCAAAGCTTTCCACGATGTTCTCCATCGCTTCCTTGCCGTCGGAAACATCTTTGCGCTCCGGCACTTCTGAACGCTCGATGTAGGTGCTGTAGGCGTGGGCCGGGCGATGGCCAAGTGTCAGAACGCGCTCGGCAATCTCATCAATCTTGAGCAGCAGGTCGTCATACAGCTCTTCAAACTTCACATGCAACTCGAAGAAGTTGTCGCCCTTGATGTTCCAGTGGTATCCCCGGACGTTCATGTAGAAGATCTGGTAGTTGGAAAGCAGATCATTGAGGGAATCCGCAAGCTTTTCCGTTTTCTCGGTATCAAGACCGATAAAGTTCTTACCCATAATGCGTCTCCTTGGCAGTTATGTATAAATGACTGAAAACAATATACCCCCGATGGCCGAACATCGGGAAGTTGAGTCAGGTTATTCCTGTCATAGCGGCACTGCATAGCTCTACCTATGAGAGTCAGCCAGTACATAGGTGACAACTATCGAAGATCAAAAAACAATTCATTTAACAATCATTCTCACCAAACGTTTAATGGAAACATCAACGAACGACACCGGAGAGAATCATGAGCGCGTTAAAACTGTTCGTACACAACCATGGCACGAATGGCGATCAGTCGCTGATCAAGACGGTAACGTTCGCCCTCACTCACTTTACAGTAGCCTTTACCGTGGCTTATCTGCTCACGGGTGACCTCCTCATCGGAAGCCTGATCGCCATGGTGGAACCGGCAATCAACACGGTTGCCTATTTCTTCCATGAAAAGATCTGGGCCCGGCGCCAGCGAAATGCAGGCGCTTCTGGAGGAACTCTAACTCACCCCCAGCCCCACACCTTTTGATCCCGATCAAGGGCCGGCTCAGACACCGGGCCCACAATCGGTGCAGCCTTCCTCTGGCGCCGGTCCGATACTGAGGTTGCGGTTGAGGTCTTTCAGTGCGGTTCTCAATCCTTCCTCGATGACCGGATGGTAAAACGGCATTTCCAGCATTTCGGTGACGGTCAGTCTTCGCTGGGCCGACCATGCGAGCAGATGGGCGATGTGCTCCGCCGCCGGGCCGAACATCTCGGCTCCCATAAACAGGCCACTGCCATGCTCACCGTAGACTCTCAGTAGTCCCCGGTTTTTGCCGATCACCCGACTGCGCCCCTGATCCTCGAAGGACACCTCCCCAACGGCGAAGCATCCGCGACAACGCTCGCCCACCTGGTGAATCGTCAGCCCGACCGTCGCAATCTGCGGCTCGGTGAATACTACCGCCAACGGCGTCCGGCGAAGCCCGGTTCGCACATCCGGGTAAGAGGCAGCGTTGTCGCCGGCTATCCGGCCCTCGTCGGCTGCCTCGTGCAACAGCGGCAGACTGTTATTGGCGTCGCCGGCGATAAATATGTGGCTCTGACCACAACGCAGGGTATGGGGATCAAACAGAGGCATGCCGTTTTCATCCAGCTCAATGTCGGCGTTCTGGATATCCAGTCCGTCGACGTTGGGCCGACGCCCGGTGGCTGCTAACAGGTAATCAAAGGTTTCGGTCTTTTCACCGGTATCCCCATCCACAAACGTAATGGCGACACCGTCATCAACCCGCTCAACGTTCTTGACCTCCGACTCTGGATCCAGCGGGAACTCTTCGTTAAAGGCTTTAAGGGCGTAGTCCCGGATCGAGTCGTCCTGGATGGGACCGACAGACCCGCCAACGCCGAACATTCGCACCCGGACCCCAAGCCGGCTCAAGGCTTGCCCAAGCTCCAGTCCAATCACGCCCGGACCAAATACCGCCACCGACTCCGGCAGATCCTGCCATTCGAAAATATCATCATTCACCACCAGGCGGTCCTTGGCTTCTTTCAGAAACCCGGGAACATTGGGCCGGGAACCGGTAGCGATGATGATCCGCTCCGCCTCAACCTCACGATTGCCTTCAACCACCAGACGATGCGGGCCAACAAACCGCGCGTGACCTTTCAGGCGGTGCGCTTCAGGAAACTTCTCGACCGAATCAATCACCGACGAAACGAAACGGTCCCTTTCGGTTCGCACCCGCTCCATAACCCGCCTGCCATCAATCCGGATGCCCTGGGCAGAGACGCCAAAAAGCTTGCCAAGCTCCATCTGATGGGCATTTTCGGCGGCGGCGATCAACAGCTTGCTCGGCATACACCCGACCCTGGCGCAGGTGGTGCCATACTGGTCACCCTCAATCAGCACGACTTTGTCGGTCACTTTGCGCACGCGCTGATAGGCCACCATACCGGCGGTACCAGCTCCGATAATGGCAACGTCTACAGGTTGCTTATCCATACAACGGTCTCCTGACAGGCATTCCCGGCACCCGGGAACAGGGAAGGTTCGGAAGGGTGTGACCTCAGTATAGAAGCCATGGCAAGTTTCACCCGCCCCGTGAAAAAAGCACGGATTCAGCCTATGCTGTCAGACTTTTCAGGCAATGCCGTACGCAGGATAGGAGTAGGGAAATGCAGAGTTACTGGCCGGAATTTCTGACCGTAGCCGTGGTCCACTTGCTGGCTGTGGCAAGCCCCGGGCCGGATTTTGCCGTGATGCTTAGACAGGCGCTGTGCCAGAGCCGGAGAAACGCGCTGCTGACGGCCATCGGCATTGGTGGCGGAATTCTGGTGCATGTCTGTTACTCACTGCTGGGGATTGGCCTGCTGATCCAGCAATCAATCATGCTCTTCAATGTGCTCAAGGTGCTCGGGGCGCTCTATCTTGCCTGGATTGCCGTGCAGTGTCTGCGGGCCCGTGCCGGCAGCGTCCATGTGGAACAAGACCCGACCGGTGGGCAATCCGGTATCGCAGCCCTGCGACTGGGTTTCCTGACCAATGCCCTGAATCCCAAAGCAACCCTGTTCTTTGTTTCCCTGTTCTCCGTTGTGATCAGCCCCGGTACGCCCATTGCTCTTCAGGCAGGCTATGGCATTTACATGGCCCTGGCCACCGGGCTCTGGTTTGCCATGGTTGCCGTCTTCTTTACCCTGCCAGGCGTTCGCCGGGGATTTAACCGGTTTGGCCACTGGCTGGACCGCCTGATGGGCGGTGTTCTGCTGTTGCTGGCCGGCCAGTTACTGCTGTCTACAGTGAGCGGATCAGAGCCTCCGTCTGGGCCCATCCCAGACACGGATCGGTAATCGAACACCCGTAACGCAGGTCGGCACCGTCGTCCTGCCGGCCCGGTTCCAGGAAGCTTTCCAGCATCAGACCACGAATATGGTGGTTGCCGGCCCGGCGCTGGGCCATCACTTCACGGGCTATTTCCAGCTGTCGCCCAGCCTGCTTGCAGGCATTGTCGTGGCTGCAGTCCACCATTACAGCCGTAGACAAACCGGCATTTCCCAGGGTGCCAACGGCCTGTTCAATACTTGCCGCATCGTAGTTGGTAATACCGCGGCCACCGCGCAAAACCAGGTGGGTATCAGGGTTCCCCCGGGTGGTAATCATGACCGGCGCGCCGGTCGCCGACACCCCAAGGTGGTGATGAGGATGGGAGGCCGACTGCATGGCGTTGGTTGCAACGGCAATGCCGCCATCCGTACCGTTCTTGAAGCCGGTGGGCATGGGCAGGCCGCTGACCATTTCCCGATGCACCTGCGACTCGGTGGTTCGGGCACCGATGGCAGTCCAGCTCACCAGATCACCCAGGTAATCCATGGCGAACGGGCTCAGGGCTTCGGTGGCCAGCGGCAGACCCATGGCGGCCAGATTCAACAGAAGGCGGCGGGAGCGGCGCAGCCCCTCATTCAGATCGCCCGCTCCGGTGCGCTCCGGATCGTACAGCAGGCCTTTCCAGCCGACCGTAGTCCTGGGCTTCTCCAGATACGCCCGCATAACGATCAGGAAGCGGTCGCTGACCTCATCCGCCAGCGCCTTCAGCTTCTCCCCATATTCCAGGGCCGCCACCTCATCGTGAATGGAACAGGGTCCCATCACGATCAGGGTTCTCATGTCGCTACCTTGCAGAATCCCCCGGATTGCCTGTCTCTGCTCTGCCACCTGCCGGACGACAGAGTCGCTGACCGACATCTGCTGCTTGAGCTCCGCCGGCGTTGGCAGAACCACTTCCTGCCGGTGGACGGTCGGAGATTCCGCTTGCTGGTGTGTCAGTTCAGTGTTCAAGGGCATGTTCATGTCAGTGTTTCCGTTTCCCTGCGTCAGAATCAAAAAAGCCCCGGCTGGGCTACCAGTCGGGGCTTTTTGAGTCCGGTGGCAGCCTGGGTTTTCTGCCGGGCTGCCTTCCTCGTTATTCGTTCGATGAAGATGCTATGGGCGGCCCCGGCTCTGGCTAAAATAAAAGCCATAACCAAACCACCAAAAAAACACAGCAGCGACTGCAGCCACCGGCTTAGTGCCGAAAGCTTGCAAAACATTCAATTGACAGGTCGCGTGTGTCGTCTTCATGCTTTTCAATATATACCCCCGGTTTTCAACTTGGCAACCCAAACGCCGGAGTTTTTTCACTTACGGCTGAATGGTTGGGAGCAATCAATGACTGTTTTCCTCCGACGATACCCCCTGCTGCTCGCATTGGCGCTTCTGCTCGGGCTGTTTTCCAGCTCCGCCCTGGCCCAGGCGGAGTCACGTGCCTATCAGCTTGAAAACCGGCCCGGGGAAGACGTGGCTGTGCAGATTCGCGAGCTTTACCAGGGCTCGCCGGTGACCGTGACCGCCCGGGGCCAACAGCTGGTGGTGCGAGGTGAACCAGCCTTGCTGGACGAGATCGGGCGGCTTGTGGAGACGATGGACGTGGCGCCGGTACAACTGCGAATCACCGTTCGCTCCAGAACAGATAGCGGCGGCAAGCGCTCAGGGGCGGGCATTTCCGCGTCCGGAGGCCAGGCCGAAATCTCAGCGGAACGCCGCGTTACCAGTACCGGCAGCGCCCAGGAACGAACACTGGTTATGCAGGATGGCCAGTCTGCGCATATAACTTCGGGCCAGATCCGGACCATTCCTGTCGCCGTTCGCGGAGGCCGGAATCCGGCGGCTTTCCTGCAACAGGTCGAAACCCGCAGCGGGTTCCTGGTCAGCCCCCAGGTGATTTCCAATCAGGCGGTAGAACTGAGCATTGTCTCGTTCGAGGAGGAACCGGCAAACCTGGACGGTTACGAAACAGAGGCCGTGGTCACCATTCGGCGGGTTGAGCCAGGACAGTGGGTATCACTGGGCAGCACAGCAACCCGTTCGAGCCAGGAGCGCAGTGGCATCACCTATCAGGTAAACAGCAGCCGCTCAGAGAACCGGAGTTTTGAAGTACGGGTTGACCTTCTGCCCTGACCTCAGGCGTTTCGTTTGCCCAGGAGAACCTGCTTGGCTTCGTTCAGTTTGGCCGCCAGGTAGTCATTGCCACCCCGGTCCGGGTGAAGCTTCTGCATAAGCCGGCGATGGGCCATCACGACCTCTTCTTCAGTGCAGCCGGCTTGCACCCCAAGGATATCGCAGGCCTCGCGTTCTGACATCTGGCCAGTCAGATCCGTGCCCTGACCGGATTGACGGTTTGCCTGCTCTTGCTCTGATCCCTGCTTTTTTTCGCCCATGAACCGGCTGATGGCCGGGGCAAATTTCAGCAGCGCGGGCAACTTCCGCAACAGGGGAATCAGGGCCGCGACTGCCGCCGTCAGTACATGGACCCGACCAGTCAGAACCATGAACACCAGCAACGCGCCACCAATCACAAGAACAACTTTCCAGGTGGCCGCCTTTTTCTTTTCGGCGGACAGCGCGCCCCACTGTTTCAGAATTACAAACACGGCGGCTGCCAACGCGAGCCCCAGAATCCACTGCATGGTTGATCCTCACCCTGAATACCGTCGTAATTCTGTCACCGACGTCTGATACATTACTAGTGCCCTGCGCGGAAAGCCGCCCCCTACAAAACAGCCATGATGTTTGTCAATTCCGGCAAGCCCCGAGTCTAGATAGAAATACTTACAACCCGGTGACAATAGCGACCCTGATTTTGTAGGATGCTATGCTTCCCCAAATCTGACACAGATCCTCAGGACCCGAACCATGCGCACTGCTTCCCGCTTTCTGATCGTCATTATTTTTCTCGGCGTGGTGCTCGGAGGCATCTTTGGCTACAAGTTCTACCAGTTTGGCCAGATGCAAGAGCAAATGTCCCAGCCTCAGCCACCGGCCCAGATTTCCGCCGTTGAGGCCAAGAATGAAGCCTGGACGCCAGCCATCAAGGCTGTCGGCAGCGTTGAAGCCATTAACGGCATCCAGGTAGCCAATGAGGTGCCGGGCGTCATCGAAACCATCAATTTCGAATCCGGTGACGTGGTTGAGCAGGGCGATATCCTGATCCGCATCGATGCAGCCATCGATGAAGCCGCCCTGCGCACACGCCGTGCCGAGGCACAACTGGCTGAACAGGAATTCAAACGGGTATCCGACCTGCTGCCCAAGCGTGCAGTATCACAGTCTCAATACGATGAAGCCAAGGCCAATTTTGACGCTGCCCGCGCACGTGTTAACGAAGCCGAGGCCCAGTTGAGCAAGAAGATCATTCGTGCGCCCTTTGATGGCACGCTAGGTATCCGGATGGTCGACCAGGGCGAATATATTGCCACCGGCACGCCCATTGTGGAGATCAACATGCTGGATCCGATCTATGTTGACTACACCCTATCGGAGAAAAACCTGCCGAACGTGAAGACTGGCTATCCAGTAGTCGCCACTGTCGCTGCGGTTCCGGAGCAGGACTTTGAAGGATCTGTCAGCGCCATCAACACCTCGGTTAACGCGGAAACCCGGACTGTCAGAATCCGCGCCACGCTTTCCAACCCGGACAACCTGTTGCGTCCGGGCATGTTTGCGACCGTTCTGACCCAGCAACCGGAAGACAACGAGGTTGTGACCGTGCCGCGCACTGCTATTTCCTACAACACCTACGGTGACTTTGTGTTTGTGGTTGAGGAGAACGACGACGGCAACCTGATCGTTAACCGTCGCACGGTGACCACCGGCGAAACCCGCAACACCCGCGTTGCTGTCCTGTCAGGGCTGGAAGCAGGCCAAACCGTCGTCGAAAAAGGTTTGCTGCGCCTGCGCGCAGGCCAGAAGGTGGCCATTCAGGAAGAAGACCAGAAGCAGGGGGCATCTGAGTAATGCGCTTCACTGACATATTTATCCACCGTCCCGTACTGGCGACGGTGGTCAGTCTGCTGATTCTGCTTCTGGGTGCCCGGGCGGCCATGGAAATGGAAATCCGGCAGTATCCGGAACTCGAAAGCACCACCGTGACCGTCACTACGGCCTATCCCGGCGCCAGTTCCGACCTGATCAAGGGCTTCATTACCACGCCGCTGCAGCAGGCAATTGCCGAGGCCAGTGGCATCGACTATCTGACGTCCACCAGTTCCCAGGGTACCTCCACCATTGAAGCCAAGATGGTGCTGAACTATGACGCCAATGCGGCCCTTGCGGAAATCCAGGCCAAGGTGGCGAGCCAGCGGAACGTGCTGCCGGCCGAAGCCCAGGACCCGGTGATCACCTCCACCACCGGTGACTCGACGGCCCTGATGTACATTGCGTTTTACAGCAATGAGCTGGCCGTGCCCCAGATTACCGATTACCTGACCCGGGTTGTCCAACCCAGGCTGCAGGCGCTCTCCGGTGTTGGCAAGGCGGAACTGCTGGGCCGGAAATTCGCCCTGAGGGTATGGCTGGATCCGGAACGCCTGGCCGCCGTGGACATGACACCTCAGGAGGTGGTCGCAAAGCTCCGCGCCAACAACTACCAGGCCGCCGTGGGCAACACCAAGGGTACCTACACCGAAATCAGCATGACCAGCGACACCGACGTGGCTGACCCGGACGCGTTCCGCAACCTCGTCGTCAAACAGTCTGATGGCACCCAGATCCGCCTGCAGGACATCGCCCGGGTTGAGCTGGGCTCTGAAACCTACGATCAGCTCGCTCTGTACAAAGGCCAGCCGGCCACCTATGTCGCCATTGAACTGGCTCCCGGGGCCAACCCGCTGACGGTCGCCGGCCTGGTGAAGGACGAACTACCGGATATCGAAAGCCAGCTGCCGTCCGGGCTGGATGTGCGCCTGGCCTATGATGCCTCTGACTTCATCGAGGATTCCATCAACGAGGTTATCATGACACTGCTGGAAGCGATGATCATTGTTCTGGTGGTGGTGTTCCTCTGCCTCGGTTCGGTCCGGGCCTCGATTGTGCCATCCGTTGCGGTCCCGCTGTCACTTATCGGCGGCGCCTTCATCATGCTGATGTTCGGCTTCTCGCTGAACCTTCTTACCCTGCTCTCCATGGTGCTGGCCATCGGCCTTGTGGTGGATGACGCCATCATCATGGTGGAAAACGTGCACCGACACATCGAAGAGGGCGAGTCCCGATTCGAGGCCGCGATTAATGGCGCCCGTGAGATGGCGGTTCCGATCATAGCCATGACCACCACCTTGGTGGCGGTATACGCGCCTATCGGCTTCATGGGCGGGCTGGTTGGCTCGCTGTTCACCGAGTTTGCGTTCACGCTTGCGGGCACCGTTGTTATTTCAGGCATTGTTGCCCTGACCCTCTCGCCCATGCTTTCGGGCAAGGTTCTCAAGCCCCATGGCAACCCCGGTAGATTCGAGAGGGGCGTTGAGAAAACCTTCAATGGCCTGGCGGCGAGCTACAAGTCTGCCCTGAGCTCACTGATGCAAACCAAATCGGTGGTGGTTTTCTTCGCCCTCGTCGTGCTGGGCTCTATTTACTTCATGGTCTCAATGAGCCAGAACGAGCTGGCTCCCACTGAAGACCAGGGCATCCTTTTCTATCAGGGGCTTGGCCCCCAGACCTCGACCCTTGACTATCTTCTGGAGCATGGCGATGAAGTCCAGGAGCGTATGTCGACGGTCCCGGGCTACAACGAGGACTTTATGATCATCGGCATTACCGGCCCCAATTCGGTATTCGGTGGTTTCAAGCTGGCGCCCTGGAGTGAGCGGGAGATCAGTCAGTTTGAAGTCCAGCCAAAGCTGGATGCCGAGCTCAAGAACGTAACCGGCCTGCAAACCGCCGTGTTCCCGCGGCCTTCCCTGCCGGGCTCCGGTGGTGGCCTGCCATTCCAGTTCGTGATTACCACCGGCAGCAGCTATGAGCAGCTGGATCAGGTTGCGGATGAACTGCTGGGCAAAGCCATGGGCAGCGGTAACTTCATGTTCCTGCAGAAATCCATCAACTTTGATCGGCCGATCACACGCATCAACGTCGACCGGGACCGGGTAGCGGACCTGGGTCTGTCCATGCAGGACGTTGGCCAGAGCCTGTCGAGCATGCTTGGGGGCGGTTACATCAATCGTTTCAGCATGGAGGGCCGCTCTTACCAGGTGATTCCGCAGGTTGACCAGCAGTTCCGGCTGGATGCTCAGGCGCTCAATGAGTATTACATTCGCTCGGATAACGGCGAACTGGTGCCGCTGGGCAGCGTCGTCAGCTTCAGCCAGGACGTTGAACCCTCGAACCGCACCCAGTTCAACCAGCAGAACTCCCTCACTCTTGAAGGCGTGGTACAACCGGGCGTAGCCGCAGGTACCGCCATGGACTTCATGGAGCAGACCGCCGCTGAAGTTTTCCCACAGGGCTTCAGTTACGACTACACTGGCCAGACCCGCCAGCTGGCGACCCAGGGCAGCGCCCTGATGGTGACCTTCTTCCTCTCGCTGCTGGTGATTTACCTGGTGCTGGCAGCCCAGTTCGAAAGCTGGCGGGATCCGTTCATCATTCTGGTGTCGGTGCCCATGTCGGTTGCCGGAGCCATGGCGTTCATCGTCCTCGGCTTCGCCACCATGAACATCTACACCCAGGTGGGTCTGATAACGCTGATCGGGGTGGTGTCCAAGAACGGCATCCTGATTGTCGAGTTCGCCAACCAGTTGCAGAAGGAACGCGGGCTTAACAAGGTGGATGCGGTGATTGAGGCGGCAGCGATCCGCCTGCGGCCAATCATCATGACATCCCTGGCACTGATCTTTGCCATGGTGCCGCTGCTGATTGCCATTGGCCCGGGCGCGGAAAGCCGCTTTGCCATTGGTCTGACCATCAGCGCCGGACTGGGTATCGGAACCTTGTTCACCATCTTTGTGTTGCCGGCGTTCTACATCCTGCTGGGCCGGGATCATCACGGCTCAGCCGTGGATGAACACGGCAACGGGTCCGAACCTGAGAGCAAATCGGCGCCGGCCCACTGATCCGGTGTGATACAGCAGGCCCGGCCACGGCAACGTGAGCCGGGCTTTTTTGTCCAGCGGATCAGGACAGCAGCAGGGCGGGCTCGTCTACAACCTGCTTGCCCACGCCTCTGCCCTGAAGGTTTCGCCGCCACTGTACCGTGTCACTGGGCAATTCCCCGAAGTGTTCCCGGTACAGGGCGGCAAACCGTCCGAGGTGCGAAAAACCTGCGTCGGCGGCATACCAGGAGATGTGCGGCACGTCGCACTGGCAGTCCACCAGACGCTGCCGAACCCTCATCAGCCGGTTACGCTGGTACAACCGGTAAGGCGTCATACCGGTTTCCCGCTTCATCAGATAGTAAAGATTCCGCTCGCTAACCCCGGAGTGGCTGGCCAAGTCCTGCAGGTTGAAGTCCCAACCCGTTTCCTGCCTTATTTTCTCGATCGCCCGCAGCAAACGCCGATCGAGCTTCGGACACTGGCAGGCGTGGACCGATCTCTCATCCGGGGCTATCAGGAAGCGGAAAAGCTCATCCGTTGTCTCGATCGCGTGCGCGTGGTCGCGAAAGAACGGTGATCGATGGAGATAGCAGGTGATCATGTCCTCCCAGGCGGAGAGGCAGCCCTCGGAACTACCCCCAGTCAGTGGCTCCGGAATCCCGGTTTCCGGCCGGATAATCAGCACCTGAGCACCCTTGGGCATACGCAGCCGGAACCTGTCTTCTGGGCGGGCGAGAACGAGCCCGGTCAGACATTGCCAGGGCCCGTCGCGGCGAGCGATCTGAGGAATGCCGGTTCTCGGCAACAGAAGAACGGGGGCCGTTGCCCGGCAGCCAGTGATATTCATGCCCTGACTGGCATACAGACAGATCAGACGGCCTCGCTCCGAGGCCAACATGGAGAGGGCCCCCACCTGTTGGCCACTGCCCTCGAACACGGTGCAGTTCATATCACCACAACCAGACAGCTCGCGGATTGCTGCGAGCCACTCCCTCAGGGAGGCTCGATTAAGACGCAGGTAGGCATCAAGTTCCAGTTCTGGCGTTGTATTTTGCATAGGGTTCCGAGGACGAGGTTTGCCCCTTGATAAATCAATCGAGGCCTCTGACCTAGCCAAATCTTGCAAAATGCACCGGGAAAGACCGCTGTCTGACTTATTCTTGACGTCGATCAATAACTGTCGAGAACCAAAGGAAGCAACTCCTGCCAGGGCGCCGGCCTGGCCATCAGGAATCCCTGGCCCCGGTGACACTTCAATTCCCGGAGCCTGCTGCGCTGGTCTTCGGTCTCGATTCCCTCTGCTACCACCTCCAGATCCAGTGCCTCGGCAATTCCGAGGATCGCAGAGACGATCCGTGAATCGCCCGACTCGCCGCCCAGGCGCCAGATAAATTGCCGATCAATTTTAAGCACATGCAATGGAAGGGTATGCAGATAAGCCAGTGAGGAGTATCCCGTTCCAAAGTCATCAATGGCGACAACCACTCCTTGATCGCCAAATTCCCGCAGCCGATTCAGGCACTGCCTCGACAGGTTCATCAAGTGGGTTTCCGTGATCTCGATTTCAGGCACCCACCCAACACTTCGGATGCGTTCGAACAAGGGGCCCAGCAGGGTTTCCAGGCGGGAGTCGGTAATCTGGCGTGCCGAGATATTGATCGCCAGACCAAGCCCTTCGGGCAGCGTGTCCGCATGCTTTGAAAGGTCGGAGAGCACACAGCGCACCAGGTGCTCGGTCAGTTCATGAATATGGCCCCGCTGCTCGGCAATGGGGACAAAATCCGCGGGTGATACCGGGCCGAATTCCGGGTGGTGCCAGCGCAGCAAGGCCTCAAGCCCGGCGACCTTGCCTGTCTCGAGGTGGTATTGAGGTTGATAAACCACGCTGAATTCTTCCGGTGCGGTCTTCAACGAGGCGATCAGCGCCTCGGACAGGCGTTGTCTGTGTCGGCCCTGTTCAGTGTCCACAGCACTGTATATCCGGTAGCAGGCCCGCCCCGCTATTTTGGCCATGTACATGGCGCGGTCCGCATTCTGTAAAAGCTCCGCGCCGGTGCGACCATGGTCAGGGTATACCGAGGCGCCAACCGAAGCCGACAGGAAGTACTCCCGGTGGCCCACGATGATGGGCGCCTGAAAGATCTGCGTCATGCGCTGACAAACACTCTCCAGCTCGTCATCGTTCTGGAGTTCGATGATGACCGCGAATTCATCACCGGAGAGCCTTGCAACCACGTCGCCCTTGCGCAGAACGCTCTGAATACACTGGGCAGCCTGCTGCAAAACCTGATCGCCGCATTCGTGGCCGTGCAGATCGTTAATCGACTTGAAAAAATCAAGGTCCACGTACAACACGGCGAAACAACCGCCGTCGCGCTCCCGCTGGGACACCCGGGCCTTGAGGAATTCCTGGAACAGAGAACGGTTTGGCAGCTCCGTCAGCGGATCATAATAGGCCAGCGAGGCCAGTCGCTCATCGCCGGCGGCAATATCTCCGACATCGGTGAAGATGCCTGCAAAAAACTGTCGTCCCTCCCGCTGCACGGGATATATGGTCAGCCATTGGGGATAGGTCTCGCCATTCTTGCGCCGGTTCCAGATCACTCCCTCCCAACGCCCGTGATCGCTCAGGCTTTTCCACATGGCTTGATAGAATTCAGGCGAATGCAGCCCCGAGCTGAGTACCGAAGGCGCCTGACCAATCACCTCTTCTGCCTGGTAACCGGTCACCGAGCGGAACATCCGGTTCACGTAGGCAATTCTCGGTTCCGTTGTCGACAGCATGATTGCTCTGGGGTGGTGATCCACCAGGGCCCTGAAGTCTTGTTGTTTTAATGCCTGCATGCACTGCTCACTCCTTTTCAGCAGTCCCTGAATCTGGTCCGATCAGTTCCAGTCACCAGCATAAGCAGTATCTGTCGCCAACCTAGCCACATATTGCAAAAACACGATTGTTACGACCAAAGCACAAGAAAATGTGAAGCAACGTTCAATTATTGCAATAACCGGATATCGAACAGACAGAAGTCGGTCGATAGTTAGTCAACGTGACAAGCACCGATATCGAAGCAAGGAACCTTCATGCGCATCAACGAACCCGTCAGCCAAAAAGAACGGGGATACCCGGACCAGTATCACCTGATTACCACTACCGATCTTCGAGGCAAGATCACCGCCGCCAATGAAGAGTTTGCCGAAGTCGCCGGTTACGAGATCGACGAACTGGTTGGCCAACCCCACAACCTGATCCGTCATCCGGACATGCCACCAGGGGCCTTCGAGAATCTCTGGCAAACCATCAAATCCGGCGAATCATGGCGCGGAATCGTGAAGAACCGATGCAAGAATGGCGATCATTACTGGGTGGACGCCTTCGTCACTCCAATACGCAAAGACGGGGAGATTGTTGAGTTTCAGTCGGTTCGCACCCGCCCCCGACCGGAACAGGTTGCCCGGGCGGAGAAGCTGTACACTGCCTGGAAGCAGGACAAGGTTCCAAGGCGCTACCTGGCTATCAGCCCACCGCTGTCACTGAAGCTTGGCTGCCTCTACGGAGTTCTGGCATCCGCTATTCTCGGATTCGGCCTCACTGAGCTGACCCTGCCCCACCTGTTGGTTTTGCAGGCGCTGGTTCTGTCGGTGTTTGCGGTCCTTTTTTGGCTGACTCTGCCAATGATGCGCAGCGCCAGAGCGGCCTGTTGCGAGGCCCATCCGGCCATGCCCTGGATCTATACCGGTCGTCGTGATGAAGGTGCCTGGATCGAGTTCGATCGCCAGAAAAGGGATGCAGTGCTCCGGGCAGTATCTGCCCGCATGCATGCCAATGTCGGCAAGCTCCATGGCCGGAAACAACGAACCGTCGAGTGGGTCGCCAACTCGGTGGCCAGCATTCGCAGTCAGCAGGATGATATCCAGGACATAACCCGGGCCTTCGAAGAACTGGCCGAGAGTGTTCGCCGGGTCAGCGAACTGACCGCCCGAACCCACGAGGCAACGGACGACGCCCGTCAGTCAGCCGGCCAGTGTCGCGGCCAGATGACATCTATGAACCAGTCTCTCTCCGGGCTCAGGGACCAGCTGTCTGTCGCCAATGAACGTATGCAGACGTTGTCTGAAAAGAGCGATGCCATCGGCATGGTTCTGGATGTGATCTCCGACATCGCGGAGCAAACCAATCTGCTGGCACTGAATGCCGCCATTGAAGCTGCCCGTGCGGGCGAATCCGGCCGCGGATTTGCCGTGGTTGCCGATGAGGTGCGGGGCCTGGCGCTGAGAACCCACGAATCCACCCGCAAGATTGATGAGATGATCGGAGCCCTGCAAACCGAAACGCGGGAAGTCGTTGAGGTGATCAACAACGGAACGCGCTGCTGCGAGCAGACGGCCGGAATCGCCAGTGAAGCCAGCGAAACGCTGGAGGCGACACTCAGGGATGTCGATGTCATTACTTCCTGCACCCACGAGGTGGCCGGCGCTACCGAGCAACAGGCCGCGCTGAGTCTTCAGGTGGAACGGCAGGCAGCACGGCTTCTGGAACTCGGCAACCGGTCGGTCCAGAGCAGCGAAAACGCGCGGGAAGAGTCGGAACACCTGGGCAATAACGTGGATCAGGCCCAGTTGCTGACCAGTCATTTCCTGCAGATGTTGTGCGACCGACTGTTGCCGGCACCAGCGCCCCGGAACCTGCAACGATTCCCCGAGCCGACGCAATAAGGTAGGCTGGCGATCAACCTTTAGACCAACCTTGGAAGATCGCTGCAACCGTGACTCTTGGAACCCTGTTCTGGCTATTCCTCGCCGGATTCGCTGTCTGGTACTGGTGGCGCGCCAAAGCCATCAAGGATTTCGTGCTTCAGGCCGCGCGCCGCTACTGCAAAAGCATGGACGTGATGCTGCTGGACGACGCCGTATTCCTCCGCGGTCTCTGGTTCAAACGCGACGATCAGGGCCGGATCCGGGTATGGCGCCGCTTCCTGTTCGATTTCACGTCTACCGGCGAAGAGCGCTACACCGGTCGCATCATTATGCTGGGCCAACGCATCCAGCATATGGAACTGGAACCCCACCGGTTTTCCTGAGCGGGCGCCGCATTGGTCGCCTGGAGTCTAATTCAGGTCCAGGCCATCATTAGCGATCGAAGGCTTCCCCATAACTGCGGCAATCACCTATCCGCTGCGGCATCACAGATATGTTTGGGTTTCCTATACTGTCGGGGTCATTTCCAACCAACAGACAGGGACAATGGACATCCAAAACGACCACCGTTACGCGATCAACCTCAACGTCCGGGGCATTCAGCCCTCGGCCACCCTTCGCATCAACGAATTGAGCAACCAGCTCAAGTCCGAGGGCAAGGAGATCATCAAACTCGGTCTGGGGCAATCCCCGTTCCCGGTTCCCGATCGCGTGGTGGAAGCTCTCAGGGAGCATGCCCACGAAAAGGATTACCTGCCGGTGAAGGGGCTTAAGGGCCTGCGTGAAGCCATTGCCGGCTATATCAACCGCAGTGAGCGCATGCGCTGTACCTGGGAAGATGTTCTGATCGGCCCTGGCTCCAAGGAACTGCTGTTCATATTGCAGCTGGCCTACTACGGCGATCTCCTGATCCCGCGCCCGAGCTGGGTTTCCTACGCCCCGCAAGCGCGGATTATCGGCCGCTCGGTACACTGGCTGCCAACCCATGCCGAGAACAACTGGCAGCTCACCGCCGAGGAGCTGGACATCATCTGTCGCGATGATCCCTCGCGGCCCCGGATCCTTATCCTGAACTATCCATCCAACCCGACTGGCTGTACCTACACCGACGACCAGTTGCTGGCCATTGCCAACGTGGCCCGCAAATACAAACTGATTCTGCTGTCGGACGAAATCTACGGCGAGGTGCACTTTGAAGGCAGGCACAAATCCATCGCCCGCTACTACCCGGAAGGCACCATTATCAGTACCGGCTTGAGCAAATGGGCGGGTGCGGGTGGCTGGCGCCTTGGCACGTTCATCTTCCCCAAGGAACTCCGGCCACTGCAGGACGCCATGGCGATCATTGCCAGCGAAACCTACACCGCCACCAGCGCTCCCATCCAGCACGCGGCCATCTCGGCATTCAATGGGGGTGACGACATGGAGGAGTACCTCAAGCAGTCCCGCCGGGTGCTGAAGGTTGTTGGCGAATACATGCATCGCCGACTGAGTGACATGGGCGCAGTGGTCCAGAAACCGGAAGGTGCGTTCTACCTGTTCCCGGACTTCTCCGGGTTCCGGGAGCAACTGGCCAGCAAAGACATCAAGACCAGCCAGGCCTTCTGCCAGGCCCTGCTGGAAAACACCGGCGTCGCCATCCTGCCCGCCAGCGACTTCGGCTTCGTGCCTGATCATCTGGCAGCCCGCCTGGCCTTTGTCGACTTCGACGGCGCCGAATCCCTGCATCTGGCCGGCGGAGACTATGCCGACCAGGAACTGGGCGACGACTTTGTGAAGCAGGCATGCCCTCGGCTGGTCACCGCCATGGACAAGATGGAGCAGTGGCTGAACAGCCTGTGATTCTGCCGTGTTAGACTGGCGCCCTCACTCTCTTACGGGATATCAACGGGGGCGCCATGTCTGATTCTGTTTCTCTGCTCGAGATTACCGACTTTGCCGAAAACCTGGCCCGCGAGGCCGGCGAACTGATTCGCCGCGAGCGGGACAGCAATGCGCTGCGCACCGACTACAAGCACCAGACCGAACTGGTAACCCACGCCGACGTGATGGCCGACGAATTCATCACCGGCGCCATCCGCAAGCGCTTCCCCGGCCACCGAATCCTCTCCGAAGAAACCATGCCCGACCTGAGCCAGGCCGAAGAGCTGGACACCCCACTCTGGATCGTAGACCCCATCGATGGCACCGTGAACTATGCCTATGGCCATCCCCAGGTAGCCGTCTCCATCGCCTATGCCGAAAAAGGTCGCGTTCAGGCCGGGGTGGTGCATGCGCCCTTCCCCGGCGAAACCTTCCGGGCCACCCGCTCCGAAGGTGCTACCCTGAACAACCGCCCGATTCGCCACAGCGGCGCCACGGTTCCCAGAGACTCCCTGTTCGCCACCGGTTTCCCCTACACCAAGGACAGCCTTGAGCCGTTGGTCAAACGCCTGGACGCCATGATTCATCAATGCCGCGACCTGCGCCGGATTGGTTCCGCAGCACTGGATATCTGCTGGGTGGCCTGTGGCCGACTGGATATCTACTACGAGAACGTCAGCCCCTGGGACTTCGCCGCCGCCCGCCTGATCGCCTTGGAGGCAGGTGCCACCGCGGGCCACTTCAGTGAAGTGCCCGAAGGCTATCCTGCCGACCTCTGGGGGCGGGATATTCTGATCTCGGCGCCGGCTGTCTGGGAGCCTGTTCGGTCTATTCTGCGGTCGGCCTCCGGATACGAATGATCGTAATACCGTTGGCCTCGGAGTTATTTCGGTAGCCTGCTCGTTTAAGGGAAGGCACAGGATGAGAGCCTGCTCCCCGGAACCGCTACGAGCACCCCTCCGGGGTCCAGTCAGCAATCATAGATTGCTGCCGTTCGTCTGTCGCATGAAGCTTCGCTTCATAAACGCTCCGCCTCACCCATGTGCGCTTGGCGCCGGCCATCCTTGGCCGTCGACATTCCGGGGAGCAGGTTCTCATCCCGTGCCGGCGGCGCTACGGTGATAACGCGAATTCATCTTGGGGGATTTGGTAGGTCGGATTAGACGAAGTCGTAATCCGACGTTGTGAAGGCATTCCCATGGAGTCTTGTTGGATTACGGCTTCGCCTAATCCAACCTACGTTTTTAACGACAGGAGATATATCTCAAAGCTTGGAGAGGCGTTGTCGGGCGGGGCTTTTACGGAATGTCGGCGGCCAAGGATGGCCGACGCCAAGCGCACATGGATGTGCTCGTAGCGGTTCCGGAAAAGCCCCGCCCGACAGCGCCCAACCCCCAAGGAATCAGGCTACGAAAAAACGACCAACTCCGAAATTCAGCCCCAAACACCCTCTGCAACCAGCCCCCAACTCTCGTCGAAGTCAGTAGAGGGCAACCGCGAGAACGACGAGCGGATAAACCGCTGGATCCGCCCTTCAACAAACACCAGTACAAAATCTGCGCCCCGGGCAGATGTGGTTCTGGGCCGCAGGCCCTGGCGGATTTCGCCTTCCTTGAGGGTCTGACGTACCTGGGTTTCCAGGCGTTC
>Ga0102928_1000615_pt1 | contig 22970 bp, 21 predicted proteins | sample SalPonR1_B_D1_MG_FD_78504 | JGI IMG/M metagenome (GOLD analysis project Ga0102928, IMG submission 78504) | Salt pond soil microbial communities from South San Francisco under conditions of wetland restoration - Salt Pond MetaG R1_B_D1_MG | ecosystem: Environmental > Aquatic > Marine > Intertidal...
AAAATCCATTTCGTGACCCATTCCATGGGCGGCATCCTTTTGCGCCACTGGCTGCGCGACAACCGCCCGCAGGACATGGGCCGTGTGGTGATGCTGGGCCCGCCCAATCACGGCTCGGAACTGGTCGATGAGCTTGGCGGGCTAGAACTGTTCGCCTGGCTAAACGGTCCGGCGGGGATGCAGCTCGAGACCGGCGCGGCCAGCTTCGCCGAGGCCCTGCCGCCGGTCGATTTCGAACTTGGCGTGATTGCCGGAAGCCGCTCGCTCAACCCCTACTTTTCGTCGCTGATCGAGGGGTCGGACGATGGCAAGGTTTCGGTCGCCTCGACCCGGATCGAGGGCATGGCCGACCACATCACCCTGCCGGTGACCCATACCTTCATGATGAACAATCCGCTGGTGATTGCAGAGGTGCTGGAATTCCTGCGCACCGGGCGCTTTGATGACGAGCTCAGTCTGGGCGATCTGCTGACGGGCGGGAGCGACAGCGAGGACAGCCAATGACTCCGCTGGCCGATTTGCGCCTTGTCGGCGCCGATGTGCTGACCCCCGAGGGTTTTGGCGAACAACCCCTGACGCTAAGCGATGGCCGTGTCGCCGATGGCAGCCCGTCCTGCCGGGAAATCGACCTTGATGGTTTCCTCGTCCTGCCCGGAATCGTCGATATTCATGGCGACGGGTTCGAGCGCCACCTTGCCCCGCGGCGCGGCGCTATGAAGGATCTCGACCAGGGGCTGATCGCTGCTGAGGCCGAACTGGCCGCCAACGGTATCACTACTGCCGTTCTGGCGCAGTTCTACAGCTGGGAAGGCGGGATGCGCGGCGCGGATTTCGCCGCCCGCGTGCTGGGCGCACTCGATCAACTGCGTGGCCGGCTGGTCAGCGACCTGTTGAGCCAACTTCGCTTCGAGATTTGCATGCTCGATGATTATCCCGCGATGCAGCAACTGATCGCGGCTCGTGCCATCCGCTATGTGGTCTTCAACGACCATCTGCCGCATGAGGCGCTGGAAAAGGGCAAACGCCCGCCACGTCTGACAGGGCAGGCGCTCAGGATCGGGCGCAACCCGGAACGCCACCTGGAATACATGCAGGCGCTGCATGCGCGTATGCATGACGTGCCGGCCGCGCTTAATCGGCTTTGTGCCGATCTTGTCGGGCAGGGCGTGTTGCTTGGCAGCCATGACGACCGCAGCGCCGCCGCGCGCGCGGATTGGCGTGGACGCGGGGTGCGCATCTGCGAATTTCCCGAGACCCTCGAGGCGGCCGAGGCCGCGCAAGAAGCCGGGGATCCGGTGATCCTCGGCGCGCCCAACGTGGTGCGCGGCGGGTCTCATAATGGTAATGTCAGCGCTACGGACCTCGTGACGATGGGCTATTGCGACGCGCTGGCTTCGGACTATCATTATCCGGCGTTGCGCCGTGCTGCGCTGCATCTGGCGGATAGCGGTCTGCTTGATCTTGCGGCGGCCTGGGAGCTTGTTTCGTGCGGCCCGGCGCGGGTGTTGGGCTTTGAGGATCGCGGCATCCTCGCACCCGGTCAGCGCGCCGACCTCATGGTGCTGGATGCCCGCACGCGCCAAGTTTGCGCGACGATGGCGGGGGGGCGTATCAGTTACCTGAGCGGTGAGGCAGCCGCGCGGTTCCTGCGATAGTGCGCCCGTCCGGCACCAGCGCAGAGCGGGACGGACGGGAGCCTCCGGCGGGAGTATTTCAAGCAAGATGAAGGGGTTGGCGTGAAGGAATTTGGGATAGGGCTTGGTGTTCTTATCATGCTGGCAATGGGGGCGGCGCTCTATGTGCGCTTGGCGCCCAGCGATCCGGCGCGATGGCACAGCATGCCCGAGATGGTGAGCAATGGCGATTTTCGCGACGGTGCGGCGCGCGTGGTGAAGGCAGGCGAGAACGGGTTGGCGCGGCTCGACCGGATCATCCGCGACACGCCGCGCAGCAGGGTGTTGGCGGGCTCGCCTGATGAGGGGATGATCACCTATGTCAGCCGTTCGCGGATTTTCGGCTTTCCCGATTACACGACGGTGCGCCAGAGGGGCGCGCGCCTGGAGCTTTACGCGCGCCAGCGGTTCGGGCTGTCAGATCTTGGTGTGAACGGCGCGCGACTGAATCGCTGGCTGGAGGCGCTGGCGCAGGGAGGATGACAGGCAGCCCTGGGAAATCTCGCGCCACATGGGCACGTTGAGCGACATCTGGCATTGCGCCATGAAGCTGCGCCCGCCGACATTGAGGCAGATCATCTCGCCCATTTCGACGCGGCTGCCATTGCTGTCGGTGCAGTAGCAATCCACCGTCTTGCCACCGATGGTCTGGTCGGCAAGGGCGGGGCTGCCCAGGAGGGCGAGGGTAAGGACGACGCGGCTGATCATTGCCAAAGGATATCACAGGCTTTGGTCTTGACCAAACCCGGACAAAGGGGCAGATGCCGAAACATGGTGCCATTGGACAGATTAAACGAGATCGTGCAGCGTTTCGAGTATCTCGAGGCGCAGATGGCGGTCGGGGGCGGCGATATCGCCCGACTGGGGCGCGAATATGCCGAATTGCGCCCGGTGGTCGAGGAAATCCGCGCCTATCAACAGGTGCTGGCGGATATCGATGCGGCCAAAGCGATGCTGGACGATCCCGAGATGCGTGACCTGGCGCGGGAGGAACTGAGCGATCTGGACGCGCGGCTGCCGGGTCTCGAGGAGCGCTTGCAACTGGCGCTTTTGCCCAAGGACGAGGCCGATGCACGCCCGGCGATCCTTGAGATTCGCCCCGGCACTGGGGGCGAGGAGGCGGCGCTGTTCGCGGGTGATCTGTTGCGCATGTATCAGCGCTATGCCGAGGCGCGGGGCTGGACCTTCGAGATTATCGAACTGAGCGAGACCGAGCTTGGCGGGATCAAGGAAGTGGTCGCGCGGGTGGCGGGTGACCATGTGTTCGCGCGGCTCAAGTTCGAATCCGGGGTGCATCGCGTGCAGCGGGTTCCCGAAACGGAAAGCGGCGGGCGCATTCACACATCGGCGGCGACGGTGGCGGTGCTGCCCGAGGCCGAGGATGTGGATATCGAGATCGACCCCAATGACCTCAGGATCGACACGATGCGCGCCTCCGGTGCCGGCGGGCAGCATGTGAACACCACGGATTCGGCGGTGCGGATCACGCATGTGCCGACGGGACTGGTTGTGACCAGCTCCGAGAAATCGCAGCATCGCAACCGCGAGATCGCGATGCAGGTATTGAAGTCGCGACTATATGACATGGAACGGCGGCGCGCCCTTGAGGCGCGCTCGGCCAGCCGGGCGGCGCAGGTGGGCAGCGGCGATCGCAGTGAGCGCATCCGCACCTATAATTTCCCGCAAGGAAGGATGAGCGATCATCGCATCAACCTGACGCTCTACAAGCTGGACCAGGTCATGCAGGGCGATCTGGACGAGGTGATCGACGCGCTGCGCGCCGATGCGCAGGCGACGCTGCTTGCGGAGATGGAAGGGTGAGCCCATCACGCGGCGTGGCGCAGGCGCTGCGCGGGGCGCGCGCACGGTTGAGCGAGGCCGGGATCGTCAATGCCGAATGGGAAGCGCGGCGCCTGATGGCGGCGAGCCTTGGGGTCGAGCCGGGGCGCATCACTCTGCACTTGCACGACCAGATAAGCGGTGAAGCCGAGGCGAAGCTCGAGGGTTTGGTCAGCGCGCGGGCCGAGCGGCGGCCCCTGGCGCATGTTCTGGGTGGGCGGATGTTTCATGGTCGTTGGTTCATCGTCACGCCGGATGTGTTGGATCCACGGGATGATACCGAGACGCTTGTCGAGGCGGCGCTGGCGACTCCGTTCGCCGATGTTCTGGATCTTGGGACGGGATCGGGCTGCATCCTGTTGAGTTTGCTGGCCGAGCGACCGGGCGCGCGGGGCATGGGCACCGACCTGTCGCAAGCGGCGCTGGAGGTGGCGGCGCGCAATGCAGATACGCTTGGCGTTGCGGGGCGGTGCACGATGCTGCGCTCGGACTGGTTCGAAGCCGTTGAGGGGCAGTTCGATCTGATCGTGTCGAATCCGCCCTATATCGCCGCGCAGGAGATGGACGACCTTGGTCCGGAACTGCGCCATGAGCCGCGCATCGCGCTGAGCGATGAAGGCGACGGGCTGAGCGCCTATCGTATTCTGGCCGCCGGGTCGGGGGCGCATCTGCGCAAAGGCGGGCGGCTGATGGTCGAAATCGGTTGGAAACAGGGGCCTGCGGTGGCCGGGCTGCTGGCCGCTGCGGGATTCGCCAAGGTCGCGATTCTGCCCGATCTGGAGGTGCGCGACCGCGTTGTCAGCGGGGTCTGGCGCGGCTGACCCACTGAAAAACCGGAAAAATCGTGCAAATTGCGCGAAAATTCCGGTTTATCCTTGTCTCAACGTCTCCGGCATGTTTAGTGAGGGCTAGTCAAGCTGATCGGACGCCCCGGCGGCGCTGCGCTTGACATCAAGCCAATACATGTCGGATCCGGGTTGATACAGGGCCGCAAAAGGTACCGACCGGATCAAACGACGCTTTGAGCACAGGGCTGAACAGCTGAAACAATGAGATCATCCAAGTCACGTTCGCGGAACAAATCCGGCCGTAATCGCTCGATGGGTAACATCGTTAACCGGGTCTTCGAAAGCTCAGGCCCCGAAGGCAAGGTGCGCGGCACGCCCCAGCAGATCATCGACAAGTATAACCAGCTGACGCGGGATGCGCAGTTGGGCAATGATCGCGTCGCTGCCGAAAATTTCCAGCAGCACGCGGAGCATTACCTGCGGATGCTGAGCAGCGCCCAGAAGGAACAGGATGCCCGCCGCGAGCAGCAGGAACGCGAGAATCGGGAACGTCAGGCCGAGCGCGACCGCGAGCGCGCTAAGCGCCAAGAGCGGGAATCGAACGGCGATTCAGATCCGTCGCAGTCCAATCAGCCCGATCTGATGGACAGGCGCGAGGACAGGCGCGAGGACAGGCGCGAGGAAGAGAGCGGCCTTGTCGAGACCCCCGAGACGCAGAAATCCGACAAGCCCAAGCGCCCGCGCAAGCCGCGGGCAAAGAAACCCCCGAAAGACGATAGCGAGTCGGGATCGGGCGGTTCTTCGGGTTCGGGTGCGCCCGAGGCGGCCGAATAGGCACAGGGCGCTTTTGACGTCAGGATCACAGAGACTTCGGAATGCAGGGGGCCATGGCCCCCTGTTTCGCGTTTTAGGCGCAGGTTTCGAAACTGCGCGCCAATGCGCAAAATCGTTCGAGATCAACGGTTTCGGCGCGGTCCGTCGGCGCGATGCCGGCGGCAAGGAGGCGATCCTCGATATCGGGGGCAAGCCCCTTGAGCGCGGCGCGCAGCATCTTGCGGCGCTGATTGAAGGCCTTGGCGACGACACGTTCGAGAATGACCGGATCGGCGGGGAAGCGCGGCGCGGGCAGGGCGGTGACATGCACCACTGCGCTTGAGACCTTGGGCGGCGGGGTGAAGGCCGAGGGCGGCAGATGCATGACGATGTGCGCCTCGGAGCGCCATTGCGCCAGCAGCGCGAGGCGCCCATAGGATTTCGAGCCGGGCTGCGCGACGATGCGTTCGGCGACCTCGCGCTGGAACATCAGCGTCAGGCTTTCCCAGATCGGCGGCCAGGATTTTGGCGTCAGCCAGCGGATCAGCAACTCGGTGCCCACGTTATAGGGCAGGTTGGCGACGATCTTGATTGGCGGCGTCAGGTGTTCGAGCGGATTAACCGCCAATGCGTCGGCATTGAGAACTTCGAGCCGCCCCGGGCAGGCGGCGGCGATCTCGTGAAGGGCGGGCAGACAGCGGCTGTCCTTTTCCACGGCGAGAACCCGGCGCGCGCCCTCGGCCAGCAATCCACGGGTCAGGCCGCCCGGACCGGGGCCGATTTCAAGCACGTCCGCACCGGTGAGGTCGCCTGCGGCGCGGGCGATCTTGGCGGTCAGGTTGAGGTCCAGAAGGAAGTTCTGCCCAAGCGATTTGCGCGCGCTGAGCCCGTGACTGGCGATGACCTCGCGAAGGGGCGGTAATCCGTCGATGGCGCTCATCGGGGGCTTGCCCCGCCCGCGCCGCGCGCCCGCGCTGCGCCCATGGTATGGGCCAGCTTAAGGGCCTCGATCATCGAACCGGGGTTGGCAAGGCCGCGCCCGGCGATATCCATCGCCGTGCCATGATCGGGCGAGGTGCGCACGAAGGGCAGGCCAAGGGTGACATTCACGCCACGGTCGAAATCCAGCGTCTTGATCGGGATCAGCGCCTGGTCGTGATACATGCAAACGGCGGCGTCATAGCTTTCGCGGGCGCGGGCATGAAACATGGTGTCGGCGGACATCGGGCCGTGAAGGTCAAGGCCCTCACTGCGCAGCTGTCCGATGACCGGCAGGATCATGTCGATCTCCTCGCGTCCCATGGTCCCACCTTCGCCGGCATGGGGGTTGAGCCCCGCCACGGCGATGCGTGGACGGGGAAGGGCGAAATCGCGGATCAGGGCCGCATGGGTGATGCGCAGCGTATCGCGAAGGAGGTCGGCGGTCAGGGTGCGGGGCACATCGGCCAGGGGGATGTGGATGGTGGCGGGCACGACACGCAGGGCGGGGCTGGCCAGCATCATCACCACCCGCTCCACCCCGGCCAGCGCGGCCAAGTATTCGGTATGGCCCGGATAGGCGAAGTTAGCGCCGTCCTGAAGGGCCTTCTTGTGGATGGGCGCGGTACAGAGAGCGCGCGCCGCGCCCGAGCGCACCAGATCGACCCCGCGCGCGATCACGTCGATCACGCCCTGCGCATGGGCCGCGTTTGGGGTGCCGGGGGTCATCGGCCCGTCGAATTCATGGCGCAGAAATGGCAGCCCGTGGCGCGTGGCCGCTGCCGCCTCGGAGAGGTCGGCGATCTCGGCCAGCGGACTATCGGGCGGCAGGTGGCGCGGGTCGCCGATCAGCACGAAGGGCAACTCGGCCCCGAGCGCCCGCCAGGCGGCGAGCGCCAGTTCGGGGCCGACCCCTGCCGGTTCGCCGCAGCTCAGTGCGACGGGGCCTGTCATTCCAGTTCGACGATTCGCGCCTCGGCGCGCAGCTGCTCGAGATAGCCGCTGGCGAAGGAATCAAGGCGCCGGTTACGGATCTGGTTCGTCAGATCCTCGGTCGAGGGGCCATCCTCGCCCAGTTCCGGGGTGCGCCCGCAGAGCATGAGGAACACCAGCGTCTCGCCATTGGCGCGCGTGAGCGAGGTCGAGACCTCGCCCGGATCCAGCTTGGACAGTTCGATGGCGATGTCCTGCGGGATTTCGCCGGGCGTGCGCGAGTCGCGTTCAAGCACCTCGGGGGGCTGCCCCTTGGCGATGCCATAGAGGTCGTCGCAGGTGTCGGTTTCGGCCTTGATGCGCGAGGCGCGTGAAAGAGCGCGGTCACTGCGACCTCCGTCGATGTAATAGGCCGCGTATTCGATGGCGGCGTATTCGGCCTCGGCGGTGCCGGTCTCTTCGATATCACGCATCTGAAAGAGCGCGATCGCACCTTCCAGTGGCAACGGGTCGCTCACCTCACCGGGCGCAAGGCTCAGGATCACCGGGCGCAATTGCGGCGGCAGGTTCGTGATCGGCATCCAGTCGAGCCGCCCGCCACGATCCCGGGTGGCGGACGCAGACGAGCGGCGGGCCTCGGCGGCGAAACCGGGGATCGTATCGATCTGCGAGATGCGCAAGGCGCGTTCCTGAACGGCCTGCATCTCTTGCGGCGGGGCGGGCATGATGATTTCGGACAATAGCACGCGCACGCCGGTTCCGCCGCTAACGGCGGCACGGGCGCGTTCCAGATCGGCTTCGGAGACGGAGATACGCCGCGCAAAGCGCGCGCCAACCAGTTCGCGCCATGTCAGCCCGGCTTTGACGAAGTCGCGATAGCTTTCGGCCGCGACGCCCGAGCCTTCGAGCGCGCGAATGAACTCTTCGGCGTTCATGTCGTTACGGCTGGCGAATTCCTCCATGCCGGCCTGGATCTCTTCTTCTTCAAGCACGATGCCGCTGGCGCTGGCCGCATCCATTTTCAGCCGCTCTTCGATCAGCTGCTCGCGGGCCAGTTCCCGCGGATCACCCGGTGCGCGGAACAGGGTGAGCATCCTGGCACGTTGCTGGATTTCATAGCGCGTGATGGCCTGATCGTTGACCTTGACCACCGGGGTGAACAGGTTCTGCGAGACCGCAGGCCCGGCAAATGGGCCGGTCAGCACCGAAGCGACCAAGGCGGGAAGAGCGATTGCTGCTAGGAAATTGCGCATTCTGATTCTCATACTGCTTTCTAGTTTCTGCATGATCGTGTGAAGCTGCTTTCGCTGGCATTCGCCGAAAAGCCCCGAAGCGCGACTGTCAAACTGATATCGGTTGTCGGGTCCCGAGTCGAGGAAGTGGTGAAACGACGCGAGGCGTCGAGCGCGACTGACACGCATTCGTTGGTATAGGTCAATCCGATGCCGCTTTTGACCTGGAAGTCGCGGGCTACATCATAGCGCCAATTGGCATCGGCGGTCCAGTGCCGGGCAAACCGGTAGCTGCCGCTGATCGACCACTCCGACGCGTCCTCGGCGCGGTTCTCGAACGGGTCGTTGCGCAGCCAGATATAGGTGGCGGACAGTTCGGTGCGATAGCTTTCCCAACTGGCGCGCGCCTCGGCCTTGGTTGCTTCGAAGTCATCGTCAAAAAGCCCGCGCCCGGTCACGGTCAGCCCGCCGGGTGTGCGTATCTGCCCGGCCAGCAACACATCCGAGAAGGTCCCGCGCAGGCCGGAGCTGCGGCTGAGGCTGGGAAGCCCGTTGGGTTCGAGCTCGGGTTCGTCGCGCACGACCTGACCAAACGCGAGGGCGGTTTCCCAGCCCTTGGGCGCCAGCCGGGTCCACTGCACCCCGTATGCCGCGTTGAAACCGCGCTCGCGTCGCTCAGGCCCCGAGTAGCGTGACACGGCAAAGAGATTGCCTTCGTCGAATTCGATCCTGGTGTTCTCGTCATTAGGTATATTCGGGTTCGATCCTCCAACCCAAGAAAGCTGCGCCACGGGTTCGATCATATGTGTGACGCCCTTGGTCGTCGTCTTCATCAGCGGCCAGCGCAGTCGCATCGAGGTCGAGGGCGTGAGCTGGGATGCCGACGAACGGCTCGTTACGCCCGCTTGCCCGATCTGGAAGCTGTCGGCGGCAAGCCCTGCGCGGAATTCGGCAAGAACACCGCCCCCCAGGGTCCAGTTGCGCAGCCAGTCCGCACTGACAGTCAGGCGCGTAACGTCGCGGCCATCCGCCCAGGGGTCGAGGTCGGGGCCGTCGGTGCTGAGATCGGATGTCCGCCGGTGACTGTGAGCCTCGGTCGATAAGCGCAATTCGCCGCCGATGTTGCCGGGGTATATGCGCCGTTCGTATTCGGCGTCCCCGACCAGTGACGGCAGGAGCGAATTGGATTCCCTGCGGTTCTGCGAATGGAAATGGGTGACGGCGCCACGGATGAACTCGTTGCGCCTGACCCGTTGGACCGCGATCTGGCTGTCTAGGCGCTCTTGCCCGTAATAGTTGTATTGGGAAAGGTAGGAATCGTCGGTTGCGACTTCGATATCGAACGTCAGTTCGAAATCGTTGCGCAAGTCGAACGCGCCCTCGGCGATCATGTAGGCGCGGATATCATCGTCGGTCAGCTCGTCATTCGAAACCGCGCCGCGAATGCTGATGTCGCCATTCGCGAATGCCTGGCGATAGCGGAACTCGAGGGTGCGGGTTTCCGTTGCTAGGAAGGGTGTCAGCGTCAGGTCACGGTGATCGCCGATCCGGATGAAATAGGGCACTTTTACCCCAAAGCCGAGAAGGCTGGAATTGGCGATTGTCGGAAACAGGAAGCCGGTGGCGCGTTCAAGCGTGGGATCGGGCAGGCGAAGCCGTGGGAGGTAGAAGACCGGCACATCCAGCACCCGAAGCTGGGCATCATGGAAGTAGAGCTGGCGTTCTTTCTCGTCATGGATCGCGCGCCGGGCACGGATCTGCCAGATCGGCGGGCGTCCGTCCTCGCAGATCCGGCAGGAGGTGACGGCGGTCTTGTAAAGCTGCGAATACCGCCCGTTGACCCGTGTCATCGTGTTGGCGGCCATCTGCACCTGAGATGCAAGAACCACGCGCGCGCCGGTCAGCAGGCCGTTGCGCATGTCGCGGTCCAGCTCGGCTGCATCGGCGAGAACCAGGGTGGTCTCACCTTCGCGCAGGGTGATCGGGCCTTCGATGGAGAGGTGTTCGTTCTTGCTGTCATAAGTGATCGACTTCGCCTGAAGGCGTCGCCCTTCGTGAATCACCTCAACATTTCCGGACGCCACCAGCTTGTCATCGGGCATCAGGCGCACATCATCGGCCACGAGGAAAGCCCCGCCATCACCTTGCGTAAGGGCAGCGGGTTCGGTGCCCCCATCCTGAGCGCGCGCGCTCAAAGGCGCGAGGCCGAGCACGGCAATCAGCGCGATGGCGACAGCGAGAGGGAGCGCAAGACGGATCATCCTTCCTCCATATGCAGCAAAATTCCCAACGCCAGCAAAAAAGAGGCCACAGGCGGAGCCCAGGCGGCAAGCATGACCGGAATCTGCCCGTTATCGCCCAGGATCTGCGCGAAATTGCGGATGTAATGCAGCCCGAAGCCCAGCATCACCGCGGTCAGAACCGACATCCCCGTGTTGTGAAGTCGCGCATGGCGCATGGTAAAGGCCGCCGACATCATCACCAGCGCCAACAAGAAGAGCGGACGTGCCAGTTCCATCTGGAACCAGACCGCGTAGCGACGCGCCGAGAAACCTGATTGTTCGAGCTGCGCGATGAAATCCGGGAGTTCCCAGATCGAGATGTATTCCGGCTTGCCGAAACTGTCGATGATCCGGTCCCGCGTGAGCGAGGAGGGCACGTCGTAACTGTCGAGCACCTCGGCATTGGCTTCGGCGTTCACGCCAAGCTCCAGATCCCACAGCTTGACCTTGCTGAGATGCCAGGCGCCGTCGCCGAGGCGCGCCTTGTCGGCCATGATCCGCTGCAGCGGCTCGCCGTCATGCGAAAAGGCGATGAATGTGGTGTTGAAAAGAACGCTGACATCCGAACTGGCGCGGCGCGCGTGGATCACTGTCTGGCCATCCTCATTACCTTGGCGCAGCCATATGCCCTCGGGAGAGATGGCCATCACGGCCGGCCCCCAGCCAAGATAGGAATTGACCAGGTCGTTGTGCCGCTTGGCCGACGCGGCGACGATCGGGTTCAGCATGCTGACCGAGACGATCCCGATCAGCAGCGCGACGATCAGCGGCGCGATCAGTGCCCGCAGCGCCGAGCGCCCGGCCGCGCGCACGACCACCAGTTCCGAGGAACGCGACATGCGCAGGAACATCGCCACGCTGGCCAGGATGATCACCAGCGGCAGAATCTCGTAATTGGCTTCGGGTATTTTCAGCAGGCAAATTTCGACCACATCGCCAAAGGACAGCGCGGAGAAGGCCCGCAGATCGTCGATCAACTCGATCAGCGCCAAGAGGATCACGAAGATCATGACGATGGCAAGGAATGTCCACAGGAACCGGCGCGCAAGATAGAGGTGCAGTATCATGCAGAGCCCTCCGCGGCTCGCACGCGGCGCGGCCATGGTCGCACGAGGAAACCGGGATAAGACGATATCACAAGCAGGAGGGCCGTCATGAGCGCACCCGCCAGCGCAGGAAGATACATCAGCGGCCAGGCCATCGCATTTAGAAGCACAATACCCGAAACGCTGCTTTCGATCAGCTTAAGCAGCACCAGCAGGCCGAATGCCAGCAGGACCTGCCACCAGACGCCGAAACGGCTGTAGTTACCCAAAAGCAGCGTCGCGAAGCCGACCGACGCCGCGAAAATGCACAGGAGCGCGTTGCTGAAACGGCCGTTCAATTCGTAGAGCGTCATCGGCAGCGTGGCGCCGGTCCGTTCCGCCACGCCTGCCGGGTTGCGCATCAACTCGCCAGTGCCGGCATAGGTCACGCTTTCGACGCCAACTGCGTCACTTGTGACCAGGCTGCTGATATCATAGGAAAAATCGTTAAAATGCGTGTTGAAAAGGCGATTTCCGTCTGTCTGGACATTCTGGGCCAGCCCGTCGACCATGACCAGACGGGTGCCGCCCTCGCCGTCTGGCACGAGGTAGGCGCGATTGGAACTGTAGGTCACCGGGGTTTCGCTGTTGCGCCGATCCGACAGGAAAACGTTGCGCAACATGCCTTCGGGCGTGATTTCGCGGATGTAGAACGTGATCCCCGGCGCGGGGTGCAGGAATTCGCCCTCGGTCAGCAGCTTGGCGGTGATGTTCTCGCTGATCTCGGATTGGCGTTCACGTAGTTGGCTGAGACTCTGCGGAATGAGCAGATGCGTCAGGACCGACATCATCAGCGCCACAATGATCCCGAAGAACAGAACCGGTCGCGCCAGGCGCCAGGGCGAATAGCCTGTGGCCTGCATCACGGTGAGTTCGCTTTCGGTGCTCAGGCGGTTGGTGACATAGACGGTTGCCGCGAATGCGGCGATCGGCAAAACAACGCCGATGACCCCTGGCAGGGTGAGTGCCGTGAACTCGAGAAACACCCAGGCGGGCTGGCCATCACCGATCAGCCGGTCAAACATGCGCACGGCCTTGTTGATCCAGAAGATCGACACCAGAACCAGCGCAAAAAAACCGAACAGAACCATGAATTGCGACAGCATGTATCTGTCGAATCTGGTCACGCTTTCCCCCCAAGGCAGCACTTTTGAGGCAACTTATCGGAATTGATGGCGGGGGAAAACTGCTAACTGGTCATCCGGGTATCTGCGCGCTAGGACTCGGGCAGGGCGCGCCTGGCGCGGACAGGATGACAGACGAGGAGCAGGATGATGAGCACACCCGTTGCGGTGAATTTCGATGAGACCGATATCGAGCGCATCGCCGGGGCGGCAGGCCGCGTGGCGGTAATCGTGACGCCCGACGGCAAGCTGGACAGCGGCGCGCGCCGGGTGAACCGGTTGTGCAAGGGTGCGCTCAAGCGATTGGTCGAAAGCAATGCCTGGAAAAAGGTCGGGCAGGGTGAGCTGCGCACGCTGGCATGGCCTGCGGGCATGTCCGCCGAGGCGATCGACGTTTTGTGCCTTGAGCGCAACGCGAGCGCCGAAACCGCCCGCAAGGGCGGCGTGGCGCTGGCAAAGGCCGCGGCATCGGGCGGCGGTGCGATTCTGGTGCTTGCCGGGTCGCTCAGGCGGCCTGCGGAGCTGGCGTTTGGCCTCGTGCTGCGCAGCTATCGCTTTGCCGCCCACAAGCGCCCGGACGATCCCAAGGAACAGCGCGAGACTATCGCCGTCACGATGATGACGGCGAAGCCAGATGAGGCGCGCGACGCCTATGCGCCAAAGGCCGCGATCGCCGAGGGCGTGTTCTTTACCCGCGATCTCGTCTCGGAGCCGGCCAATCACCTGACCACCACCGAATTCGCCGACCGGATCAGCGCGATGGAAAGCCTCGGGTTGAAGGTCACGATCCTGGAAGAATCCGATATGTCGGAACTGGGCATGGGCGCGCTCCTTTCGGTTGGCCATGGCAGCGTCAGCCCGTCAAAGCTGGCCGTGATGGAATGGAAGGGCGGCGCGAAAGGCCAGGCTCCGCTGGCGCTGGTCGGCAAGGGGGTGGTGTTCGACACCGGCGGTATCAGCCTCAAGCCCGCGGCGGGCATGGAGGACATGACCATGGACATGGGCGGCGCGGGCGTGGTGTGCGGCGCGATGCGCGCGCTGGCGCTGCGCAAAGCCTGCGCCAATGTGGTCGGACTTGTCGGGCTGGTCGAGAACATGCCCTCGGATCGCGCCACGCGACCGGGCGACGTGGTGACCTCGATGAAGGGCGACACGATCGAGGTGATCAACACGGATGCCGAGGGGCGGCTGGTGCTGGCGGATGTGCTCTGGTACGCGCAGGAGCGGTTCAGCCCGGCGGGGATCGTCGATCTGGCGACGCTGACAGGGGCGATGATCATTGCGCTCGGGAATGAGAAGGCGGGCGTCTTTTCCAATGACGACACGCTTTGCGATGCGTTTCTGAAGGCCGCCGACACCGAGGGCGAGGGCGCCTGGCGAATGCCGCTGGCCAAGCCCTATGACGACTTGCTGAAATCCGACATCGCCGACATGAAGAATGTCGGCGGGCGCGCGGCAGGCTCGATCACGGCGGCGCAGTTCTTGCAGCGTTTCGTGCGTGACGAGGTACCATGGATTCATCTGGACATCGCCGGGGTGACGCTGTTGAAATCGGATGCACCCTATGCGCCCAAGGGGGCGTCGGGCTGGGGCGTGATGGCGTTGGACCGGCTGGTGGCGGACATGTTCGAGCAGGGCTGACCGGATGGGGGTGGCGTTCTTTTACCATCTGACACAACGCCCGCTGGAGGCGACGCTGCCCATGTTGCTGACCAAGGCGCAGCAAGTGGGCTGGCGCGTCGCGGTGCGCGGCAGGGATGACGCGCGGATGAAATGGCTGGACGAGAAGCTGTGGCTAGGTCCAGAGGACGGGTTTCTTGCGCATGGTCTGGCCGGGCGCGCGCATGAGGCGGATCAACCGGTGCTTTTGACCACACAAAGCGCGATGCCCAATGGCGCAGTCTGCCTCATGGCGGTGGATGGCGCCGGCGTGGCGCCCGGTGAGGTGGAGGCGCTGGAACGGGTCTGCATCCTGTTTGATGGCAATGACTCCGCCGCGCTGGATGTGGCGCGTGGCCAATGGAGGGAACTGACCGGGGCGGGCTGCAAGGCGCAGTACTGGTCCGAGGATTCGGGCCGTTGGGAGATGCGCGCCGAAGCCTGAGCGCCCAATTTTTCGGGAGGCATGCGAGGGGCCAGCCCCTCGCGCTCCCCGGGATATTTTCAAACAGAAGAAGGGGTTGGGGCGGTCAGCGGGAGAGCACCAGCTTGCCGCCGCCGATTTCGACGCTGGAATACCGCTGCAGATATTCCATCCCGAGCAGGGATTGCGACATGGTGCCTTCGTTGACGACGGCGCGCAGGTCGTGATCTTCGATCGGACCGATACTGAGGCGGTCAAGGCGCACCGGGGCCGTGCGCACCGTGCCGTTTGCGGTATTGGCGCGCCCGATATAGGCGAGCCCCTCGGTATCGATCCCGGCGGCGCGCGCATCGGCGAGGGTCAGGACGATCTGGCTGGCGCCGGTATCGACGACGAAGCGGATCGGCGTGCCGTTCACCTCGGCCGTCAGGTAGTAATGGCCATCCGGCGCGCGCGGCAGCTCGATCCGTTGATCCTGCGCCAGCACCGTCTGGCTGGGGCGCACGGTTTGGCGGATGTCGCCCCAGAGGCCGACGGCGGCGATGACCCCAACGAAGATGAGCCCCCAGACCAGTGCTTGTTGGGTGAGCTTGCCCATCGAGGCGCGGTTCTGGGCAAAGAACCACATCAGAACCGCGCCGCCAAGCAGCACGAGATAGATCAGGCGGGCGTATTCGAAATTTTCCATGCCGGTCATATAGGCAGGCGGCGCGCGATTGGGAAGGTCAGGCCGCCAGCCCGAAGCCGCGCAGCCCGTCAAGGACGAATTGCACCGCCAGCGCCGCCAGCAACATCCCGAGCAGCCGCGTCACCACGTTGATGCCGACCCGCCCAAGCGCGCGTTCAAGGAGACCGGCGAAGAGGAAGAGCACCAGCACCATCGCAACCACCGAGAGCATGACACCGATCACGAGCGCCAGCCCGTCAATGCCCGGGCTCTGCCCGGCCAGAAGGATCACCGAGGTGATCGAGCCCGGCCCCGCGATCAGCGGAATCGCGAGCGGGAAGATCGAGGGATCATCGTTGTCGTCCTCTTCCTCGGCCTCGTCGGCCTGGGATTTGCGCCGCTTGCTGCGCCGCTCGAAGAGCATGTCGAGCGCGGTGAGGAACAGCAGGATGCCGCCCGCGATGCGGAAGGCTGGCATGGAGATGCCGATGAAGCCCAGCACCGCCTCGCCGAAGGCTGCGAAGGCGATCAGGATGAGGGCCGCCGTGATGCAGGCGCGCAGCGCGATGCTGCGGCGACGGGCGCTGTCCATCCCCTGCGTCAGCGCCACGAAAAGCGGCGTCATGCCGATCGGGTCGATGATCACGAAAAGCGTGACGAAGGCGGTGATGAGAAAGGCGCTGTCCATGACGGGTCCGGGTTGAGGTCTTTCAAGGCTTAGGCGGCGTGTGGCCGGCGCGCAAGGGCGCGCGCTAGCCGCCGGCCTTTTCGAGCCGTTCGAGTGCCGTCATCCAAAGGCTCTCGGCGCGCGCAAGCCCGTCGATCACCTCGGCGTATTTCTTTTGCCACTCGCCTGCGCCGTCTGTGTCGCCATAGATCGCGGGATCGGCAAGTTTTGCGGCGATGCGGTCGCGCATGCCGTTGAGCTTCTCGACGCGTTCCTCGCATTTGCGCAGGTCCGCGCGCAGGGCGAGAATGGTATCGCGCGATTGGCGCGGCGGTTTGGCTGGGGCGGGTTTGGCCGCTGGTTTCGGCGCCGATTTCGAGGGGCTGTCACCCTGAAGAAGCATCTTGCGATAGCTTTCGAGGTCGCCGTCATAGGGCGCGACATGCCCGTCCTTGACCAGCCAGAGCCGGTCGGCCACGAGGCTGAGCAGATGCATGTCGTGACTGACAAGGATCACTGCGCCGGTATAGGCGGTCAGTGCCTCGACAAGGGCCTCGCGGGATTCGATGTCGAGATGGTTGGTCGGCTCGTCGAGGATCAGCATATGCGGCGCGTCGAGCGTGGCCAGCATCAGCGAAAGGCGCGCCTTTTGACCACCCGAAAGGCGGCCGACGATGGTTTCGGCCTGTTCGGCGCCGATGCCGAAGCCGCCGAGGCGCGCGCGTAGCTTGCCGGGGGCCTCGCCGGGGCGCAGGCGGCGGATATGATCGATCGGGGTTTCATCGACATGCAACTCGTCGACCTGATGCTGCGCGAAATAGCCTGTGCGCAGCTTCGAGGCGCTGTGAATCCGTCCCTCCATAGGATCAAGACGGGCTGACAAGAGCTTGGAAAGAGTGGATTTTCCTTCGCCGTTGCGCCCCAGAAGGGCGATCCTGTCATCCTGGTCGATCCGCAGTTCGAGATCACGCAGCACCACCTTGTCATCATAGCCCACCGAGACGCCTTCGAGGCGCAGGATCGGCGGCGAGAGGGCCTCGGGTTCGGGGAAGGTGAAGCGGCGCAGCGCGGCTTCCTGCGGCTGGGTGATGGGCTGCATGCGTGCCAGCGCCTTGATGCGGGCCTGGGCCTGCTTGGCCTTGTCAGCCTTGTAGCGGAAGCGATCCACATAGGATTGCAGATGCGCGCGGCGGGCCTCTTGCTTCTTGGCTTCGGATTGGGCAGCGGCAAGGCGGGCGGCGCGGGTTTCGGCAAAGCGGTCATAGCCGCCTTGGTAGAGCGTCAGCTTGCGGTCCTCGAGATGCAGGATCGCGCCGACCGCGCGGTTCAGAAGCCCCCGGTCGTGGCTGATCACCAGCACCGTGTGGGGATAGCGCGCGAGGTATGTTTCAAGCCAGAGCGCGCCTTCGAGGTCCAGATAGTTCGTCGGCTCGTCGAGCAGCAGGAGGTCGGGCTCCGAGAACAGCACCGCTGCCAAAGCGACACGCATTCGCCAGCCGCCGGAAAAGGCGCTGCAGGGCTGGGCTTGCTCTGCATCGGTGAAGCCTAAGCCCTTGAGAATACTGGCGGCGCGGGCCTCGGCGGACCAGGCGTCGATATCGGCTAGGCGGGTCTGGATCTCGGCGATGCGGTCGCCGTCGCTGGAGGTTTCGGACTCGGCCATCAGGGCCGCGCGCTCGGTGTCGGCGGCAAGGACCGTGTCGATCAGCGAGACCTCGTTGCCGGGCACTTCCTGCGCGACTCCGCCGATGCGGGCACGCGACGGCAGACTGATTTCGCCGCCTTCCAAGGCCAGTTCGCCCCGGATCAGGCGGAACAGGGTGGTCTTGCCGGTGCCATTGCGACCGACAATGCCGACCTTGTGGCCATCGGGGATGTTGGCGGAGGCATGTTCGATCAGCGGGCGACCCGCGACCGCATATGAGATATCGTCAAGACGTAGCATGGCCGGGGTGTGCCGCATTCACGGGCAGGCGTCAATCGCAGCTTTTCAAAGCTCTGACCCCATGCTATCGGAGCCGCGATATTGAGGGCGCGGGCAGGGGGCTTGCGCCGGATTCAAAGGAAAGAGGCTGACATGGCTGTGGAACGCACGCTGAGCATTATCAAACCCGACGCGACCAAGCGTAACCTGACCGGCAAGATCAACGCCAAGTTCGAGGATGCGGGCCTGCGCATCATCGCGCAAAAGCGTATCAAGCTGACCAAGGATCAGGCTGGCGTCTTCTACGAAGTGCACAAGGAACGCCCGTTTTATGACGAACTGTGCGAGTTCATGGCCTCTGAGCCGGTTGTGGTGCAGGTGTTGGAAGGCGAAGGCGCGATCGCGAAGAACCGCGAAGTGATGGGCGCGACCAATCCGGCGGATGCGGCGCCGGGGACGGTGAGGGCTGAGTTCGCGGAGTCGGTCGGCGAAAACTCGGTTCACGGTTCGGACGCGCCCGAGACAGCGGCTGCCGAAATCGCCTATTTCTTCTCCGGACTCGAGTTGGTCGGCTGATCTGAACCAGCCGGGAAACCGTAAAACGAAAGGGCCGCGCCTGATGTCAGGTGCGGCCTTTTTCGTTTCCTGTCAGCATCTTAGATGCTGGCGAAATCGTTGAAAACCCGCGACGGAACGGTCTGGGCCTCGGGCCTGGGGGCGCCGGAAACGGGTTGAGGTGTGGGCGTGCCTGTGGGGGTTTTGGGGGAAGGGGGGGTGCTATATGCCATCTGTCTGCTCCGATTTTTATCAGGCAGACCAGCCGGGTGGCGTCCGGCTGGCGCCTTTTGTTATCCGTTCAGGATCAAGTTGAAATGTGGCGGGAATGTGGCACGCGTCAGGGTTGAAACCGCGCTATGGCACTTATGCCACGCAGCGGCAATTAACGACAATTTTTCAATGCCTTGTGTTACGGCTGCACTGTGTGAAACAGGGGCATGAAAGGCAAAATGAGAGGGTCTGACGGGCACGGGCGTTGTAGCTGCGCAATTGTGGTTGTCAGCACTGATAGGTGCGCAAAACGCCGCTTTGCCGACCATTTGCGACAAGCCGCGAGAAAGCGTGTCGCAATCGGATAATTTTGTACGATTTGCACATTTTCACCCCCGGTTTCGTACCGAAATCGGGTCTTGCGCGCCAAGGTTTGTACAAAACCGCAAAGCGGCCTGCGGACTTGCATTCCGGTCCGGGATTTTCCAAGCTGAACCTTCGCCCGGAAGGCGGCGCTTTCAGGAGGCGGGATGGAGACTTCGAAACTCAGGCAGGACCCGCACAAGGTCCGTGAAGCGCGCGAGAAGAACCTCGAAACGGCGATCGGGCGCGAGGTGCGTGAGCTGCGCCGGGCGCGCAGCATGACCGTGGCGGACCTTGCCGGGGTGACGGGGCTGTCGGTGGGGATGCTGTCCAAGATCGAGAACGGCGTCACCTCGCCTTCGCTGACCACGCTTCAGGCGCTGTCGGCCGCCTTGAGCGTTCCGGTCACCGCCTTCTTCCGCCGCTTTGAGGAGCGGCGCGAGGCGGTGCATGTGAAGGCGGGCGAGGCGCTGGAGATCGAGCGCGCGGGCACGCGGGCAGGGCAGCAATACAACCTGCTGGGCCATCTGGGGGCCAACAACTCGGGTGTGGTGGTCGAGCCCTATCTGATCACGCTGAACGAGGAATCGGATGTCTTTCCGACGTTCCAGCATGACGGGGTGGAATTGCTTTATATTCTGGAAGGCGAGGTCGGGTATCGACACGGCGACCAGAGCTTTCATCTGCGCCCCGGCGACAGCCTGTTTTTCGATGCTGACGCGCCGCATGGACCCGATGAGCTGATCCGGCTGCCGATCCGGTATCTTTCGGTGATCTCATACCCGCAGCGCGGAAGCTGAGACGGGGCGGCCCCGCGATGGGGCCGCGCCCGTCTGTGGGTCGTTGCGGTCTTGGGGTTGGTTGGCGCAACGACCTTGGCCCGCCGGGCCGGACGCCCGGACCAGAGGCGTGGTGCGGGCGGCTGATGGTGGCGGAGGGTGCCCCCGGCGGGAATGGGGATCAGGTGGCGGTGGGGTCGACCACGCGCAGGTAAGGCATGAGCTGCGACGAGCGCGCCTTGAACTGGCGGATGACATCGGCCTCGGTGCGGTTGTCGGAGATGATCGCCACATCGCCCCAATACCAATCGGCCGGGGTTGCGGCGCCGGTCTCGGCGCGCAGTTGCAGCGCGCGCGTGACGCGCAGCAATTCGTCGATATTGCGCCCCACGAAAAGCGGGTATTCCGAGATCATCTGCACCCGCATCGCCGGATCGATGATGAAGCTTTTGCGGATGGCCCAGTTCTGCGACTCCTTTTCATGGAGCATGCCGAAATTTCTGCTGAGCGTCAGGCCGGGGTCATAAGCGCCGGGATATTCGACCGAGACATCGAAGAATTCCTCGATCTCCTCGTGCCATTTCCTCTGTTCCTCGAGTGTTGATCCGGTCAGGGCGAGATGTTTGATCCCGTTGTTGTCCCAAGCCTGTTGATAGGCGGCGATGGACGCGAGTTCGGTGGTGCAGACCGGGCTGAAGGCCGCCGGATGGCTGAAGAGATGGACCCAGTTGCCAGGCGCCCAGTCCCAGAAACGAATCTCGCCATGCGTCGATTCGATGGTGAAGTCGGGAAAGATATCGCCGATCTGGGGCAGCCATTTCACAGTGCGCTGGCAACCTGCGGGAATCTTTACGACATTTTCATCGGCGCTTTTCTGGTTAAAAAACTGAAAGGTCATTCCATGCCTCGCTTTCTGAGTGGTTCTCTACCGCTAGGCGGGAAAAAAGGCAGGTTATTGGCGGGTTTGTTCAAAAAGTTGCAAATTAGATATAACTTTGTTCTAATATCAATTGTCTAAAGAGTTTATCGGGCATGATACGGCCATTGAGCTGTGCTTTGATTGGCCGCGACAGCCCCCTTTCTTCAGTGATCGTTAGGATCGGCGCCTTGCCGGTCATGCCCGCATGACGGGCAGAGACCCGATTACCGCGCGGTCCAGGTGATGGGATGGAACCGCCGGACCCCGCGGATCGTTGGCCATGTTAAGGAGACGGCCATGACGATTGCATTGGTTCTGGAATCCGAGGAGGCCCTGAGACGGGAGATCGTCGATGCCCTGTCGGACGAGGGCTATTCTTCGTTGGCATGTGAAACCATCGACGCCTTTTCGCGCAGCGTGGCGCAGCACAATATCGACGTGTTCCTGATTGATGCGCGATTGCCTGACGGGGACGGTCTGCAATTGGTGAAGGAATTGCGAAGCGAGTCCGATTCCGGGATTGTCCTGATGGCCTGCAAGAGCGACGAGGTCGATGTCGTGCTGGGGCTGGAGCTGGGGGCGGATGATTACGTGGTCAAGCCGTTTCGCATGCGCGAGTTGCGCGCGCGGGTGAATGCGGTGATGCGCCGGACACGGGGTTACAGCCGATTGCGCAGCGAAATTGCGCCGGTGCAGCATGTCGCCTGCCATGTCACCCATGGTTTGCGGATTTATGGCGGGTCGCGCAATGTGAAGCGCGAAACCGGCGAGACGGTGGATCTGACGACGCTGGAATTCGATGTGCTGGCGGTTCTGTCATCCTTGCCCAATCACGTTTTCTCGCGCGGGCAGATCATGCAGAAGGTGCGCGGGCCGGACTGGTCGGCGAATGACCGCGCGATTGACGGTCTGATCAGCCGTCTGCGCCAGAAGCTGTTTCCGGATGGCAGCGGGGCGCGAAGGATCAAGACCGTGCGCGGCCTTGGCTATATGCTGACTGCGCCGGAGTGACGGGGCCGGAGTGACGGGGCCGGAGTGACGGGGCCGGGGCTGATGAAATATTGAGCGGGTTTCCGCGGCCCGGTGTTTCCTGTCAGGAATATTAAATTCTTTATATTGAAATCTGCGCAGCTCGGCGCTAACGTTTCCATGACAGGATCATGGAGGCGTCGATGTGCGGAATCGTCGGACTGTTTTTGAAGGACAAGGCGCTGGAGCCGCGCCTGGGTGAGCTGCTCACCGATATGCTGATCACCATGTCGGATCGCGGCCCCGACAGCGCAGGGATCGCTGTTTACCCCGGTGCGCATGAAGGGCTGGCCAAGCTGACGGTTCAGGCCGATGACCCGGCCCGTTTCGAGGGGCTGGGGGCGGCGATGTCGAGGGCGCTTGGCGCGGATGTGGCGCTGAGGGTCAAGGATACCCATGCGGTGATCGACCTGCCCGCCGACAAGGTGGCCGAGGCGCGCGCCGCGCTGAAGTCGCTTTGCCCCGAGGCAAGGGTGATGAGCGCCGGAGAGGCGATCGAGATCTACAAGGAAGTGGGCCTGCCGGGCGATGTGGCCAAGCGCTTCGACATTCCGCATCTGACCGGCAGCCATGGCATCGGTCATACCCGCATGGCGACCGAATCCGCCGTCACGACGCTGGGCGCGCATCCCTTTTCGACGGGGATGGATCAGTGCCTTGTGCATAACGGCTCGCTCAGCAACCATAATTCCTTGCGCCGTAAGCTGGCGCGCGAGGGCGTCAGCGTGGAGACCGAGAACGACACCGAGGTCGCCGCCGCCTATCTGACCTGGAAGATGCAGGAGGGGCACAGTCTGGGCGAGGCGCTGGAATCGGGGCTGGAGGATCTGGACGGGTTTTACACCTTTGTCGTGGGCACCAAGGATGGGTTCGGCGTGGTGCGAGACCCGATCGCCTGCAAGCCCGCGGTGATGGCCGAGACAGATCAATATGTCGCCTTTGGCAGCGAATACCGCGCGCTGGTCAACCTGCCGGGCATCGAGGATGCCCGCGTCTGGGAGCCCGAACCCGCAACCGTCTATTT
>Ga0102928_1000616_pt1 | contig 22965 bp, 16 predicted proteins | sample SalPonR1_B_D1_MG_FD_78504 | JGI IMG/M metagenome (GOLD analysis project Ga0102928, IMG submission 78504) | Salt pond soil microbial communities from South San Francisco under conditions of wetland restoration - Salt Pond MetaG R1_B_D1_MG | ecosystem: Environmental > Aquatic > Marine > Intertidal...
TAAGAAGTTGAAGATGGATTAGATAGTTGGTAGTGGGTAGTCGGTAGAGGGTAGTTAGTAGTCGGTAGAGGGTAGTCCGGTAGAGGGTAGTCGGTAGAGGGTAGTCGGTAGAGGATAGTCCCTGAATGGTCGCTGACCATATTCCAATTGACATAAAATTCTGTTTATTAGTATTTTAAGAGGTTTGTTATATGAAAGTTTGGTAAGTAGTAATTAGTAATAAGTACAACATAAGCCAGCAAACCGCGATTGATTTATAAGGTTATGAGGTTATGAGGTTATGAGGTAAACTACCAAAGATTTTCATTAATTAAAAAATTTTGAATTACCCGAAACCTAAAATATGGAAATAATAACCTGAAATTTAAAAATACCATAACACAAGAATTGAAAATTCGTTAGTTTTATGAGCATGCACGGACAATTTTCCACACCCGAAACCCGAAACTTGGAATCTGGAATGAGCTTTCAGCCACGCATGAACGGGATTTTTGCTGTGCTCAAACTTTTGACTATTAAAAGGTAGTCCTTTAATGGTCACAGACCATATTCCAACTGTTATAACATGTTGTCTATCAGTATTTTAATCAGTTTGTTGTATGAAAGTTTGGTAAGTAGTAATTAGTAATAAGTACAAAATAAGCCAGCAAACCGCGATTGATTTATAAGGTTATGAGGTTATGAGGTAAACTACCAAAGATTTTCATTAATTAAAAAATTGAATTACCCGAAACCTAAAATATGGAAATAATAACCTGAAATTTAAAAATACCATAACACAAGAATTGAAAATTCGTTAGTTTTATGAGCATGCACGAACAATTTTCCACACCCGAAACCCAAAACTTGGAATCTGGAATGAGCTTTCAGCCACGCATGAACGGGATTTTTGCTGTGCTCAAACTTTTGGCTATTAGAAGGTAGTCCTTTAATGGTCACAGACCATATTCCAACTGATATAACATGTTGTCTATTAGCGTTCTAATCAGTTTGTTAAATGAAAGTTACTAGTGTTGATTTACTAGTAACTAGTTGTAAGTTAATAGTTTGTGAAGCGAATAGAAACTTTAAATTAGATTTTATCGACTATAATTTGGAGATTCTTTAGTGATGGTCACATTATGCGGATGACTTTCGGTAACGCCTGAAGAGGTGATTTTCACAAAACGGCCGTTTTCCTTAAGTTCTTTAATCGACGATGCACCGGAGTATCCCATTCCTGCACGCAAACCACCAACAAACTGATTCATACTTTCGTAAAGTTCACCTTTATATGGTACGCGTCCTACTATGCCCTCCGGCACTAATTTTTTAATATCATCTTCGACATCTTGAAAATACCGATCTTTAGATCCTTTTTTCATGGCTTCAATAGAGCCCATGCCCCGATAAGATTTAAATTTACGTCCATCATAAATAATGGTTTCCCCCGGGGATTCTTTTGTGCCGGCAAGCAGTGAACCTAACATTACAGAGTCAGCTCCGGCAGCAATAGCTTTTGGAATATCACCGGTATAGCGAATTCCACCATCAGCTATAATAGGTACGTCAGAATCTTTTAAAGCTTCATACACTTCCATAACGGCTGAAAGTTGTGGAAAACCAACACCGGCTACCACTCGGGTTGTACAAATAGAGCCCGGGCCAACACCAACTTTTACAGCATCGGCGCCAGCTTCAACGAGGTATTTTGCAGCATCGCCAGTTGCTATATTCCCAACAATAACATCAACATTGCTGTGGTTAGCTTTTAATTTCTTGAGTACACTTACCACGCCTTTGGTATGGCCATGAGCGGTATCTATGATAAGTGCATCTACATCAGCATTTATCAATGCATCTGCTCGTTGCTGTGCGTCGCCTGTAACACCTATAGCTGCTGCAACTCGTAGGCGACCGTACTCATCTTTATTGGCTAATGGTTTTTGAGTGAGCTTTGTAATGTCTCTAAAAGTGATAAGACCAACTAATTCATTTTCACCTTTAACAACGGGAAGTTTTTCAATTTTATATTTCTGCAGGATAACTTCGGCCTGTTTTAATGAAGTGCCTTCTGAAGTTGTAATCAGATTTTCGGTGGTCATGACCTCTATAATGGCTTTTTCGTCGTCGTTTTCAAAACGTAGGTCTCTGTTAGTCACAATTCCTAAAAGCTTATTGTTGTCATCTACAATAGGAATACCACCAATGCTGTGTTCTTTCATAGAATTCTTAGCGTCTTTTACTTTGGCATCTGCACTTAGGGTTACCGGATCTATGATCATCCCGCTTTCGGCACGTTTAACTTTTCTGACTTTCATAGCCTGTTGGGCAATAGTCATGTTTTTATGTAATACACCAATACCACCTTCTCGTGCAATAGCAATGGCCATCCGAGATTCGGTAACGGTATCCATGGCAGCTGAAATAATTGGCACATTGAGATCAATATTTCTGGATAGTCGTGTTTTTATACTAACTTCACGAGGTAAAACTTTAGAGTAATTGGGAACTAAAAGGACATCATCGTAAGTAAAGCCTTCAAATTGAATTTTAGGGTAAGAATTCATAACTTTGCTTTCTTTGCAAAATTAAATCATAAATAATTGAATTAGGCAGTTCTGTTAATTTTTTTGGAGGATTTATTTTTAAGGAATTTAACTTGTATTTTTTATTAGAACATTTGGTAAATATTCTAATGAAATATGACGAAAATATATCATTATTCAGCTATTTTGTCTGGGTTATACTAACACTAAATGTCTGCACAAGTACTGACGATATATGTCAGTACCTTTAAACTTATGCACACTATTGTTATCATTATCTTTTCCGGCAAATTATACTCTACTCAATACTCACTTTTTGAAGTTCGTAGCTACTAATTTCAAGTCAGGTTATTTTTTTAATGAATTATCCAAGCATTGTTCAGGAGATTAATGCATAATTTGAGGTTAATCCTTGACACAACGGCAAGATAAATTGGCTGTTTTACCAACAACTGATCAAACAAATTTGCAGAATTGTTAGTCAATGACCGTATTCTCGCATTGCTTACACCAGAGACTTCTGTTGTACTCCAAAAGGTTGTACCGGAACCGAGATTTGCGAAAGAGCCGATGGTTGTAAAAGCCCCGGCAGGGAAGGCAGTAAACCCAGAAGAGTTGGTTGCACCTAGATTTGGCGAATCCCATAGATTTGTTCCCGTATTTTTCATACTGCCTCCAGCTAAAAATTCACCGCCTAAAAAATTGACAAGCTCTGACCATTCACCATCACTGGGTATATGCCAACCCGATGGGCATAATCCTTGGATGCCACTAGGAACACTATTACTGCTTCCTTCGCCGTTCATTAATTTTGCCCAATCGTATAAACGCCCGTATATCTCACAATTGGTCGGATTGTCGTTGTAGCACGTGCTATTACCTGTGTTTGGATCGTAATTTAAGTTTCTGGCCATCCATGTCTGTGTGCCAATGTTAACAACCGGGTAATTATTACCTACCAAATCTTCACATTGTATAAATTCAAAATTAACCGGTTGAGTCTGGCTAGGAACTATTGTAAAATAGGTGATATTACCCCCTGAATATCCTTTTAACAATAATTGGTCACCATTGTTATATTGCATTTGGATAGTATTATTAGTTGAAAACTGACTTTTAAACTTAGGGGGTTTTGTTTTTCTATTATTAACTTTAGAAGCAATTTCAGGATAACTATTTACATTACCTTTTGAGATAAGTTTCAAAGACCTTTGCCAGTTTTTATGTAGACGTTTTTACGATATATATTCCTGAGGGTAAATTTGATATTTCGAAGATATTATTACCCATTTTAGCAACAACATTTGAACGGATTATAGTTCTACCTATGACATCGGATATAGTTATCTCTACATTTTGTGCTCGATTACTGTAAAGACTAATCCTACTAATTTGTTTCATCGGGTTTGGATAAATTACCACATCTTGAGCATCATCAACTTGATTATCAATACTAAGTGTTCCAACAAGGTTAAGAATATCTGAGCCTTCTAATTTTAGTGTTGTAGCTTGAGTAAGATTTTCGACTACAACACTATCTACAACCGTACTTTCTCCAGAACCCATAAAACTTATATTATAGTCCTGAGCTTTTACATATATGGTACTAAAAAGGAGCACCATTGAAATGCAAATGATTTTCTTTAGAATGTAATTTGATTTCATAAGTCATGTTTTTAAAAATTTAACAATACTTGGCTAAAAAAATCAAATTATTAAAATAGTATGTTAATTACAATAATTTTAAGTTAATATTTAAGCCTATAATAAAATAATAAATAAAGTATTAGCCTAATTTTTAAGAATACAATGAATTTCAACTGACTGAAATTTGTAAAAAAAGCGTAATAATTTACTTAAGACTAATTTAACTTGTATCAGATTTTAAAAAATTAGTGTGGGGCTAATTCTATCTAAAAGTATAAATTTGCAGCATGAAATTTAAAGACGAAATTAACCGAAGACGAACATTTGGTATTGTATCCCATCCGGATGCCGGGAAAACCACCTTAACAGAAAAATTACTACTCTTTGGCGGTGCCATTCAGGAAGCTGGTGCGGTAAAATCTAATAAAATCAAAAAAGGCGCTACCAGTGACTTTATGGAGATAGAGCGCCAAAGGGGGATTTCCGTGGCCACTTCTGTTTTGGGATTTGAATATAAAAATAATAAAATTAACATTCTCGATACGCCTGGGCATAAAGATTTTGCGGAAGACACCTTTAGGACGCTAACCGCAGTTGATAGCGTTATCGTAGTTATAGATGTTGCCAAAGGGGTTGAAGAACAGACGGAGAAACTCGTCAAGGTCTGCCGCATGCGAAACATACCTATGATCGTCTTTATCAATAAACTTGATCGTGAAGGAAAGGATGCTTTTGAATTACTCGATGAAATCGAACAAAAATTAGATTTAAAAGTCACACCTTTAAGCTTCCCTATTGGAATGGGGTATGATTTTAAAGGAATATACAACATATGGGAAAGCAACATCAACTTATTCACCGGGGATCCCAGAAAAGATATAGAAGACACCATTGAGGTCACAGATTTGAATACTCCAGAACTGGAAGATTTGATTGGTACAGATGCGGCAGAAACTCTACGAGAAGAAGTAGAATTGGCTATTGGTGTATATCCTAAATTTGATATTGATAAATATAAAGCGGGTACGCTCCAACCTGTCTTTTTTGGTTCTGCTTTAAATAACTTTGGGGTAAGGGAATTGCTGGATTGTTTCATTAAGATTGCGCCTTCACCCAGAGCTAAACAAAGCGGCCAACGTGAGGTTAAACCCGATGAGAACGACTTTACGGGGTTTGTATTTAAAATACATGCCAATATGGATCCTCGACACAGAGATCGCCTGGCGTTTGTTAAAGTAGTGTCTGGAAAATTTGAACGTAATAAAAATTACCTGCACGTGCGACAAGGAAAATCCATGAAGTTTTCCAGTCCTAATGCTTTTTTTGCTGAAAAGAAAGAAGTTGTAGATGAAATGTATCCGGGAGATATTGTAGGCTTACACGATACGGGTAACTTCAAGATTGGAGATACCTTAACCGAAGGCGAAAAATTGATGTATAAAGGGATTCCTAATTTCTCACCGGAACACTTCAGGTATATCAACAATGCAGATCCCATGAAGGCCAAAAAATTAAATAAGGGCATAAGCCAGTTGATGGATGAAGGGGTTGCGCAACTCTTTACGCTCGAAATGAACAACCGAAAAATTATTGGTACGGTTGGTGCACTTCAGTATGAAGTCATTCAGTATCGACTTGAGCACGAATACGGCGCAAAATGTACGTATGAAAACGTGAATATACACAAAGCCTGCTGGATTGAAGTTGAAGATGAAACGAGTGAAGAATTTAAAGAATTTAAACGCGTTAAGGCAAAATACTTGGCAAGAGATAAGCAGAACCAGCTGGTCTTTTTAGCTGATTCTGCTTTTTCATTGCAGATGGCTCAAGGGAAGTACAAGTGCATTAAATTTCACTTCACTTCAGAATTCTAATTAATCTCATTACTGAGGTCAACAGATTTCTTTATGTTTATAAGGCTGCCATCTTCGGCAATACCTTCAATATATAGAGTAAACTTATCTAAACCTGTGTCTAAAACCTTAAAGTTTATTGACTCATTAGCTTGAACTTTTACATCAGAAAACCAGGCAATTGTTCCTACCTGCTGAAAAGCTTTGGTGTTAAAAAACTTATATTCAGGCATATAAAATTGTTTTACCGGTTCAAATCCTTTATCGAATTTTAATTCAATAAAAGGATAAGATTCTTTAAATTCACCTTTATATAAAGGACTCTTTCGCCATCTTAAACTAATAATGCCCTCACCTGGAGCTCCATTTGGACCAGATCTATCGAAATATATTTCTTCGAAATCAGAGGTTCTGGTATCAAATAATATTGAAGTATCCAACATGGGTAAGCCATTTAGATAAATGGTAGGAACTCTTAAATTATCGGTAGCAATCGGATTGTTCCCAATTTGACGTCCCTGACCTGGGGTGTTAATTATAAAATAACCTTTAGAATTCAAATAATCGGTAAATAATGGAAATCTTTCCGCCATCTCTACATCAACTTTTTCTGAATTACCAAAGGAAGATTCCATCCAATATCTTTTATCTTTTTTCTTCTTAGAGTTTACAATAACCTCATCTAACAATTCTCCCTTTAACAGATTTGCATATAACTCCTCGTTATTCAATTCTAATTTTACATTTCTAAGGTTAGATAATGGTTTTGAGAGTTGATGTGATAGAATTTCATCATTGTCTAAATTATCTATTGTATTTACAGTAATTGCATTAGGCTTTAAATATCTGTATTTCTTATCTACAAGAGACATTTGTATATTATCACCTACCATAGGATATCTGTTTCCTAATGTGATGCTTCTATTGTCATTACTAATATTTAAGGCTCTACTTTCATTATATCCTGACCCCCAGACCAAAAGATGTTTAATTCGGTTTGGTATTCTTTCATTAATTTGAATTTTTTGAGTAATACCACTTTGCCTTTGGTATTTCAATGAAGGTGCATCGCTGAAAATATTGTCCCATTTGTATTGACTCCAACCCTGAGTGAGAAGAAGTAAATCTAAATTGTATTTAATTTTGGCATCGGTCTCGGTAAAATAATAGGTCTTGTCTTCAATGTATCCATTAACAAAGGGCTCTAATAGAAAGGCGGTTGAAATATTTTGATTTTTAACGTAAGATATGGTGTTTTCCGGTAAAATTGAAATACTCAAATTTGCATCTGTATTAAGATCAGCCAAAGCCAATTGCAGCTGAATTGAGTCATTTTTTGAATCCTTAAAAGAGTTGACCACAATATCTTTTGAACTATTTTTTGTTTTAAACTCATTAAATATTAGACGTTCTGCAACTGGCTGATTATTTACCATTAAAGTTAAAGTATTTACACCATGAAACAATTGTCTCTGGTTAAATAACAATGGAATAGAGGTCATTTCTGAATCGAGGTAAACAGGTACATTAAAGTGTTTTCCTTCCTGATGCAACATAAGTTTTACGTCTGTATTATCATGATCAAATTCTTTTGGAAGATTTGAAGAAATTTCTACTAAAGTGTTGTTGGCTAATGTATTATTAACGTTCATCACGTATCCAAAAGGTTTTATATCCTCAACAGTTTTTTCGATGATGTCACCATTAGGAAGTGTAGCTTTGATGTAATAATTTTTCCCCTCTTTCGGTGAAAATTCAACTTTCGCATGACCGAATCGGTTACTTTTAAAATCTATAACGGGCTTATCATCTTCAAATAATTCAGCTTTAAATGTTATCCCTAAGCCATTATTATTTATAAGTTTTAAACCCAGATGACTTTTAGTATTAATCACACTATGTCCACTTTCCGGTAAGATTTGAAAATCATAACTTTTCAATTCCTGGTTTTTATTGAGTTGCCCCTCTCCTATAATTTCGAATTGTTGGACATGTGCATAATCTTCTTTAAAGTTTTTCATGTAGTTGGTCTCAGCTTTCAGGTAATAGTTTCCATCGTAAAAAGAAGAGTCTACCTTTATCTGACCTTCAAATAAGCCATCAACTGCAAGAAATAGTTTTTTGTCTATCAGTTTACCTTTATCATTGTAAATACCCAACTCGACATTTCTGGTTTCCGGATTAAGTGTTTTGGTTTTTCTGTTATAAGCATAACCCTGAAACCAAATATTTTCACCTCTTAGATAACTGCTCTTATTAAGGTGAAGGTAAAGTGATTCTCTGGGTGTCTCAAAGTAATCATCATAAGACTGTAAAGAATTAGTGGGCTCAGCAATCGTATTTTGACCTTCAACGAATTGAAAAGAAAAAATACATACAAATAAAAAGGTTATATATTTCATGAGTTTTGTTTGTTACATATTAACAATGTTTATACCAAAATTATTAATTAGCCATACTAAAAAAGGTTAAAAATTGTAAATCATTAGCCTTTATTAGATTAAAATTATTAAAATTTAAGCCCACATCAATTTAGTGGATTATTGCTCGACGGTTTTTTTAATATTAATCAAACTCCCATCCTCAGCAATACCTTCGATATAAAGGGTGATTTTATCTAATCCGGTATTATATATGAGTAAATCTACAGCTTTGCCAGCAGGAATCATCACATCAGAAAACCAGTCTATCGTTCCTACATCCTGAAAAGTATCAGATTTGTAATTAGCGTATCCTGGCATGTAAAACATTTTGGCGTCCTCAAAGCCATTTTTCACAATATGTTGCTGGTATTTTGAATTTTGATATTCAACGTTTTCGGTACTTGTTGTAAAAATAGGTGTTTGGCGATATTCAAGCCTTATCACTCCTGCTGCTCCCTGAACGCCCATACCAAAACCTGACCTGTCAACATAGATTTCTTCAAAATCTGATAATCTGGATTGGGATAGTATACCTAGATCATTAAGTCTTACGCCATTCAAAAATACAACAGGCGAATTGCTTCCATTAATGGATATTCTGGACATATTAATAATTTCAAACCTCTTATTAGGGTCTCTACTTATAGGGTTTTCTCTTACTCTATATCCTTTAGTTACCAGATAATCTGATAAAAACGTGTAAGTTGCCGCTAATTGCTCGTCCACTGTTATGAGATCACTTGGAGATCTAACAATATATCCATTTCTCATTCTTTTCTCTTCTTTCTTTTTGGCCGAAACTACAACTTCTTCTAATTGAACTCCATCGACAAAATTGGAATAAAGCTTCTGATTATTAAACTCTAATTTTATTTCTCTTAGTGAATTTAATGGTGGTTGGAGTTGATTAGTAAATAGCTTATCAAGTTTAAGACTATTCTGTGTTCTTACTTGAACATTAGATTTTTTGAAATTTTTATTGTCATCCAGATAAGATAATTCCAGAGTATCACCGATAACCGGATATCTGTTTTCTAAGGCGTATGTTTTATTTTCAATCGAATCTATTGGTATGGCTTTGGCCTTATCGTATTTTGAAGTGAAAACTATAAGCTCTTCGATATTCTTCCTTATTCTTTTTTCTAAATTAAAGGTTTGTGTTAAACCTTTTCTTCTTTCAAATTCAGGCTTTGGAGGATTATTAAAAATGAAGTTCCAGGAATACTTGCTCCATCCTTGAGTAAGTAAAAGGAGGTCCAAATCGTATTTTACTTTGCGGTTTGGATTTATGAAGTAATACGGCTTATTTTCAATATATCCATTAACGAACGGATCTAATAAAAACGCAGACGATATGATTTGGTTTTTCATGTAGGAAATAGTCTTTTCCGGCAAAACGGATATACTCAGCTTAACATCCTTATCGTATTTCGGCAAACTGAGACGTAGTTTTAGTGAGTCAGGAGATAATGTTTTTATTGGATTAGTTTTAAAGACATCTGCTTTATTCAGACTATTTTTATAGTTGAAAATTAAACGTTCTGCAATGGCCTTACCATTGACCATTAGCGTTAAAGTATTCACACCATAGTACAATTGATTTTCTTTAAGTATTTTTGAGATAGTGGTAATTTCCTCTGAAAAATAAAGCGGAACTTCAAAATGTTTACCTTCCTGATGAACCATTAACAGGACGTTAGTATTTTCAAAATCATAATCTTTTTTAAGATGTGATGATATCTGTACAATTGTCTTTCGGGGTAATAAATTATTTACATTTAAAGCAAAGCCGTAATTCTTAATATCATTTATCTGCTTTTTGATGGTTTTTCCATTAGGCAATGATGCACGAATCTCATATTTTACTCCTTTTTTTGGTGTTAACTCTACTTTAGCGTGTCCAAAACCATTGCTTTCAAAATTCCTTATGGGCGAACCATTTTCCAAAAGAACCGCCTTAAATTTTATACCAAGGCCGTCCTGATTGATTAATTTAAAACCCAGATGACTACTGCAATTCACAACACTATGTCCACCTTCAGCTAAGATTTGAAGATCGTAAGACTTTATTTTTTGACTACTTGTGAACTGCTCCTCACCAATAATTTCAAACTCTTGAATATGAGCGTAATCTTCTTTGAAATTCTTCATGTAATGGGTCTCTGCTTTTAAATAATAATTCCCATCAGCATAAGTAGAATCTATCGCAAGCTGTCCTCTAAATAGTCCATCAATAGCCAGAAATAATTTCTTATCAATCATCTTTCCTTCACTGTCATAAATACCAAGCTTCACATTTCTGGTATTCATATTTAGATTATTGGTTTTTCTGTCATAGGCATAACCCTGAAACCAAATATTTTCACCTCTTAAATAACTGCTTTTATTAAGATGCAGATATAGTGACACTCTGGGGATTTCAAAATATTGGTCGTAAGACTCTAATGATTCTAAGGTCTCACTTGTTGAATTTTGACTGTTAACCAGATTGAGGGAAAAAATATATAAAATGAACAGGACGAGGTATTTCATGAATTCAGTTTTTTTTAGATTCAGCACAATCTTTATGCCATAACACTTGAGTAGAACAGGATAAAAGGCACGAATTTTAAGGGATTATTTTTATAGCTCTAACCAAATTACGCATAAAGCTTAATTTGTATTAGAAATTCAAGAAAGCCATGTTTGGTAAGTTTTATCAACATCATCCTTAGTTGATATTGTTAAGATAGTTGAAAAATATTCTTCGCTATTTTTCAATGGAAAACTAAGCTTAAGATTTCGCTGCATAATTCCAAACTAAATGAAAAAAATACAATCTAGAACATTACTTTTCTATTGGTTTTTCAATATTGATTAAACTCCCGTCTTCTGCAATACCTTCTATGTAAAGGGTAAATGCTTTTAAACCTGTATCATAAATGGGTAATTCTACAGTTTCTCCAGGGCTTATCTTAACATCAGGAAACCAGGCGATGGTGCCAACCTGCCTAAAAGAATCGGTTTGAAAAAATGCATATTCCGGCATATAATAATTTTTAGGAAATTCAAACCCTGTTTTCATTTCAACCTGAGTATATGGCAAATCAACTTCTTTAACGCTACCGTTAGTAAAAAGAGGTGTTTTTCTGAGTTTAAGTCTAATAACACCAGCCGCACCTTGGACTCCACCGCCGTATCCAGTCTTGTCTATATATATTTCTTCATAGTCTGAAGTCCTCGAGCCGGCTAAAATAGATAAATCATTAAGTAAAACCCCATTTAAAAAAACCGCGGGAGCATTACTTCCGTTTACAGTAATTCTAGAAATTCCTCTGATACTAAAAGATACGGAATTATCATTTACAATAAACCCTCTGGTATTTAAATAATCTGATAAAGTTGGGTAGGTATTCACAAATTGTTCATCAATTTTTACAGTATTGTCTTTAAAGCTGGAAACATATTCTTTTTCTTTTTCTTCTTCTTTTGCTTTGACTTTAACAATGACCTCATCTAAGAGCTCACCTTCTAAAAAGTTTGCATAAAGCCTGTTCTTGTCTAAATCGAGCTTAAGTTTTCTTAAATTTGATATTGGAGGTAATAATTGATCTGATGTTAGTTTATCATTTTCTAATCGATAAGATGAGCTCACCACAACTTTAGGACTAACAAAGTCTTTGTTTTTTTTTATGATTGAAAAATCAACTCGCTCACCTATCAATGGATATCTATTCTCAAGCGTAAATGAACTTTTGTCTTCCAAGTCAAATATAGCCTCCTTATTGAAAAAAGTTTCATATATTAAAAATTTATCGGCTCTATTGGGAATTCTTCCGTTTATGGTGATTTTCTGGGTTAGGCCATTTTTTCTTTTATGGTTGTAAGTTATGGGCTTTGAGAATATATTATCCCAATCATACTGGCTCCAGCCTTGAGTCAACAATAATAAATCTAGATTGTAATCTACTTTTCTGTTGGGGTTAGAAAAGTAATAAGGCTTGTTTTCAATATATCCAGTTACAAAAGGGTCTAGCAGGAAAGCAGTACTGATGTTTTGATTTTTGATATACGAGATACTTTGTTCCGGAAGTACAGAAATACTCAGATTTGATTTATGATTGAAATCGGGCAAAGATAGATTAAGCGAAATACTGTCTTTGGTTTGTGAAGATATCAATATGGCTACATCCTCTTCACTATCTAGACCTTTGGATCTGTTGTAAATTAAGCGTTCGGCCACCGGTGTATTATTCACCATTAAGGTCACTGTGTTTACCCCATAAAAAAGTTGATTTTTCTTTATAGATTTTGCTATCGATGTATTTGGAGCATTCATCTCTAATGGAATATCAAACCTTTTTCCTTCTTGGTGTATCAGTAACCGAACATCATCATTGCGTTTTTGAATGCTTTCCGGAAAAAAAGACGACACATTGATGATGGTTTGTTGAGGCAAGATGTTGTTTACACTAAGACTATAACCATAAGGCTTAATATCATCTATTTGCTTCTCGATTATTTCTCCGTTTGGCAAATTAACTTTAACGCTGTACTCCACATTTTTTTTAGGCTTAAAATTTGCTCTAGCATGGCCTAGGCTATTACTTTTAAAATTGAAAATAGATTTTCCACCTTCTAAAATTTGAGCATTAAATGGAACACCTAAGCCATTCTGATTAATTAATTTAAGCGCAAGAGTGCTATTGCAATTCACAATGCTATGGCCACCTTCAGGCAAAACCTGGAGGTCGTATGATTTTAAATTTTGTTTAGATTGAGGCCTCTCTGAACCTATAACTTCAAATTTCTGAAGATGTGAGTAATCTTCAGGAAAATTTTTCATGTATTGCGTTTCAGCTTTTAGGTAATATTCTCCGTCTTTAAAGGTAGAATCAATACTTATTTGCCCCTTAAAAAGTCCGTCTACAACCAGATATAGCTTTTTGGAAAGCATATTTCCCTGGTGGTCGTAAACGCCAAGTTCAACATTCCTGGTGTCTGTATTTAGGTTTTGAGTTTGTCTATTGTAAGCATATCCTCTAAACCAGAGGTTATCACCTCTTAAATAACTGCTTTTGTTGGTATGTAAATACAAAGATTCCCGAGGCAAATTAAAATACTTGTCATATGTTTCATATAGCTTAAATATATCATTTTCAGTGTTTTGACCTTTAGAGGGCGTAAAAATCAATAAAATAAAAACTATAAAGACGTATCGCATGGAATTATGTTTTTTAGAATAATCCGCAATATTAAGGTTTGAAGCAATTTTAAAACAAGTTTTATAATTAGTTTAATAAAAAATATTAATCATCAACAAAGACCATAACATAACAATAAATGGTCCCAATAGTCCAACAAATATGCCGCCTAACCTAAAATCTGATTGTTTGAGCATTCCTGTACTAAAAGCAATGGCGTTGGGAGGTGTAGACACGGGCAAAAGTAGAGCACAGGATGCAGATAAGCCAATAATCATGGGTAAGGTTATAGAACTTGAAGCGTCTATTGTCATAACTAAAGAAATGGCTATGGGGATAAAAATAGTAGCTGTCGCTGTATTACTCATAATGTTGGAGAAAACAACAGTCAGCAATCCAAAAGCAATGTATAAGATATACAAGTTAATATCTGATGCTGGTATTAATCCGACAAAGTATTGAGCAAGTCCCTGTTCTTGAACGGCTAATCCTAAGGCTAGACCACCAGCAACAAGCATTAAAGTATCCCAAGGTAAGGCTCGAACTTCATCTGATTGTATAATAGAAAACATAGTCAATCCCACAATAGGAACTCCAGATACTGCAGCTACCGGAATACCCGTAAACCCTGAAGTCAACCAAAGAACTAATGTTAAAATGAGAATGACTAATGTAATACGTTTATGGAGATTTGCGTGTCTGTCTGGTTTTCTTTCTTCAATTGAATTTTTAAATAAATAATCAAGTTCCATAGTTTTGGTTTTAATAGGATTCTTCTTCAATAAAACTACCCAGAATACAAATATTAATACCAAAGCAATTGGAATCCCAAAAAGCATCCATTCTAAAAATGAAATTTGTATACCCATACCCTCAAGAGCACCAACAACAATGGCATTGGGTGCAGAACCGATTATAGTTCCCATACCGCCAACTGATGCGGCCGCTGGAATTCCAATTAAAAGATTTTTAGATAAAGGAGCTTGTGAGCCCAATGATTTTAAAATTGGGGTAATTGTAGCAATCATCATGGCGGTTGTAGCAGTATTACTCATCAACATGGATAAAATTGCGGTCAGCATCATTAACCCCAGTAGAATGATGTCTGACCTGTTTCCAAATTTGGGAACCGTAATCTTAAGAAGATCTCTATCTAACCCAGTCTTTTTCATCCCTTCAGCCAGAAAAAACCCACCTAAGAAAAGCCATATTACACTATCAGACCAGGTTTGAACATACTTCTTTGCATCTTCAGGGCTTTCGTTCCCTATACTGAACACCAGAAAACCTATAATTAAAATTCCCACAGCAAATGGTGGTATGGCTTCAGTAACCCATAAGGCTATTGAAAAAAATAAAATAAATAAAACAAAATTTTGTGCCTCTGAAAATTCGGGATCACTAACCAGATAAAATAGCCCTAAGGCAAATAAAAGAGAAATTAAAAAAAGGGTAAAGTGGCTGTGCCAGTTAACTTTTTGATTTATTTTTCTTAGGAATTTACCGGCATAGGTTCTGGAGTCTGCCATGTTAGTTAGAATTAGAATGCAAAATTAAGATATATTCCTTATGAGTTATCAATATAAGTAAGACTATTTTCAGGTATATGATTTATATCATTTAATTTAAGTGTATCAAATGAGATACTCAATAGACTCAATTAAATTTATTTAAACGCTTTTTTAGCCTTCTGAAATCAAAACATTCTAACTTATCCAAATCTATTTTTTCAATAAGCCAGTAATGGACTTGTTTTGGCTAAGCATTCTTTTTAAATGCAGATAATTCAAGTGTCTAATTATAAGATAAGTTGTAACAAGCAAAATTTCAATGCTTAATATGAAACATTTTTTTATGAAAAAACATTAGGGATTAAGATAAGTTATGCAATACCCTTAATTAGTTTATATGATTAATGTTAAAAATAACTACGATTATAGCAGGTTTGACTACCTGAATTATAACTTTGGCTTTATACTCCACTTAAAACTAAATTCTGAGACCTTTATTCCTTCTGAATTATAAGCACTAACCGGAATATCTATAACTTGAGGAGAATTTTCTTTTACACTTCTATTCACAGCTTCAATAACCTGCTGTCCAGAGCGACATTCAAAGTTTATATGCCCGGTTGCTTTTTTATAAAACTGAGATTGAGCCTCTATCACCAGCATAGATATAGGCACATTATGACGTTTTATAGCTTGCATAACTAATGCTCCCGTGCTTAATTCTGCTGCCATTTGTTGAACCGCAAAATACAAACTCTTAAATGGGTTTTGATTTATCCATCGGTGCTTAACCCTCACAACAGCCTTATAATGGTCTATATATTTCAGTCTAACTCCACAAAACCAAGCACTTGGAAGTTTAAATAATAAAAAAATATTGATTTTTGATGGTGACAAAATTGATGATTTTCTGTAAATATAGCTTTTTGTGCCTGTATTGTCAAATAAACTTAAACCTTAAATATTTGTTAAAATATACTACTATGCTATACAAAGTAACTTCTATTGTACGTATCTTTGTTTAAGATATTACTATATGTATCATCTTATTTAGCGATTAAATAAAAAAACATGAATATTGAAAACACCAAAGCGCAGATGCGTAAGGGTATTTTAGAATACTGCATTCTGTCTATCCTTAAAAATAATGACGCCTATGTAGCTGAAATTCTGGAAGAATTAAAGGCTGCTAAGCTTATTGTTGTAGAGGGTACGATTTACCCGCTACTCACCAGATTAAAAAATGCAGAATTACTCGAGTATAGATGGGAAGAATCCACAGGCGGTCCACCGAGAAAATATTATAAGTTAACAGATGAGGGCGCAAATTTCTTAAATGAACTGTCTTCATCATGGAGAGATCTTCAAGTTTCTGTAAAAACAATTACCACAAAAAATAATAATCATGAATAAGACCATAGACATAAATATAGCCAACCAGATTTTTCATTTAGATGAAAATGCATACCTATCACTTAAAAATTATCTTGATGCCATTAAGGCTTATTTAGCCAATGAGCAAAGTCAGGATGAGATTATTCAGGATATTGAAGCCAGAATCGCTGAATTGTTTATAAAGCGAATGATTTCAGACAAACAAGTTATTAATACAGAAGATGTAAATGAAATCATCAAAATCATGGGTCAGCCCGAAGACTATGATTTATCAGATGAAAATGAAAACACTGCAAAATCCGCCCAAAACATTAATAAAAAACTTTACAGAGACAAGGAGAAATCATATATCAGTGGAGTATCGGCAGGTTTGGGACATTACATGGGCGTTGATGTTGTCTGGGTGAGGTTAATATGGATATTGTTAAGCATTTTTACCACGGGCTGGTTTATAGTCATTTATATCTTATTGTGGATATTAATTCCAGAAGCTCAAACCACAGCCGAAAAATTAGCCATGAAGGGTGAGCCCATCAACTTAAGTAACATTGAAAAAAAAATTAAAGAAGGTTACGGTAATGTCTCCGAAAAAATGAAAGATGTCGATGTCAAAAAACACTCTAGAAATGCTCAAAACAACATTTCAGACTTTTTTTCATGGTTAGAAAGTTTTACCATTACACTCGGTAGGGTACTGCTTAAAATTGTTGCTGTTATTATTCTTGTATTTTCCGGATTAGGACTTCTGGGGATACTACTTTCTGCTTTAGGCATAGGAGGCTTAGGACTCTTTGGTAGCACAGATTTTTACAACTCTACTCTGGGAAATATTGATAACATTGTGATGACTGGTGTCCCCTCATGGCTTTTTATTACCGCAGCACTTATCGCAGGCGCAATTCCACTTTTATTAATATTTATATTTAGTTTAAAACTTTTGTTAAATAACCTAAAAAGTATCAGTAAACCTTTCATCATTACTACAGTAAGTATTTGGATTATAAGCATTGCGTTTTTAACAATTACCGGTATAAATTCGTCTATGAAAGACTTTACTTCAGGAGAAATTGTAAATACGATTAAACTTAAACCTAAAGATCAAGACACAATATTCTTTAAGATGAGAGGAAATCTCAACTACACCGTATTTCCTTTTAAGCAAAACAGAGAAGATGTAGTCTATGATGAGGCTCATAAAACTCTTGTATTGTACGACTCCAATGTAGATGTGAAATTTAGTCACACCAGCGAAAAAGATGCTTATATAAGAATATCAAAGTGGGCTTATGATTATGATGTTAATCAGGCCAGAGAAAAAGCAAGCCTTATTGACTATAATTACACCATAAACGACAATCAACTGATGTTTGACAGTTATTTTCTCACGCCTAAGGAATTAAAAGACCGCTCAATTGGGGTTGATATAGATGTCTATCTACCGGAAAAGACAATAATTAAAATGGATGAAAATATGGAAGATTTTATTGAAAATTACTTCTACTTTTCTGAGTTGGAGAACCCTTTTAATGAATACTATAGCATTAAAAACGATAAATTTGAATGTCTAAGCTGTCTTAAAAAAAATGATAGTATAGGCAACCTTAATGAATAAATACACGTCTAAATAAATAAAACCATTTAAAACAAAACATTATGACCACACTACTAAAAATTCTAGCCTTTGCAATAATTGCAGTCAATTTGCAGTGTAACATTGGTAATTACAACACCGTGAAAGGTGAGGGAGAAGTTATTGAAAAAGAGTTTAAACTGTCAGAATTTAATGAAGCCTCTTTTGGTAACGGATGGGATGTTAAGCTCATCCAGTCCAACAACAATAGATTGATTGTAAAAGCAAACGAAAACTTAGTTGATATTTTGAAAATTGAACAGGATGACCTTTATTTAAAAGTTGGAACAGAAAGTAAAGACAACATAGGAAAAGCAGACGCCAAATTACTGACAGTCTATTATGCAGAAAATCTAAAAACATTGAAAGCGAGTTCCGGAGTAGAACTATATTCGCCGAATCAGTTAGAGTTTAGAGATGTAAAAATATCGTCTTCAAGTGGATCTTCAGTAGAATTAAATGTCAAAACTGATAAACTCGATTGCAGCAGCAGCAGCGGCTCTCAAATGATGTTAAAAATTTCTTCAACTCGGGTAGAAGCAAGTTCATCTAGTGGTTCAGAATTAGAACTGGCTGGAAAAAGCAAATCAATTATTGCAAGTTCTTCCAGTGGTTCTGAACTTAAACTATCGGGATATACTGAAACCTTAGAAGCCGATTCTTCCAGTGGTTCTGATATTGATTCCAGCGAATTAAAAGCAGTTAATGTAACAGCAAACGCCAGCTCCGGCTCAAATATTGATGTATATCCAATTGAAGTCTTAGACGCTAAATGTTCTAGTGGTGGAAGGGTGACTTATCACAATACACCTTCTGTAGATATAAGGAAGAACGAATCTTCCGGCGGAAGGGTAAGAGCAAACTAAAATTTAACCGAATACATATTTCTGTTTGTTTGGGTGCTATGGGTTTATGCCTGTAGCATCTTTTTTATTAAAAATCATCTATCTTGATAATAGTCAAAAGCTTCATGAATCAGGTCATTTTCTACTTTACAATTGAGTAAAGGATTACCAATATTTTTTAGAAGCACAAAATTGATATTACCCTTAGTATTTTTTTTATCGTGCTTCATGAGATCGATGATATGAAGTTGTTCAGATTTATCAAACCTATGAAAAGAATATTGGTTATGAATGTAGGTTTTTAGCTGATCTAATCTGTATTTTGGAAATTTAAAAAGTCTATGAGAAATAAACGTCTCAAGGACAAGTCCAATAGCAATGGCTTCGCCGTGCAGCAGTTGTCGAGATTTATCAAAAGACATTCTGAAGGATTCTATAGCATGTCCTAGTGTATGACCATAATTTAGGGCTTTTCTCAAGCCTTTTTCATTTATATCTTCCTCAACTATATTCAATTTTATCGAAACCGATTCTGTAATAAGGTGCTCAATATATTCTCCCTTTAATTCGTCAGTAGAGATACAACTATCAAAATAAGAATCAGAATGAATTAAGCCGTGTTTAATCATTTCTGCATAACCACTTACAATTTGCTGTTTGGGTAGTGTTTTAAGAAATTGACTATCAATGCCTATCATATGCGGACGCCTTATGATTCCAATTTGGTTTTTTAATGTATTAAGGTCAACACCATTTTTACCACCTATGGCTGCATCTACCATTCCCAGTAAAGTTGTGGGCAAATGAACAAAAGCTATTCCACGTTTAAAGCAAGATGCTGCAAACCCACCTATATCTGTCACCACCCCACCACCGAGACTAATCAATAAAGCGTTGCGATCTGCTCCGGTTTTTGATAATTGTTCCCAAATAAAAAGACAAGTGTGAATATTTTTAAATCCTTCACCGGGATCAATACAAATCGTTTTAAAATCAGTTGATAATTTATGTTTAAGAATTGGTAAACAATGGAACTTTGTATTTGTATCCATCAAAACAACCACTGAAGAAAAGACATCATTTTCAATGACATGGTTCAGCTGGTCGAATGCATTTTGACCAAAGTAAACAGAATTATTTAGATAAATTTCAGACATACTATTAGGATTGTTAAGTTTAGCAAAATACTTAATTGATGAGAAGTAATTCAGCTTTTGCATATTATCTTTGACAAGTTTTAATTTAATCTATGATAGACACTAAAATATTTAATAATACTAAAAGAGCTTTTGTACTAAAATCAAAAAAAGACCTGAACAGATCAATTTTTATTTTCAGATTGATGAACATCCCTTTCTTAGTCCCCATCAGTATTTTTTTTGCAAAAATAGCTTTAAAACTTCATTTGCCTGTTGAATGGGTGATTAAAAAAACTATTTTCGACCAATTTTGTGGTGGGATAACCCAAAAAGATTGCTTACCCTTGGTGAAATTGATGTATTCAAAACATGTTTACAGCGTCTTAGATTATTCGGTTGAAGGCAAAGAAGAAGAAGAAGAGTTTGACAAAGCCACAGACACCAAAATAGACATCATAAAATTCGCCTCCGAACAAAAAGAAATTCCATTTGCTGTTGCAAAGCCAACAGGTCTGGGAAGATTTGAAATTTGGGAGAAAGTAAGTCAAAAAAAAGAATTGAGTGATGCGGAGATAGAAGAATGGAAACGTGTAAAAAAACGTGTAAAAACACTCTGCCAAGCAGCTGTTGATTATAAAACCGCTTTGTTGTTTGATGCTGAAGAATCCTGGATGCAGGATGCTGCAGACGATTTACTGGAAGAAATGATGAAAATATTTAATCATGAAAATGTCTACATTTTCAATACACTGCAATGTTACAGATGGGATAGGCTGAAATATGTAAAAGAAATGCATCAAAAGGCCAAGAAAAATGGATATAAGTTAGGCTTCAAAGTAGTAAGAGGTGCTTATATGGAAAAAGAAAATGCTAGAGCCAGACGAAAATCTTATCCAACGCCAATTTGTGAGGACAAAGAAGCAACCGATGTAAATTTCAATGCTGTTATGTGTTATTGTATAGATAATGTTGATGAAATATCGGTGTTTATAGGAACTCACAACGAGGTATCCAGTTATATGGCTCTACAACTTATGGACCAAAAAGGCTTAAAACTCGACGACCCTCGTATTTGGTTTGGACAGCTCTATGGCATGAGTGACCATATTAGCTATAATTTAGGAAAAGAATGCTCAAATGCTATCAAATTAATACCTTTTGGGCCTATAAAAGATGTAGTGCCATACTTATTTAGACGTGCGCAAGAGAATTCTTCTGTACAAGGGCAATCTACACGTGAGTTATCTTTGCTGCTTGAGGAAAAAGATCGTAGAGATGGACAGTATGTTAAGCGGGTTAAATAAATGATTCTTTTCAAATGAAATTAAAAAAAGCTAAAAATGAGTATAATCCATATTTTGATATTTATCTAAAGCATCTGAATACTGATGATGGTCATATTGAAAGATTGAAAAAAAATCAGATAACAATACTTAATGTATTTGACCAGATTGATGAGGTTAAAATGAACTTTACGTACCAGGAAGGAAAATGGTCCATAGCTCAAATCTTACAACATCTTATTGACACAGAACGTATTTTTTGTTATCGTGCCTTAAAAATTGTAAGAGAAGAAGATCCCATCATTGAAAAATACAATCATGAAAGCTATGCTAAAAAATACAAATTTATTTCAAAACGCAGACTCCTTAAGGATTATACTGATAACAGACAAGCTAGCATTAGTCTCTTTAAGACTTTCGATTATGATGACTTAAATAAATCAATAGAAAATCCCCATTATAAATTTAAAGTTGGTCTTATCCCATTTATTTTTTGCGGACACGAGTTACATCATATAAATATTATTAGGAAAAAATATCTATAATACATTATCAATTTTATTGTTAAAAAGCATCTGCCCGTGCCGGCAGACGGACCTGACTGTTCGGTAGACAGGCTAGCATTGACGTTTTATGGTAAATTATTGAAATTCATATATAATTTTAAACAAAATTACATAGCTCCTCTTCCATTGCTTGTGCTCAGCCTAGACGAAGTAAGGGAAGAGGCTGGGAGATGGGTGTTTTTAGTAAGATTTTTCTTTTACCATACGAAAACACCCTACTCCCGTCCCAGCTTTACCGAAATGGAAGGTTCTCTATCATTTAGGCTACGCTAAATGACATAGGGAAAAACTCATTATTGTATTTAAAAACGTCACCTTATATTTGATAAAATTTGTAAAATTTTCAGGGGCTTGACCTAAAGTGTAAGCTAAATTTCATTATGATTATTAAAATCTTGTATTTAATAAAGGGATATGAATTGGAATATGGTCTGTGACCATTAAAGGACTATCCTCTAGATTCTTCAAAAAAACACACGCCATCTATAAAGGTTTGAGCTGTGCGTAGTTTGCGAATTCGTAACAGTATCATTAGGATACCCTATTTTTGCCACCCAAAAGCCAACTTGAAATCAAAAAAGTTGAAGTTGAAAATGGAAAATTATGCCGATAAATATTTAGGGTTATTAAAAAATGAAGACAACCAATCAAAGTATTAAAAATGTCAGCTCTTATATTAATTTCAGTACCTATAAAAGCTTTACATGTTCTTAAATCTTCTAAGGAGATTTTATACCTGACTAGCACAAGCTGCGTCAACAGTTTAATAACTACCTATAAATACAAGTGCAACGCCGAATAAATTGTTGCAGGAACCCGCCAGTCTGAGCAAGGCTGGTTAATCCCAAAAAACAGTATCTCGGGGCTCTTCCACAGATTATCTCAAATAAAAAACCCTGACAAATAAATGCCAGGGTTTCTTTTTTAAGAAGGCGACGACCTATTCAATGACTGCCTATGAA
>Ga0102928_1000618_pt1 | contig 22947 bp, 19 predicted proteins | sample SalPonR1_B_D1_MG_FD_78504 | JGI IMG/M metagenome (GOLD analysis project Ga0102928, IMG submission 78504) | Salt pond soil microbial communities from South San Francisco under conditions of wetland restoration - Salt Pond MetaG R1_B_D1_MG | ecosystem: Environmental > Aquatic > Marine > Intertidal...
AGCGATGGAACCTGCCGTTTGCAGCGCCATGACAAACAATCGAACGCCAAGGCCGATCAGAAGGCCAATCGCGGTTTCGCTCAGTACCAACCAGAAAACACCACCCGAATTGGTCGCTTCCGGCGGAATCCATAGCGCGACGGCCGGAGCGGTGAAGATAGTGATCAACAAGGCCAGCACAAGCTTGACGCGTACGGGAACCGTGCTTTCACCAAGCCCGGGAAACAGGAAAATCGCCGGGCCGACACGCAAGAACACAGCAATGTGCAGCCACAACAGGCCCCGCGTCAGGTCCAAGGCCGCATCCGCCGCTGTCACGCTGCCACCATACCTACAAGACTTGGCCGTGAGTCCAGGCCGATCTCCTCGAAGGAGAGAACGGGCGTATTGATCCGCTTCGCAGATAGCGCTGTCTTTAGAAACCTCCGGCGTGCGGTCGAAGTGACGATCGCAGGTGAAATCCCCTGCTGCGCCACCTTGTTGACCTCTTCGGCAACGCTGGTCGTCAGGGTATTGAACAACTCGGGCGGAAGCGCGACATCCAACCGCCCACGGTCACCATCCACTTGGTAGGTCGAGAATGTATCCTCCCACTCTGGCGCCAATTGGATAAGCGGCAGACTCCCATCCGGTTGCTGCAAGCCGGCGACAAGCTGAAAGCCAAGCCGCTGGCGGACATGCTCGCAAATCGCCTCGGGCGTGGCATGCGCCTGTCTTGCTTCGGCCGTGGCCTCAAGGATCAGCGGCAGATTTCGGATTGACACCTGCTCAGCCAACAGTAGGCGCAAGACGGCATGCAAAAGATCAGATGGCACGCGATCGGGAATCGTTTCGTCAAGCAGCTTGCGGTTGGCCTCGGCTCGTTTCGGATCAGAGAGATTCACCATCTCGTCCAACAGGCGGCGCATGGATTTCATGGTCAGCAAGCGGCTCAGATTTCCACGGATTACCTCAAGCAGATGGGTCGCCAGCACCTCGGCTGGGGCAACGATAGTCGCCCCGGCCAAGGCTAAATCCTCTTGCCCACGGGCATCAATCCACCGGGCAGGCGCGCCGTAAACAGGCTCTGATACGGCCTCACCCGTCGGTCGATTTGCCGCACTGTCGGGATCAAGCAGAAGCACCTGATCGGGTCGCAGTGTATCCCGTGCTTGCTCGACCCCCTGCACCCGGATCACATAACTGCCCGGCGGCAGGGCCGGCTCATCCGTCAGGCGGACTTCCGGCAGGATCACTCCGAAATGCGTCGCAACATGCTTTCGGATATTGGCGATCCGGGTATCCAGTCCAGTTCCCGGGTCCAGAACCATGTTGACCAGATCTGGTGCGAATTCGACATGAATATCGTCAAGTTCAAGGATGTCCCCCAGCGATCGTTCCGCCGGCAAGGACACTTCAGGGTCGGGGCTTTCCTCGGAAGCTGCGGCGGCACGGTTTTCACGATGCAACCAAAGGGCCATGGCCCCAAGGCCGATGCCACCCAGCATGAAGGGCAAAAAGGGCAGCCCCGGCACCAACGCGAAAAGCACCATCAATAGTGCGACCGTCGCCACCGCCACCGGATGCTTACCAAGCTGCGCACCAAGCGCGAGATCGGTCGCCCCCTTTGCGCCACCACGAGCAAGCAAGAGCGCTGACGCGATGGAAATGACCACCGCCGGAATTTGCGTGACGAGTCCATCGCCGACCGTGAGAATCGCATAAGTCTCAAAGGCTGTTGCGATGGCCATGTCATGCACCACAGTGCCCATGATCAGGCCCATCACAAGGTTCAGAAGCGTGATAAGCAAGCCCGCAACCGCATCACCTTTGACAAATTTCGACGCCCCATCAAGCGATCCAAAGAACGTGGTTTCCTGTTGTTCCCGCTCGCGTCTGTCGCGTGCTTCAGCGTGGTCGATGGCCCCTGCGGAGATATCGCTATCGATGGCCAATTGCTTTCCCGGCATGCCATCAAGGGCAAATCGCGCGCCCACCTCGGCCATGCGCGCCGCCCCCTTCGTGATCACCATGAAGTTCACAATCAGCAGCACGCCGAAAACGACGAGGCCAAGAAAAATGCTTCCGCCCATGACGAAGTTGGCAAACCCTTCGATCACATCCCCCGCAGCACCGGTACCGGTGTGCCCCTGCCCGATGATCAACTTGGTCGAGGACACATTCAGCGACAACCTAAGCATCAACGAAGCCAAAAGGATCGTCGGAAAAGATGAGAAATCCAGCGGCTTTTCTATAAAAAGCGTGACGGTGAAGATCAAAATTGCCAGCGCGAATGACGCGGCAAGACCCACGTCGAGCACGGCGGCCGGCATCGGCAGGATCATCATGACGATGATTGCCATAAGCGCCAGCGCCAAAAGCACAGTTGGCTGAAAGAGGGCTCGCACGGAGAGGATGCCCATGGTTTAGCGCACTCCGAAGATCATTGGGCAGTGCGCGCCTAACCTAGTGTATCGCAAAGACAGTGGTGAGTAATCTGCTGCCTGTTGATGTTCAGATTGCGAGGTACTTTCGCTTTCACAGCCTGGGCTCACAACGGTTGACGCCGACGCAGCGAGCAGCAACACGAATTGCGCCGAGTTGCCAACGCTCTGGTGAAGCGTCCATGGCTCGTTTGGCAACGCAGGCAAGCGTGCCATGCTGGCCTTCGTGCGCGTTTTTTTGGGTTGAGGGAGATCCTCTCTTCGTTCCTTGGGCACTTTGTGACCTTCCATTGATGTGCGTTCTGCACTTGCAACAGGCCTATCGGAAAAGAGTTGATTTTTAGTAATCGCTGATCGGGTTCGCTATCCGTCGTCTGTCTCGAAGGCGCGGGCTTCCAGAAGGTCGCGAAGCATCTCACGCACTTCCCCGCTTTCGCCAAGCAAGTCGCGGCTTTGACGCAACTGTCCGACGTCAGCCTCGGTGCTGCCCGGGGGTGCGGTCATGTATTCTGCCACCTCCGACAAAGGCGCGTCGGGCTCCGCCGCCAATTCCTCCCAATCCTCGGCCAACCACGCTTGTGACCTGGCGGCATCTTCCCGCCCGGCGCTGGCAAAAAGCTGCGCGGCAGCCTCGTGTTGGCCAAGACGGCTACGCGCTTCAGCCCGCAGGGTATTCACATCTGCGCCCGCGAGACCCAGTAGTTCGACTTCGGCTTGCCGAGGACGACCTTCGTGCAAGGCAACGCGGGCGCGTAGGATTTGCCTTTCTCTTTGCGCCGTCCCTCGTGCAGGACCGTGGAGGTAACTTCGAGCCGCATCGACAAATCCAAGCGACAGAAAACGGGCCGCAATGGAATTGTCGACAGAAGGCTCCAGTTTCGGCACTGCCCCGGGTAACCGCGGTAGGGCGTACTGGAGAAATTCCAGATCATCGGCCTTTTGTGCGAGACGGCTCATCACATCATTCTCCAGATTACCAAGCGCCTCATTTTCGCTCGACTGAATCCGGCGAAGCTCATCAAAGGCTTGATGGATCGCCCCCGAAGCGGCAAGCGCAGCGACATGCGCCCAGATCAAATCCTTATGAATGGTGGCGTCACGGTTTTCACTGGCATAGGCTCCGGCCAATTGCGCCACCTCGAAAGAAATATCCTCACCTGACTCCCAATGCGTTTCTATACGGCGCACCAACGCTTGGGCTGATGGCTCCGCGTTCTGCTCGACGACCTCATCAAGTGTCTTACCCGCACCTTCGGCATCACCTTCGGCCAGCTTGAGTTCGGCCTTCGCCATGCCGATTTGGGGTGAAACATTTTCGAGACCGCGCTCGAGAATCCGCAGGATGCGATTGGCGGTTTCGGTTCGGTCCGCGGTGAGGAACTTCTGCGACAACATAGGGCCCACATAACGCCTCAAGTGTGGGGGCAGGCCCGAGAAGGCGCGAAGGATCGCATCTGTATCGATCGGCATATCGGCGGGAAGGTCGCGATAAGACAGAGCGGCCCAAACCGCGACGGACGTCGTGCAATCCAACTGCTTTGACAGCACCGATTGAGGTGATGCATGACCCTCTCGCAGGATCTGCGCCATGGTCTGCAAGATAGTCGATTCCAACGACGGAGTGGAGACAAGCCCAAGCGCACGCTGCGCTTCGGCACCGAACCCGAAAAAGACATAAAGCCGCGCCAAGTCTACGGCCACGCTTTCATCGGGCTTGTCGAATTCCCCGAACAACCGCCTATTCAATGGCCCGATCTGTGCGCCAAAGGGTTCATCGGTTCCCCAATTTGCGACACGAGTGAGCTTGTCGGATAGGCAATCACCGCGGCCAGACAAAGGGCCATTCATCTGCTCGGCATGAGCCAAGAGATCACGGTCAATGCTGGATCGTGCGCGCAGGTTGTCCAGCGGGTTGAGCCTTTTCTCATCCGGCGTGGGATTCTGTACCGCATCCGATGTGACCCCGTTCGCACTTTTCGTCTCCTGTGGGCTTGCGGAGTCTTGGCTTGGCCACTGTACGTTGGGTGATAACAACCCTTGGGAGGCGGCCCGTGCAATCTGCCCCAAGACCTGTGCTCGTTTCTGGCGCAGGTCTTGGGCCGTTCTCAGGCTTTCATTTGCCTGTACCCTCGGCTTGGCCTTGTTCAACAAAGGCGGTGCGGTCAAAGCCTGCTCTGCCAAGCTCACCGATGGCTTGGTCCGCGGCCAAACCGTGGTTGGGCCAGTCTCCTTGTCATCTTTCTCCTGTGTGCGAGCCGCCGCGACCTGTCGCAATCGTGGCTTCACCACCTGCTGTTCGCCAGGGTTCTCTGCAATATCCACCACAAGCATTGTGGCGGTATGCCAGAATGCATCGACATCACAGTCACAGGCAAGATCAAGCCGCAAGCTGCCGGGTTCCGATTGTCGCACCTCCGTCAACCGATCGCGCGGGATACGGTCGAACACAGCTTCAGTCTGAAACTGGAACGGTCGGTCAAAAGCAAGCACCTTGCTGTTCGAAGAATCAGACAAGGTCCATTCCGCCCGCACAGGCAGGTCAAACACCAATCGCGTGAAATCCCCATGCTCCCCCGAGCGAATGGCCACTTCCTGAGCCAACAGTCCCAAGGGCCACATCATGGATAAGATGGTCACCGCCAATATTCGCATCATGCCGCATCCTGTTTGACGCCTTTGAGCGCCTCTTCAAGATCGGAGAAACTCGGCCGGATATGTGATGGGGTGTTCTAGCGCCCAACCTCGATACAGATGTTCGTGGCATGGTTGTGCAAATTGGCGATCAAGACCTCCCTGATAAGGTGGTAAAAATGGCTGTCTTCCTCAACCACGGCCTTGACCTTGCCCGCGAACGGGCCAACGAACCCGTAGGCTAGGAACACTCCCAAAAAGGTACCGACGAGCGCGCCGCCGATCATCTTACCCAAGATTTCCGGCGGTTGGTCAATTGAGGCCATTGTCTTGATCACACCAAGCACGGCTGCCACGATACCCAGAGCCGGAAGGCCATCGGCCACGGTCTGAAGCGCATGACTGGAATGCATGGAGTGGTGCAACGTCGCCTCCATCCGCTTGTCCAGAACCTCTTCCACCTGATGCGGGTCGTCATAGTTCATCGAAGCCGACCGCATGGTGTCGCTGATCAAGGCGATCGCCTCCTTGTCACCAAGGATCTTGCCGTACTTCGAGAAAATGGATGACTCTTCGGGTGCCTCGATATGTTCTTCGATTGCGACAGGATTCTGGCGCGCCAGCCGGATCAGCTCAAACAGCAGGCAAAGAAGGTCACGATAGTCGTCGGGCTTCCACTTAGGACCCTTGAAGACTTTGCCGATATCCTTGGCCGTATGTTTGACGGCGGACATGTCATTGCTGATCAGAAAAGCCCCGATCGCTGCGCCGCCAATCATCATCATCTCGAACGGCAAAGCCTTCAAGATGATGCCAAGCTTGCCACCAGCGGCCAAGTAGCCGCCAAAAACCATGGCGAAGATCATAACAATACCAATTATACCAAGCATTTTCTTCTCCAGCCGTTGCTGAGAGGACCGCGGAGCATGCCGCGCCCTGCATCACTCTTTCGGGACATTCGCGTTGCGGCCGGCCAGAACGACGCTGAAGGTATGCGCGGCCTGCGGCGTGAGGCCCGCCATGATTGCGGCAGCGGCTTCAGGGCGCATTCGACCAAGGAACCCAGCGGCGAAGTTCGGGTCCATTTCCTCGAACAAGGCGGCGGCTTGCTTGGGCTTCATGCTCTCATAGACCTTGGTCAAGCGCCCCAGATCGGTTTCCGAGGCGCTTTCGGCCATGGCAATCGTCTGTCTTAAGTTATCCTCGGCCTCGCGAAGCGCGTGTAACTTTTTGTCGGTCTCGCGTTCCGCAACGGAAAGCGCCTGCATTCGATCCCCTATCGCCGTTTCGCGCTGGCTCAGCGTCTTTTCACGTTGCTGTATCGCCGCAAGAACACGCTTGAGGTCTTCTGGTGTTTCACAGGCCTTAGGGGCGGCCTCCGACAATTGGCTGACCTCGACCCCATCCTTGGCAAGAGCCAAGGCCTGCCCAGCGCCATCGCCCACCCGCAAGCCCGCGGATAGCAACAAAATGCTGGCGATCATAACAAGGGCTCCGCGGCCCGGCTGACGTCGGCGGCTCTTACGGGTCATCATGCCACCTCGCTGTCTTCCGGGTGGTGGCGTTTGAATATCGGCCCATCTGGTGCCTTGGGCGCCGGGGTGGCCGTGGGCAAATCATGCATCGAAGCCACCATGAGCTCCAACCGCTTGGCCACGGTTTCGGCCCGATCGGTCAACCCTTCCAGTGATTGTGTGGAGCTGCTCGCCGTGCTTTGGGCCGCCTCCAATGTTTTGGCCAGATCATCGACCTGTGCCGAGAGGACCGCCACAGCCCCGCCGACACCATTTTCAAGATCATTGAAGCGGCGCAAGCGTCTGGCCAAAACGAAACAATAGAAGCCAGCGCCCAGCGCGCCCGCGACAAGCAGTATATCGGCAATCAATTCCATCCCTTACCTCAATTCAGTACGAATTCCATGATCAGCAGATCCCTTACCCGGTCGCCCCCGGTTACGATCTGCACACGGCGCAACATTTGCGCCCGCAAGCGAATCAGAGCCGAACTCGCCTCAAGATCCTCGGGTTCCAGCGCCCGTAGGTAGCTGTTGAGCACATCTACAACCCGCGGCATCAACTTGGTCACTTCGGCTTCGTGCGGCGCGCCAACCTCAAGCTGTGCTTGAAACCGCAGGTGTCTCGCAGCGCTTGAGCCCAGCGAGATCACCATCGGGTCGACCGGCACGAAGGCGACATCGGGCATCGCTTTCACTTGATCAGGCATTTTTTCCTCCGCTGTTGGGTCGGGGCCATCCGGCGCAAGAATCATGCCTGAATAAACCGCGAAGAATCCGCCACCGCCGCCCACCAAAGCCAGAGCCAATCCAAGGATCAGCGGCAGCTTTGACGCCTTTTTGGGTGGGTTTTCTTCCGTGTTTTCCGTTTCGGCCATCTTTGTCACCTGCGAGTCGCCTCTGACGAACTATAGGCACGCAGGAACTAACCGATTGTTAAGCCAGATCAGCGAAAGATGACCTCAGAGAACGGCAGAAGCCGGGGATCAGGAGGCAAAGAATTGCAGCAGATTTTAGATGTCTGGAATGCGCTGGACGCGCGGCGGCGGGTGATCGTGTTATTGTCCACAGCGGCGGTTTTCGCGGCCGTCTTGGGCCTCGCGCGCATGGCCTCATCGCCCAGTCTGACTTTACTTTACGCAGGCCTTGAAAGCGGTGCCGCCGGAGATGTCGTCGCCGCGCTTGAACAAAGGGGCGTGGCCTATGACGTCCGGGGCGGCGCAATCTTCGTCGAGTCGGCTCGCCGCGACGAATTGCGCATGACACTCGCAAGCGAAGGCCTGCCCGCAACCTCGACCAAAGGTTACGAATTGCTCGATTCGATGTCGGGGTTCGGGACCACGTCGCAAATGTTCGATGCCGCCTATTGGCGCGCGAAAGAAGGTGAACTGGCCCGCACGATACAGGCACATCCCGCTATCACCGGCGCACGTGTCCACCTTGCCAGCACAGGCTCAAACCCGTTCCAACGCGATGTGGAGCCTTCGGCTTCGGTGATGATCAATACCGCAAACGGCGCGCTCACATCGAAACACGCCCGCGCCTTGCGCTATCTGGTTGCCTCGGCCGTCACGGGCCTTGCACCCGATGATGTGTCGATCATTGACAGCACCGGGGGATTGATCGGGGTGGCCGAAGATGCGCCGACCAATGCCACTGACGACCGGGCCGAGGCCATGCGCAAACGGGTGCAGCGCCTGCTTGAGGCACGCGTCGGTCCCGGCAATGCGGTGGTCGAACTCAGCCTCGATACCGTCACCCGAACCGAATCAATGCGCGAACGCCGGATTGATCCACAAAGCCGTGTCGCGATCAGCACCGATTCCGAAGAGCGCACGAACACCTCATCGGATCAAGGCGGCGGCGATGTCACCGTAGCCTCGAATCTTCCAGATGGTGACGCCGGTGCCGGCGATACCTCTTCCAGTCAATCGAGCGAGACACGTGAACGCGTAAACTATGAAGTGTCCGAGACAGAGCGTCAGATCACCGTCGCCCCTGGTGCGATCAAGCGCCTGACGGTCGCCGTTTTGGTCAATGGCACGACAACCACAAATCCCGACGGTGCCGAAGTATTTACGCCTAGACCGGAGGAAGAATTGACCGCGCTACGCGACCTCGTCGCCTCTGCCGTGGGTTTCAACGAAGAACGCGGGGATGTCATAACGCTGAAAACCATGCAGTTCGAAACCATCCTCCCCAGCGGAACCAGTGCCGAACCTGGATTCCTGGCTGGCCTCGCACTGGATCTGATGTCGATCATCCAAGCGATTGTTTTGGGTGTTGTTGCGCTGATTTTAGGGTTGTTCGTTGTTCGCCCCGTTCTAATGCGGCCGCAAGCCGAAAACTCCGCCCTTCTATCGTCTGAACCGCCCGAACCATCGGCAAACAAGGAAGCGACGCGTGTCCTCACCGGCGAGATTGACGATGGTGCCCGCGATCCTGCTGACATGTCTCTCGTCGCGGGGCCGGAAGCACCTCAGCAAAACGAAACTGAAATGCCCGCGCTCACCCGCAGTGCCGAGGATCCGGCCGAACGGCTGCGCAATCTGATCGGTGAGAGACAGCAAGAAACCGTTGAGATTCTGCGGAACTGGCTCGAAGGCGAAGAGGAAAACGCCTGATGAGTATTTCGCATCTACTCGAAGACTTCAGCGCCTTGGCCGAGGGCGACCCCGTGGCCTTGACCGATGTAGCGCTCGAAGAAGAAAAGCTCTCGGCGTTCGAGCGGGGCTATCAGGCGGGGTGGGACGATTCCACCAAGGCTGCAACTGATGACGCAAGCCATATCTCCGCAGATTTCGCCCAGAACCTGCAAGATCTCTCTTTTACCTTTCACGAGGCGCAGGTGGCCGCGCTCAAGGCGCTGAAGCCCTTACTCGACCAGATGATCGAAGCGGTATTGCCGCGCCTCGCACAGGATAGCCTCGGCGAAAGAGTCCGTGAAATTTTGCACGACTTCCTCGACGCGCAAGACGCCGGCACGGTCACCCTCCTGACCGCGCCAGCAACTGCTCCGACCCTCGAATCCTTACTAAATGGGGAAGAGCACCTTTCAGTCTCGGTTATTCCCAAACCTGACATGGCTGAGGGCCAAGTGCGCCTGAGCCTTGAAGGCCAAGAACGAGAGATCGACACAAAAGCGGTGCTATCCGCGATCTCCGAAGCAATCGAAGCCTATTACGCCGACACCCTGAACGACACAAAGGATTCCGCCTGATGACCGACACCCAAGATACAGAAGTCCCGCAAGATGCTGAACTCAAAACTCCCTTTTCATCGGTGCCTATCGAAATCACGATATCGGTCGGCAAGGCACGCCCTTTGATCCGTGAGCTTCTGACGCTCAAGCGTGACGCCGTCCTGCCACTCGACAAACGCGTCGATGACACGGTGGAACTCTATGTCGGTGAACGCCTGATCGCCCGCGGCGAATTGGAAGAAATGGAGGGCGACAACGCCGGACAACTGGCCGTGCGCCTGACCGAAGTTGCCGAGTTGCAGGACGGGTTGGGCTAAACACACCATGCGCTCTCACAAGCTTTTCGCGGCGCTGCCATTTATTGCGGCCTTTTGCCTTGCAGGACCGGTCGAGGCGCAGGAAATCGCCATTTCGCTCGGGCAGGACGGCTCGATCAGCGCACGCACGATCCAATTGATTCTTTTGATCACCGTCCTCAGCCTCGCGCCGGGGCTCGCGATCATGATCACCTGCTTTCCATTCATCGTCACCGTGTTATCAATCTTGCGGCAGGGAATCGGGCTGCAGCAATCACCGCCTAACATGCTGATCGTCAGTCTTGCCTTGTTCCTAACCTACTATGTGATGGAACCCGTCTTTTCCGAGGCGTGGGCCAGTGGAATCGCCCCGCTGCTCGACGAGTCGATCGAGGTGGAAGAGGCCGCGGAGCTGGCCCTTGCACCGTTTCGCGATTTCATGGCTGGCCGGGTCGACAGCGCCACCTTCGCCAGCATGGCCAACCTGCGGCCCGATACCACCGGGATGACCGCCACCCCCGATGCGCCGCTTTCGGTTCTGGTACCGAGCTTCATGCTTTCGGAAATTGCCCGCGCCTTTCAGATCGGCTTCTTGGTCTTCTTGCCTTTCCTTATCATCGACCTCGTTGTCGCCGCGATCCTGATGTCAATGGGTATGATGATGGTTCCCCCCGCCATCGTCTCGCTACCTTTCAAGCTGGCGTTCTTTGTCATCGCCGACGGTTGGACGCTCATCGCCGAAAGCCTTGTGCGTGGGTATTTTTAGACCCTGATTCGGCCAATTACTCAAATTGAGCGATGCGTCATATCGCGAGCACCATCCTGTTTGCAGCAGTCGAAGACCGGCCAAAGCAGCCTCCCAGATTCACGCCTCATGACACTGGCACAGCGCGCGCCACAGCGCGTCGCCCTTCCCTGTCTCGACCAGCATGGAGGCTCCGGGCCAAGCCCAGGACCTTGTCAATCATCGAACAAAAGCGCCTAGCCCTCGATCAATCACCAAGCAAACGATGATACGGTCAGATGCTTTTTTCGGGTCGATAGGGCCACGTTCAAAAAGGGAAGGCACCGTCACGCACGATCGGTGGCGCGCAGGGCATTTCAGCTGCTGAAGGTGTGATCTTTGTCTCTAAAAGGCCGCCAATTGCTGCCTATCACGGCTTGGGGCGGTCCCATCATCACCGCACCACGAACTCTGCATGAAGCGCACCCGCTGCCTTAATGCTTTTCAGAATGTCGATCATATCGCGCGGGGCGACGCCAAGCGCATTAAGCCCGGCAATCACCTCCGACAGAGAGGTGCCCGGGGTCACCTCGGCGAGGCCGGTTCCCTCGTCTTCTTCTATATCTGCGGCAGTACGTGGCACGACCACGGTCTCGCCTTCGGAAAACGGGTTGGGCTGCACCACCACCGGCGCCTCTTGGACTCGCAAGGTCAGGTTGCCTTGGCTCACTGCAACGCGGGATATCCGAACGTCTTGCCCCATCACGATGGTACCCGAGCGTTGATCCACGACAACCCGTGCCTTGCGTTCAGGTTCGACGCGAATATTCTCGATTCGCCCTAACATATGGGCAGGCGAGCGTGCTCCGGTCGCGGCAACGTTCAGACGGACCGTGCCAGAATCCAACATCAAGGCCACGCGACGCCCGAAAGTCTGGTTGATGGCAGACTCAATGCGCGCGGCAGTCGTGAAATCCGGCTCTCTCAGGGCCAAGCGTAAAGTTTCCAGCGACGAAAGCGCGAAATCGATCTCACGCTCGATCCGCGCACCGGCGGGGATGACCCCCGAAGTCGGCACCCCTTGCACCACCTCGGCGGCCGCCCCCTCAGCCGCCGCACCGCCCGCGATAATCGTTCCCTGCGCCACGGCAAAGATCTGACCATCAGCGGCATTCAGCGGCGTCATCACCAAGGTGCCACCCAAAAGGCTGCTTGAATCGCCAATAGCAGACACAGTCACGTCGATCTTGCCCCCTGTTCTCGAGAAAGGTGGCATGCTGGCGGTGACAAGAACGGCGGCCACGTTTTTGGGTCGGAATTGCTCCCCCGTGACGTTCACACCAAGCCTTTCAAGGATGTTGGTCATGATTTCCTCGGTGAATGGCGCATTGCGCAATCCATCCCCGGTGCCATTCAATCCGACCACAAGGCCATATCCGACAAGATCATTTCCCCGGACCCCATCGAACTCCACTAGATCCTTCAGTCGGATCGGCGCGGCATGCGTCACACCCGAGGCAAAGATCACGGCAAGCAGTGTGGCAATGCCTGCGATAGCAGTCACTAAATGGCGAAGATAAATCATGTCAGGAAATTCACCAGGCTGAGGCGCGAAGACCGCGCGGTGATCGTGTAAAGCGTCTCGAGCTGAAGCTGTACCGCTTCAAGCTCGGTCGCCGCTGTAAATGGGTCGACTGCGGTCAGGCTGTTGCGCCCGGTCTCAAGCGAGGAAATCTCGCTTGCGATCCGGCTTGTCGCTTGCTCGATGCGATATTCTGCATGGCCCAGATCCGCCCGAAGTAGGGCGACTTGCCCTTGCGCGCTCAAAAGGCCCTCACCAGCGCGGGTCATCAGCGTCTGACGCTCTTGCTGGGTCAAGGCGATGCTGTCCTCTCCGGCCAAGACCGCCATCACCGTGTTTTGTATTCCAGCGCGCAACGCGGCGGAGTCGGCCCTGATATCCAATGTCACGGCCTCACCAGACCCAAGAGGAATTGCGCCAACTGGCTCGGTTCCGCCTTGATAGATCAGGGTGTCGAAATCACCGCCAGGCGCAAAGAACCCGGTCACGGCGGCTTCGACACTGGCAGCATCACTCGCACCGCCCAGCGTGGCTTGAACCGCGCTCACGATGGTGGTGGCCGAGGCCAGTGGCTGTGCCGTCACATCCGAGCCCGAAAAGAGGGAACGGCCAACGACGCGGGTCGACAAACTGTTGACGAGCGCCTCCAGAGTATCGCGCGCCTGCCCAGCCAAAACCGGTATTTCAACGCGGCCACCAGTCGTCTCTGCCAGGACAAGGCCTTCCGCAAGAGCGCCAGTATCTGCTTCCATACGCCCCAATGCCGCTTGCATGGCCGTGGCGATCATGCCGGCTTCGGTTGCGGCAGACTTATAACTTCGATTCAGTGTCAGACTTTGCTCAATATCTGCGAGGCCAGAAAGCTGACCCGACAAATGCCGCACCGGATCGGCGCTGCGGCCGGTCGATACTTCCTGAGTAAGCCGGGTCATCTGGGTTTTCAGTTCTGAGTTCTGACGGCGCAGCATGGCTCCGCGGGCCAGATCACCAATGGTTTGCAGGGTCATGTCTCAAATCCTCAAAAGGCGGTCCATCATCGTATTGATCGTCTCGATCAGTCGGGCGTTGGCGGCATAGGCCTGTTCCACTTGTAAAAGGCGCTGCATCTGATCATCGCTGTCCACCGCATTCCGCGCCTGCATATCCGAGAGTTCCACATGCCACGCATTGGCAAATGTCAGGGACTGATCCTGCGTCAAACGTTCTTGCCCGATCTGCGAGACAAGCGCACCGATATGATCAGAAAGACCCCGCGCCGCACCACCCAAATCACCCGAGGCCATGGATTGAGGCGCGCTCAGGGCCTCGCCCATTGCCCGCAAAAGGCGACTGTCTCCCGCTGGGCCTGGGGTACCTGCGTTCAGGCCGTCACGCAGTCGCCATAGCTCGCCACCCTGATCCGGATCAGTCAGGGCATTGATCGAAAGACGCCCGGCAAGGCCCACTTCATCGGCAGGGTCAAAGGCTCCTCCCTCATCGGTGAACACGCCCGCATCTGCGGGGGTAAGCGTCGGGTCTGGCCCCGGAGCCTCGAAACGCTCCATCAAGTCGCGCGCGACCGCATCCAGATTGCGCTGCGCCTCCACGGCCAGACCGTCACGCGCGTCAAAAAGCGTCGCCAAACGCCCTCCTTCGATGGGGCTGCCATCGCCGCGAGGGGGCACGGCGACCCCGTTGATCGTCAGCCCCGACAGTAAACCGTTATCCCCGGTCATATGCGGTTCGACAACGTTCGACGTCGTGAATTCAAGCTTCGCCGCCGCGCCATCCAGAAGGATAGCTCCCCCTGTGGTAAAAACGGCGATCGCACCATTGTCTCGCGGGACGCTACGAACGGGTACCGCCTCGGATAATTGCGCCAATATCTGATCACGCTGGTCCAGAAGATTGGCCGCCGATTGACCCGAAGTACTGGCGGAAACGATTGTCCTGTTGATCTTGACGAGTTGATCCAGCGCCACATTGACTTGACCGACCAACTGTCCGATTTCAGAATCCGCACGGCCACGGGCGGTTTGGATCGCGTCCGACGCGGACTTCATCGCCTCCGCCACCTCGGTCGCACGGCCAAGGACCGCGTTCAGGCGATTCTCATCCTCCGGTTTGGTCGCCGCAGTCACAAAGCTTGCCTCGAACGCAGCCAAACGGTCTGACAGAGACTGCGCTTCCCCCGGCAGGCCAATGGCCCGCTCGATACCTTGCAGGAATTCGGCACGCGTCTTTGCAGCCGCTTTTTCGCTCGTGGCCAGCATCAGATCGGCGGCAAGCGCCTGATCCTTGTGCCTTGCGATACCCTGCACGCGCACGCCGCCTGTGGTATCACGTGTCGAAAGTGTCACCTCGCGGGTGGCATACCCTTCGGTCATGGCGTTCGCGAGGTTGGTCGAGATCACCTCGGCGGTGCGCGACGTTGCCGAAAGCCCACTTAGCGCGTTGTTCAAGGCGGTTGAGATACCCATACCTTTTATCTCCTCATCCGGGGGTCAGGCGCGCTTAGCGTTTGATGTTGGTCGTTTCCTGCAACATCTCGTCCACTGTCTGGATCACCTTCGCATTCGAGGAATAGGCACGCTGCGTCTGGATCATGTCGGTCAGCTCACCGGCCACATCGGTGGCCGATTCCTCCAGGGCGAAGGACACGACATCACCCGTCGGCCCATCACCGGCATCCCACAGAAAGAACGACCCGCTGTCTGGCGACGGTAGATAGGTTTGTTGGTCCATGGCCACCATGCCGTTGGGGTTGGGTAGATCGACAAGCGGCACCTGATAGATGATCCGCGTGATGCCAGTGTCGAAAGAGGCATGGACGAACCCGTTCTCATCAACTTCGGCCGAGGTCATATTGCCCACCGGAGAGCCGTTTTTCGAAATCGACAGCGGTGCGAAACTGTCGGAAAGCTGCGTCAGGCCATCGCTGGCACCCAGTTGGCCTATGTTGATCTCCATAGGGCCGCCGGCAACGCTTACAATCAGGTTACCCGTGGCCGCATCATAGGCGCCACCGGTCGTCGCAGACACGTTTTGCAGCGTTCCACCCGAGGGACGCGAATTGTCGAATTGCAGGGTATACTCGCCGATCAAGGCACCGGCTTGCGCCGAATCCGTCATCGTCATCGTCCATTCGTCCGATGAACCCGTCGCGGGCACGGTCGGCGTGAATTCAATCAGGATGTTCTCGGATTTGCCAAGGTTGTCAAAATATTCGATCGATAATTGCTGCGGCGTCCCGCTTGACCCAGAGGCGGTATCCGTAGCGGGAAGGTTCACACCCAAATCAAGCTCAGTTGTAGGCTCACCGGTCAACTGGTTGACGTTGATCTGCACCGGCTCCAATCCATCGCTCGTGTCGCGCGGAAAGGCCGGAATCGTCCCATCCGGATTGGCGGGCCAGCCCATCAGGACCAGGCCCGATTCCGTGCGCAATCGCCCTTCGGCATCGGTGCGGAATGATCCGGTGGTGGTCAACAACATCTGCGCATTGCCATTGCCCACTTCCACCTCGCTTGCCGCCGCCACCGGCAGCATCCCCCGGCCGCGCACCGCAAGGTCCGTCGGGTTCGAGGTGGACACGAGCGAACCGCTTTGATCAATCAGGCGCTGCGTGCTCGATCGCACGCCGCCCGCCGAATAACTGCCGCCATTCGACGAAATCACCAGCGATTGGAAGTCGGCCTCAACCCGCTTGTAACCATAGGTCGCGGAATTCGCGATATTGTCGGAAATCGCGGCCAAGCGCGTGGCATTCGCACTCAAACCCGCCACACCGGCATTCAACGAGGAAGAAATAGTCATGGACACGCCTTTCTGCTGCATCGACAGGAGTCGGGCACCAGATGTAAGGCGTTCCCTTTAACAGCGGCCTAACAGATAAAAAGCCGCCTATTTCAAATACCATCCGATCTCAGGAAGATCACCTCGATCCGGTTGTTGCGCGGGGCCATTGGATTGCGCACCGCCGGTTCCCGGTCGGCATGGCCCGTCACACGCCGCATCCGGTCGGTCGGCAGCCCGCGATCCTGTAAAAGCTGCCGCATGGCATTCGCACGTTCGGCGGAGAGATTCCAAACCGGGTTGTGCGCCAGAACCACGGGCGCAGCCCGTATATGGCCCTCGACGGCGATACCATTCTCTACCAACTTACCTGCATCGCTCAGAATACCAGCGATCTGGTACAAAAGATCTGTCGGCTCCGCCGAACCCGGTTTGAAAAGCTCCGCCCCGGGTAAATCGAAAACCTCGATCAAAAGCCCCTCGTCGGTCACACGGGTCAGGATATGCCGTCGCGTTTTTTGGGACACCATGCTTTCCCCGGATCTTGCCGTAAGTGCATCTTTCACTTCCTTCAAAGCAGAGTCAGTCTCTTGTTCGCGACTTCTGACAGCATCAGTCACTTCGGCACCTTGGGCCGCAAGACCCATCTCACCACGTGCTTGCCGCGCTTCGGTCGGTCTGCGATTCGTGGCGCCCGTGCCATTCTGCGGCAAGGTCTCTTCCGAGAAAACACTATCGCCACCGAAATCGCCGTCACCGCCACCCGAAATCCGATTGATCGGAATCGTCGGACTGAAGTAGTCGGCAATACCTTTTCTTTGTTGTTCTGTCGTCGCGTTCAGCAGCCACATCAAAAGAAAGAATGCCATCATGGCTGTCACGAAATCGGCGTAGGCAACCTTCCACGCCCCGCCGTGATGACCATCGCCACCCGTGACCTTCTTTCGTTTGATGATGACCGGCGCGGCGTTGCCACCTTGCGCACTCATCTCCACCACCTTTCTCTCACCCGGGGTCAGGAGTAGCAGGCGGGCATTAAAGGCCGCTTAACATTTAGAATTGTTAAGACTTTGGAATTCCGTAGGACTCATACGAGCCTCAGTAGTCTTGCGCCTTGCGGATTTTCGTCATCCGCTGCCCGGCGGATATGGCGTCTCCAAGGGTGTGAATCCCAGCGGCTTCCATCACGCCGATCATCTGCAAGAAAACCTCTGCCGTTGCCATGGCATCGCCCAAAGCCGTGTGTCGCAGTTCCGGCGGGATAGTCACGCCAAAGCGCTCGGCCAAGGCATCCAAGGTATGCTCGCCCGTGTGTTCATATAGTGCGGCCGACAGCAGAACAGTACACAGAACCGGGTGATCGAAACTGTGTCCGATCATCGCTTCATCACGTTTCAGAAAGGCCATGTCAAAGGGCGCATTGTGCGCCACCAAAACGCCACCATCACAGTATTTATGAAATGACTTACCTGCGTTCACTATATCTGGTGCGGATATGACCATATCATCACTGATTCCATGCACCTTGGTCGAGGCTGCCGGAATCGTGCAACCGGGATTCACCAGCGTGTCAAAGACCTCTCCGCGCAGGATGCGGCCATTGACGATCCGAATGCCCGCAATCTGCACGATCTTGTCTCCGCCACTGGGGGCAAGGCCCGTTGTCTCGGTGTCGAATACCACGAATGACAGCTCGGACAGCCTCCGCTCAGCCATCTCGCCACCAGTTGTGGGCAAGTTGAAGTCATAGAACTCGGGGCGCACATCCCCCGAGGCCAAGGCGGGCACCCCTGACGCTTCGAGCGGAAGCACGATACGATGCCCGTACCCCCCTGTTTCCGACCATATTTCCGTACGATGCCCTTCCAGCACGTCCCGGCCCGAGTACGCGCCATAGCTTTCAGACAAGGGCTGTTTCAGCCATGTATCAAGATCGCTTTCCCGCACCTCGGTCCCCTGCCATTGCAGGGTTAGCCAAACCTCGCCACCATGCCGCTCAGCCCGCAAAACGATATCCTTGCGCATGGCATCCTGCGACAAACCCTGAACCACCCGCGCCGTAACCTCCATGATCGCGAACCCGTCACAACGCAGGAAATGCGTGCCACCTTCGGCATCCAACGATGTGTCGACCCGCGCCTTGAGGCCTTCAAAAATATCATCGGCGGCGACTTTCGACATGGGCCAATGCCGCGTGGTGATTTGTCCGTGCCGTTCATCCATCTGCCGTAGGCAATTGAAAAGGCGTCCTAATTCTTCGTTCATCGCAGCATCGAACGTGGCCCGCGTCTTCGCCGGAATCTCGGCATCAAACTGCAGGACATCAAGTACGGCACCAATCGCCGCCGCAGGGCGACGTACCTCTTCCATCAGCGTGTTGAACAGGTGATCGCGCTCTGCATGGGCTTGCAAATCCTCGGTCGCATCATGGAAGATCAGGACATGGCCCAACCGATCCTCACCCGACAAAACCGGGCTGACACGACCCAACAAGAAACGCTCGCCATCTATCGTGGGGACAAGGAAGCTTTCAGCCTCAGTATGCCCCCTTGCAAGACCCTTATCCAAACGCTCAATCGCGTGCTGCAGCGGATCAAGCCGAAGGTATGCGCGCAAAGGCCGATCTAGACCAAGATCCCCCAATAGGTTCTCGGCGGCGCGGTTGAACAGCATCAAACGGCTGTCTGGTGTCACCACCACGACCCCTTCTGCCAAATCGCGCAACAAGGCCTCGAACAGGGCTTTTTCCCTCGCGAGGCGGTCCGTCTCACGCGCAACGGCACGTTCTTGCGCCTCACGCGCCTCTGACAAGGCCGAGTGGATCGCCCGCGCCGCCGGAGCGAGCGCGCCCAAGTAGCGGGCTTGCTCCTCATCAATCTCAGCCCCGACATCGGCCCGCGCACGCGTATTGAGGTCCGAGGCCAACCCAAGGATCGGACGCGCCACGTTTTCATCGAATAGATAGCCGATCCAAGCGGCCAATCCCATTAAGCCGAACGCGGCCGCGAGTCCGCCAAGGATGTACCCATCCACTGGGCCACCATTGCGACTATGCCCAAGCCAAAGACCCCCGGCAATAATCACAACGCCGCCAATCGCAAGGGCTGCGAAGAACAAGGCAAACCGAAGCCTGAGGCCGAAGCGCTCACGCATCGGACGCCTCGGCCAAAAGATCATTGATCCGATCGGTCAGATCAGACGTGGCAAAGGGCTTGGTCATGAAATCATCCGCGCCAAGCGCCATACCCTTGCGCCGCTCCACCTCGCCACCACGGGCGGTCATCATTAAGACCTTGATATCGGACAGCGTGGCGTCGCGGCGAATGGATTGGCAAATCTCATACCCCGAACTGCCCGGAAGCATCACATCGAGAACAACCAGATCGGGGTGATCCTCGACAATCGCCTCCATCGCCCGGGTGCCGTCCGCGATGCGGCGCAGAGCATACCCCTGCCGCGCGATCAGGTGCTCAAGGGCAAGGGCAATATTGTCCTCATCCTCCACCAGCAGTATTTTTTTCTCCTCCATCGGTCCGGCCTCCCTCCGGCTCAATCGGTGCAGACAGCACCGTAAATCGGATCCTCCCGCGTCACCGGCAGCCATTGGGCCGCCTCCTCCGGATCAGCGAGGGCTGCATCGGTCACAAGCGCGCGGGCCGGGTCATCGCAATTCACGAGTTGCATGACCTTGCCGGGCGCCTGCCAGCGCTCGAATAAATACAGATCAACAAGCCGCGCGCTTTGAACTGAATCATTTTCACGGATTCCCGCGACATCAGCAGCCATGACTCGTGTCGTTTGGGGCACAATATAGGTCCAAGGCTTCCAGAACCGGGATTCCTCGACGGTTTCAATCACCTCAACCCCTTCGGGAAGCGCGTCAATGGTCCGTTCAGCCCAGCTATATTCCGACCAGATCGCGAAACCGATCATGGCAAGGCCCGCCCCCACAGGCATGGCCCATTTCGGCAGGCGATTGCCCGTAATCAGGTTCAGCAACAGGACAAGACCCGCGGCCCCTATCCCGGCTGCAAAACTGGCTAAAAGCTCCATAAACATCGCTTACCCCAATGCCCCTTTGCCCTGCCCGACTGCTGACTGCATGGTTTTGATCACCATGAAAGCATCGCGCAGGTGGTTACGCTCCAATTCCGAAAGCTCACCGGGGGCCATGAAGTTATCCGGGCTTTCGCCATTCCTGATCTGCATCGCCTGATGGCGCAGGCGGGTTTCCGCGATCAACTCGTAGGCATCCAACAGGTCATGCGCACCGGATTGCGAAATCACACCCCTTTCGCGGGCCTCTTCGATCCGATCAAGCGTATTCACTGCCTCGAACCCGCCTTGCAGGGCGTAAATTCGGCCCAAATCCACCACCGGCACCACGCCGGAGTGTTTCAGGTCCACCATGTTCTTATGCTCGCCCGAGCGGATCAAGGCAAAGCCCCGGAACAGGTTCAAAGGCGGCGTATGCTTGAGAGAGTTGGAAATCATATGCGCCACGAAGATCGAATTCTTGCGCGCCATGCGCAGGGTTTCGGCCTGCATATCCTCGAAAAGGCTTTCATCACCGGCAATCGGGCGCAGATCAAACATGACCGAGGCCAGCATCTGCGCCTCGTTATCCGGCTGGGCGATCCAACCTTTGAAATACTCCTGCCAAACCCGGCGCGGCTGTCTCCAGCGGGGGTTCGTCGCCATCATGTCACCGGGGCAATAGATGAACCCACAGGTATCAAGGCCATCACTGACAAATTGCGCCAGCTTGGCGAAATAGGCGTCATGCTCGGGTTTCATGTCATCGTGCAGGATCAAACAGTTATCTTGATCCGATTGCCCCGTTTGTTCACGCCGCCCTTGGCTTCCACAAGCCAGCCAAAGGTAAGGAACAGGCGCCGGGCCAAGCTTTTCTTCGCCCAGCACCAACAGGCGGCGGGTGATTGCATCGGTAATATCGGTAATCCGCCGGGTCACTGCCTGTGGCCGGGTGCCTGCACTCACCAGCTGCGATAGCAATTCAGGCACACGCTCCATGACCTGCGCCATGGTCTTGGCATCTTCGGCCTGCACGATATCGGCGATCATATGGCTGGCCGTGGCGGCCTGACGTCGGAACAGGTCGGTTTTGCCGATCATCCCAACGATATTGCCGCGCGACTCAACTGGCAGGTGGTTGATCCCATGGTCCGACATCATCATCAATGCATCCAGGCCCAGCGCGTCGGGCGCGATGGTCATCGGTTCGGGCGTCATGACTTGCGCCACCGGAATATCCCCGGTCAGGCCCTCTGCCAAAACCTTGTTTGTCATATCATGCACGGTAACAATACCGGTAAGGGTGCTTTCCTCCATCACCAGAACCGAGGAAATCTTCTTGTCGCGCATCACGCGCGCCACGTCGGTGACCGTGCCGCTTTCCGGGCAAGTCACGGGCGTATTAGCCATCAAATCCGAGACCTGCAAAGCCGTCAGGCCCGTCGCATAGGGACCCTCCTCATCACGGTCGCCATCGGCAGGGGCCGAACGGCCAAACCAAGCCGAAAGTTCACCATTGTCTTTCAGCAATGCCAAGAAAACATTGGCTGGAACAAGCAGGAGCTGGCTGTCCTGAGTGACCCGTGCCGTCAACATCGCGCGACCATCACGCAAAAGGCCGCGTTCACCCATGATGTCACCCGGCCCGCGCTGCGAAATCAGGTCTGCATTGCTCGACTCGATATCCAGCGTCCCGCTTTCTATAAGGTAAAGCCCCTCAAGCACCTCGCCCTCTTTGAACAGGACGCGTCCCGCCGGGGCAACGATCCGCTTGGCCTTGCCAACAAGCGTCCGGCGCTCGATCTCGGGTAACATGTCAAACGGGGCAGTGTTTGTCAGAGTATGCAGAATCTCTGCGGGGCTTTCGGCCATGCAAGCGGCTCCTGTTGGATGGCGGTAATCTATCTGTCTAAAAGACATCCCCGGTCTATGCGAAATGGCATGGGGAGGGAACAAGGGGCGCCGATGGGCGCCCCTTGCTTTGACTGTCTTAGTGATCAGCGGCTGCCGCGGCTGCGCCTTTCGGTACGCGGACGCTTTCGACAAGCTCGTTGATCTCTTCCGGGATCGGATCGCTCGACTTCGAGACCATGAAGGCCACTGCGAAGTTGATCATCGCACCGATTGCACCAAAGGAGGTCGACTTGATGGTCCCAAGCAGTGGGTCAGCATCGCTGAAGCTGTTGGTATCGGGGATGAAGAACCACCCCTTGTGCAGGAAGATGTAGATCAGCGTCACGATCAGACCGGCCAACATCCCTGCCACGGCACCTTTGTTGTTCACCTTCGTAAAGATGCCCATCATCAGTGCCGGGAAGATCGACGCCCCAGCCAAGCCAAACGCCAAGGCCACGGTTTGTGCCGCAAAGCCCGGCGGATTGAGCCCGAGATAGGAGGCCACGACAATGGCCGCCGCCATAGCAATACGGGCGGACATAAGCTCACCCTTTTCGCTGATGTTCGGAGCGAAGCGACCTTTGACAAGGTCGTGGCTCACCGCCGACGAAATCGCCAGCAACAGGCCTGCCGCCGTGGACAAGGCCGCAGCCAAGCCACCCGCAGCAACCAGACCGATCACCCAGCCCGGCAGGTTGGCGATCTCGGGGTTGGCCAGAACAAGGATGTCACGGTTGAAGTTGGTCAGCTCATTGCCTTCCCAACCGGCTTCCGCGGCACGGTCCTGCATCTCGGCATTGCCGTCGTTGTAGTACTGGATACGGCCGTCACCGTTCTTATCTTCCCAACCCAGAAGGCCGGTTTTCTGCCA
>Ga0102928_1000621_pt1 | contig 22904 bp, 24 predicted proteins | sample SalPonR1_B_D1_MG_FD_78504 | JGI IMG/M metagenome (GOLD analysis project Ga0102928, IMG submission 78504) | Salt pond soil microbial communities from South San Francisco under conditions of wetland restoration - Salt Pond MetaG R1_B_D1_MG | ecosystem: Environmental > Aquatic > Marine > Intertidal...
CGGCCTTGGTGATGCCGGCATCGAGGGACGACGCGGCGGCGCGGGCGCGCGTGTCCGCCCAGGTTATCGCCGGATGCACCGGCGTGCCATCGGCCGCGCAGAAGACATGGGTGTTGACCTGGCTGGTCACGCCGATCGTCTCGATTGCGGGGGCGAGGCCGGCCTTCGCGATCTCGTCGAAAGCCTCGGACAGGCAGCGCATCCAGGCAGCGGGGTCCTGTTCGGAAAACGCGCCGTTTCGGGCGGTCGGATAGGCTCGCGCATAACGGTGCCGTTCCCGCCCATCCGTGTCGTAGACGACCACCTTGACCGCGGTCGTTCCGACATCGATTCCCATCAGAAGCGGTGCGTCGCCCATGCCCGGCCCTCCCTGTCCCGTCCCTGTCGTGGCGAGTAGCCTAGACGCGCGGCCCGGCGCGCGCCAGTGGCGCGGAGACGGTCGGGCGGGGCCGATGGATGGTTTTGAGCGGATTTCCGAAAATGTATTTTTGTCAGTGTGTTACATGTGTCCTGCAAGAGTATCCACAGACGTCGCCAATCGGTGGATAACGTTGTGGTCTCTGCAGTTGGCAGCTCACATGGCGGCCAAACGCCAATCCTCTCACAACGAACGCAAAAGCCCTTTTGTCCACATGTGGAAACGCTGTGAGCAATTCACCGTTTTCAACGCATCCAATCCGGTTCGAACGTCACATCACCACAACCGGCCAGAACGGCAACCCGTTCGATCTCGTCAACCAGCCTCTGGCGCCGTCCGCTGCCCATCCGCACACCCGGCTCGGGCCAGAAGGCGCGCACTTTCAGGCACGTCCGGCCCTGCCCCGCCGCCATGTCGATCCGCCCCGCAAGACGTGTGCCCTCGAGCACCGGAAAGACGTAGTAGCCGTAGCGCCGCTGCGCGTCGGGCACGAAAATCTCGATCCGGTAGCGAAAGCCGAAAAGCCGCTCCGCGCGCTTGCGGTCGCGCAGCGCCGGGTCGAAGGGGCTGAGCACGCGCAGGCGCGCCCCGGGCTCTGGTAGCGCGGCGGCCGCCTCGACCGCATCCGGCCATGCGACGGAGCGCCGGATGCTCCCGTCGGCGCAGCCCACATCCACCTCGACCACCCGCCCCGCGCGAAGCGCGTCCGCCACCCAGGCCCGCGCCTCGGCCGGGGTCACGAGGTCCCAGAAGGCCGCAAGCTCGCCGCTGGTAGCGAAGCCCAGCCGGTCGAGCGCGGTCGAACAGGCCCAGTCGATGGTCTCCGCGAGGTCGGGCTGCTTCGCGTTGAGAACTTCCGGGGGCACGACCCGCCCGGCCAGGTCGTAGAGCTTGCGGAACCCGTCGCGCCGGGTGACCGCCAGATCGCCCGAGCGCCACAGGTATTCGAGCGCGGTCTTGGAGGGGTGCCAATCCCACCAGCCTGTCGATTTCTCCGCCCGTTCGCCCCGAAAATCCGCGCTGGAGACCGGGCCATGATCGGCCACATGGGCGAGCACGCGGTCAAGCTCGCCGTGAAACCGGTCCCCGTGCCAGTTCTTCCAGCGACCATGAAGCCGCGCGCGGTCCCGCGCGAACCGCAGCCGCCAATGGGGGTAGAACGCCATCGGCACGATCGCGGCATCGTGGGTCCAGTGCTCGAAGGTGACGCGCGCCCGGTCGTTCAACCATCGCAACGAGGCGGGCCTGTAGGACGGACGCCGCGACCAGAGGATCAAGTCATGCGCGCGTGCGAGCGTGTTGACGCTGTCGACCTGCACGAAGCCCAGCCGGTCGATGAGGGCCGCCAACGCGGCGCCCTTCGCGGGGCCCGCCGGTGGCTCGAGTAATGCGTGGCGGTCGAGAAAGAGCTTCCGCGCAAACGCATTCGGCAAGGTCGGACGGCTCATCAGGGCGACCGGACTTCTTCGAAAAATCGCGTCGCGCTACGGATGCCGCCACTCCCAGGGACGCGTGTATTCGCCCAGCACCTCGCGCACGGCTTCCTCATCGACGTCGCCCGTGCGATCGAGCCCCGCGACGAGGCCGAGCTTCTTGTCCTCGCGCACCTCGGCCACGCGCACGGGCAGCCCCGCCTCCTCCAGCACGGCATCGTAGACCCGCGTGATGGCGTGTTTTCTCAACTCGGGCTTGAAGATCTTGCCCACGGCCGTCTTGGGCAGTTCCGGCAGGATTTCCAGGTGCTTCGGGATCGCGGCGCGTTCGTGGACATGCTCCTTGCACCAGTCCATGAGTTCTTTGACTTCTGCATGAGCGCCGTCCACCAACTCCACGTAAACGCAGGGCAATTCGCCGGCGAAGGCATCGGGCTGCCCGATCGCGCCGGCGAAGGCCACGGCGGGGTGGCCGGCCAGCGCCTCCTCGATCTCGGCGGGGTCGATGTTGTGGCCGCCCCGGATGATCAGGTCCTTCGCACGGCCGGTGATCCAGATATAGCCATCCGCGTCGATGCGGCCCAGATCACCGGTCCTGAGATACTGGCCGAAATGGTAAAGCTCCTGGTTCTTGGCGCCCTCGGTATAGGTCGCGCCCTCCAGAACGCCGGGGTTGTCGACACAAATCTCGCCAACCTCGTCCACATCGCAGTCGATGGGCCCGGACGGCGTCTGCTTGAGGATGCGCACGTCGCAATGGGGAAACGGGATGCCGACCGAGCCGATCTTCTTCTCGCCATCGACCGGGTTGCAGGACACGAGGCAGGTCGCCTCGGTCAGGCCATAGCCTTCCACCAGCGTGATGCCGGCGGCCTTCTCGAAACGGTGAAACAGTTCCACCGGCAGCGGCGCGGAGCCCGAAAAGGCGGTCTTTACGGTCGAGACATCGGCATTCACCGGTCGCTGCATCATCGCCGCAATCGCGGTCGGCACCGTGATGATGAAGGTGACCTTCCATCGTTCGACCAGTTTCCAAAAATTGTCGAAGACGCCCTCGCCCCTGTAGCCCTGTGGGGTGGGCAGGATGATGTGCCCGCCCGAGGCGACCATGGCCATAAGGATGACGTGACAGGCAAAGACATGGAAGAGCGGCAAGGGACAGATCACGTTGTCCTCTTCGGTGAAGAGCAGCGTGTGCCCGACCCAGCCATTGTAGATCATCCCCGCATAGCTGTGCTGCGCGACCTTGGGCATGCCGGTGGTCCCGCCGGTATGGAAATAGGCGGCGACGCGGTCTCGCTTGGAATCCTCGAAGGTCAGACGGTCGCGTGGGTGCTTCGCCACCTCCGTGTCCCAGTCGGCAACACGGGCGCGGTGGCCAGTGGGGTTTTTCGGTCGGATAAAGGGAACGATGAACTTCTTGATCCCCGTCAGGTAGCGCAAGAGGTCCACCTCGAGCACGACCTGCACATTGGGCGCATTGCGCACGGCTTCGGCCATCTTCTGGGCAACGTCGGTCTTTGGAAATTCCTTGAGCGTGACGACGACCTTGGCCTTCGTCTCGCGCAGGATGGCGGCGATCTGCTCGGGCTCAAGTAGCGGGTTGATCGGGTTCACGATCCCGGCCGTCGCCCCACCCAAAATCGTCACCGCCGTCTCGGTACAGTTCGGCAGCACGAAGGCGACGGTGTCGGTCTCCTGCACGCCGAGTGCGCGGAACATGTTGGCCGCCTGCGTGACACGGGCGTGCAACTCGGACCAGCTGAGCGTTTCGGCCTTGTCCTTCGGCCCGGAAAACATCTGGAACGTCAGGGCGTTGCGGGCCCCGTGCTTGCGGGCCGTCTGCGTCAGTTGCTCAAAAAGTGTCGTCGCCGGCAGGCTCGCGGGCCAAGGCATGTCCGCCTCGATCTCGGCAATGTCGCCGGCATTGGCGAATCTCACCATGCCGTCCTCCCTTGGTGGTGACCGGCGCCCGGTATTCCGGGTCGCGCGGTCGTCACAGCATGGGCAGAAGCGGCGCGCCGCGCAAGCCTTGCGGCCTATTCGGCGGCGAGGCCTTCGGTGAACTGCAGCCGCGCGAGACGGGCATAAAGACCGCCCTCGGCCACGAGGCTGTCATGGCTGCCTTCGGCGACGATGCGCCCGCCCTCGAAGACGAGGATCCGGTCGGCCTGTTTCACGGTGGCGAGCCTGTGGGCGACGATCAGCGTCGTGCGTTCCTCGGAAAGCCGCGCGACGGCATCCTGCACGAGCCGCTCGGATTCCGCATCGAGCGCGCTGGTGGCTTCGTCGAGCAGCAGGATCGGCGCATCCCGCAGGATGGCGCGGGCGATGGCGATACGCTGCTTCTGTCCGCCCGACAGCATCAGGCCCCGCTCGCCGACGAAAGTGTCGTAGCCCCGCGGCAGCTCTTCAAGGAAGCGATGGGCCGCGGCGGCGCGGGCGGCGGCCTCGACCTCCGCATCGGTGGCGTCGGGGCGGCCGAAGCGGATGTTCTCGCGTGCCGAGGCGCCGAAGATCACCGGGTCCTGCGGCACCAGCGCCATGGCCGCGCGGAAGGTTTCGCGGCGCATCTCGGTCAGCGGCACCCCGTCCAGCGTGATCCGCCCCGAGCCGGGGTCGTAAAAGCGCATGAGAAGCTGGAAGACGGTGGTCTTGCCCGCCCCCGATGGCCCGACCAGCGCGACAGTCTCGCCCGGACGTATTGTGAAGCTGATGCCGTCGAGCGCATGGCTTTCGGGCCGCGTGGGGTAGTGGAAGACCACGTTCTCGAAGGTGATCGCGCCGCGCCCGCCCTGCGGCAGGGGCCGGCCCTTTGCGGGGTCCTCGACCGTGTCCTCGGTGTTCATGAGCTCCACCAGCCGCTCCGTCGCGCCCGAGGCGCGCTGAAGCTCGCCCCAGATCTCGCTGAGCGCGCCCACGGACCCGCCGACCATGATCGCGTAGATCAGGAACTGGATCAGCTCACCCACCGTCATCGCCTCGGCCCGGACGTCGCGCGCGCCGATCCACAGCACGACGACAATGCCCGCGAAGACGAGCGAAATGACGATGATCGTCATCACCGCCCGCGTGGCGATCCGTTTCTTGGCGCTGTCGAAGCTCTTCTCGGTGACCGCGTCGAACTGGGCCGCCGAGGGGCGCTCATGGGTGAAGGCCTGCACCGTCTGCACCGAGGACAGCGCCTCCGAGGCGTTGCCCGAGCTTTCCGCGATCCAGTCCTGGCTTTCGCGGCTGAGCTTGCGCAACCGCCGGCCAAGCACGACGATCGGGATGATGACGACGGGCACGATCAGCAGGACTGCGCTCGATAGCTTGGGCGAGGTGATCGTCATCAGAACGAGCCCGCCCAGCAGGATCAGCATGTTCCTCAGCGCGATCGACACGCTGGAGGAAATGACGCTGAGCAGAAGCGTCGTGTCGGTGGTGATCCGGCTCAGCACCTCGCCGGTCATGATGCGTTCGAAGAAGGCGGGGCTCATCCCGATCATTCGGTCGAAGACGGCCTTGCGGATGTCGGCCACCACCCGTTCGCCCAGCCGGGTGACAAGGTAGAACCGCAGCGCAGCGCCGGCGGCGAAGATGATGGCGACGACCAGAAGCGCGAAGAAATACTGGTCCAGAAGCTCGACGCTCGAGGTCTCGAACCCGTCGACGACGCGCCGGACGGCCAGCGGAATGGTCAGCGACACCACCGCCGTCAGCACAAGCGCGCCGAAGGCCGCCGCCAGCATCAGCTTGTAGGGCGCAAGGAACGGGCCGAGCGCGCGCAGGCTCCCGATGCGGCGCGATTTCGCGCGCTCCTCGGACGCCGCGCTGCCCGGCGCCGGTTTCAGGGGGGCCGTCGATTGTTCGGATGCTGCCATGATGTTTCGCGTATCGTCTCCTGCAACCATAGCGTTAGCGCCGGGCGCCCCGGGGCACAAGACGGACGGGATGTCACGGCACAGGCGGAAAGGATTGGAGCGGGCGACGGGAATCGAACCCGTATCTCTTGCTTGGAAGGCAAGGGTCTTACCATTACACAACGCCCGCTTGAGGCAGACTTCACGTATGACATGGATTTTCGCGGGTCAAGGGCCGCAGGCTGCCCGGGTGTTGCCCATAGCCCTTTGGAGGAGCGGCAGAACCGGGCGGTAGGGAGCGGTGCGGAACTGCGCGTCGGGGCCGGACGTTGGTCGGCTGAACCTCACCGAGAAAGGAGCAGCACCGTGTCACGTTCAGACCCGACAAACGAAAACCGGCCAAGAACCGCCGGCTCATCCGCGTGGGGGGGCGGTCTTGGACTTGCAGCCGGCCTCGCCGTGCTGGCGATCGCGGGCCTCGTGGTCCTCGCGACCTTGACCGATGATCCCATTGTGGATTTCGACACCGAAAGTTCGGTCGAGGACGCGCGCCCGACAGGCGCCGGCAGCCTGCCCGAAGGCGATGCGGGCCTCTACAACGATGCCCTGACCAATGGGGCCGACGACAGCGATTTCATCGCGCCCAGCGCGCCTACCGAAGCGACGCCCGCCCCCTTGCTGGAGCCCCCGGACTTGTCCGAGACCCGCGTCGCCCCAGGCGAAGGACAGCAACAAGAGGCTCCCGCCGACAACTAGGAGGGACCACCGCGGACGCACCGGTCCGAACCGCTAAGGGCGCCCGAGCGGCGCCCTTTTGGGTGTTGGGTCCACGACTTTGGCGGGGTCTGGTCGAGCGCGTCGCGCAGGCCCCGCAATGGGTGATGCCGGACAACGCAACGCTCCCGTGGGTCGAAAGCCAGGACGTGCAAACCCGGACGTGCAAAACGGCGACCCCGAAGTCATCGCGGCCGCCGCTTCGCCTTGTCCAGTCTTGCCGCGCTACCTTGGCGTGCGCCCCCGAAGGGCACGGGCCAGAAGGGCGATGACGAAAAGTCCGATGAAGATGAAAAACAGGATCTGCGCGATTCCGGCAGATGCGCTCGCGATGCCGCCGAAGCCGAACAGCGCGGCGACAAGCGCGATTATGAGAAAGGCGATTGCCCATCCAAGCATGGTTCCTACTCCTCTGCGGTTACATTGGAGAAACGACCCCTGCCCGGGATTGTTCCAAACGCGGGAAGGCGATGACGCGATCAATCGGTGCGGCGTTCGGTCAGGCCGGCGTCTCGGAGCACGCGCAGCACATCCTCGGTCCGAAAGGGTTCGGACAGCAGGTACACGTTCGGAGGCAGATCCGCGGGCGCACTCATGCCGGAGAAAAGCACGATCGTCCGCTCAGCCACCCACCCCGCCTTTTCGAAGAGCGTCGACACTTCCGCGCCCGCGCCACCAGCCTCGGTGATCCAGAGGTCGGGCCGCTGCCGGGCGCTTGCTCTTTTCGTGCCACCCAGGATGACCTCGCTCGCGCCGGCCAGTACCACGATCTCGCGCAGGTCTTCCGCCACAAGCGGCATCGGATGGTCGATCTGGACGCGGCAGCCCCGCCGCAGTTTCACCCTGCCCACGGTATTTCCCCGAACTTTCCGGTATCGGCACGAGGTTAGCAGTTCCGCCGCACATGTGACAGACCATGGCCGGCAAAAGCGGTTGCGTCGGCTGCGTGCCGCCTCAGCGGCTTGTCGGCCGGCGAAGGCGCGCCCGTTGCTGTCGAAGAACAAAAAAGGGGCTCACCCTGCGGCGAACCCCTTCGTGGGCTGTCTCGGGATCAAGCCGTCAGATCCGGCTCCGGTCGGCGCGCGGGCCGAAGATCAGCCAGGCAATGAAGCCCAGGATCGGCAACAGTATCACGACGAGGCACCACAGCACCTTCTTGCCGGTGGTGGCCGTGGAGCCGATGATCGAGATAATCGCCCAGAGATCGAGGATCAGGATGACGAGGCCGCCAAGGCCAGTGATCTCCACCATGGTTCTCTCCTTATGCCTTCGCGATTTCGGCGCCGGGTTTTGCGGTTTCGGCCCCGGTTTCCAGACCGATCATTGGGTTTCCTCCGCGACCGTATTGTCCTCGTTGTCGACGATGATTGACGGGCCGCCGGTGACGGCATCGCCATCGGTGGTTTCGGTCGGAACGCCGTCGGGCGCGGCCTGCTCGTCGAGCGGCATGCCCGGCCACACGAAGGCCGCGAGCGCCAGGAGCGCGACGAAGATCAAGCCCCCGACGATCCCGATGAGGGGGCCGCGATGGCGTTTCTGTTGGGTTTCGATATCGGTGCGTGGTGCTGACATGGTGTCCCTCCTAGATGGCAACACAACGCACGCACGCGGCTCATGTTCCGCCGGGCGGGTCCTCTTCAACCTCGGCCTTCACCTGCCCCCAGGCGAGGAAGGCGAAAACCGCCGTGCCGCCCGCGACATTGCCCGCCAGCACCGGCAGGAAGAAATCCAATGCCGCCGCCCTGGGCGCGAGATCGCCTGACAGAAGCAGCACCCACATCTCGACGCTGCCCGCGATGATATGAGTGAAGTCGCCCGCCGCGATCAGCCAGGTGATCAGGACGATGATCATCACCTCGTTGCCCTGCTGCGCAGGGATCATCCAGACGATGGCGGCGACAAGAATGCCCGCCGGGATCGCCTTGAGGAACGCCACGCCCGGCGCGAAGCCCGTAGCGTGTTCCGACAGTTCGAGGATCGCGGCCAGCAGCGGCTCGGCCATGGTGCCCGAATGGACGATGAAGGCCGCAGCGACAGCCGCCCCGACCACGTTGGCGGCCAGCACCAGACCCCAGAGCCGCAGCACGAGCCAGAGACAGGTAAGGTCCCACCTCATGACCAGCGGCAGGATCGTCGTGATGGTGTTCTCGGTGAAGAGCTGCATCCGGCCGAGGATGATCAGCAGAAAGCCGAAACTGTAGCCGAGGTTCTCGACGAGATAGGCCCATTGCGCAGCGGGCAGGTAGGCCCTCAGGATCGCCTCGCCCAGAACGGAAAACGAGATCAGGATCCCTGCGGTCATCCCCGACCAAAGAAGTGACGCGGTGGGGCGATGCAGCTCCTCCTCGCCGTCGCGGCGGATGACCTCGTAGATCATCCTGGCCGTCAGGCGACCCGCCTCCTGTATGGCTTCTTCTTCTTCATTTTCTTCCTGCATGACATCCCCCGCGCCCGCGCAATGGGGGTGCGAGCCCTTTTCGCCGGATGATAAGAACCTAGCCGGTTGCCAGAAGGCTTTCCGTGGAGGCGAAGAACATCGCCTGACTGACGGCGGTGCGCACCTGTTCCTCGGTATAGGGCTTGGCGATCAGGAAGGCGGGTTCGGGCCGCTCGCCCGTAAGCAGGCGTTCGGGAAAGGCGGTGATGAAGATCACCGGCACGTCGCCCAGCTCGGCGAGAAGATCGTTCACCGCGTCGATGCCCGAGGATTTGTCCGCCAGCTGGATATCGGCGAGGATCAGGTCCGGCGAGTGGCGCAGGCCGATCTCGCTTGCGCCTGCGCGGGTGCGCGCGACGCCGACGACCTTGTGGCCCATGCCTTCGACGATGGCCTCGAGATCGAGCGCGATGATCGCCTCGTCCTCGATGATCAGCACGTCCCCGGTGACCATCCGGCCCATCTCGTCGCGGGCGCGTTCGATGAGCGCGATGGCCTCCTCGCGATCGACCCCCAGGATCTCGCCGATGGCCTCGAACGCGAAGCTCTCGATCGTGCCGAGCAAGAGCGCCTCGCGCGAATTGGGGCTGAGCCCCTGCAGACGCCACTGCGCACGCTGCTCCAGCGGGTCGTCGGCCACGTCGGTATCTTCGACGATGGCGCCCGAGGAGGTCCATATCCGGTGAAAAACGCCGAAAAGGCCGGTCTTGACCGTGGAAAAGTCGTTAATTGTTTCTTTGTCAGCAACAATGGCCTCCAGTGTGGCCATTGCGTAGCGGTCTCCGGTCTCCTGCGCACCCGTAAGCGCGCGCGCGTAACGCCGCAGATAGGGCAGGTTTTCCGCGACTGCCCGGTCCAGACCGCCCCCGGGTTGGCCCCCCGATTGATCTCCTGTCTCGTTGTCTGCCATCATTTTTCGTAACCTCATGATTTTTTATGGAACCATTCGCGCTAAGGTTGGTTCCACATCCGCAGTCAAAAAGTGGCCACCATCGGAACATGCCAGCAAAACGGACCAAATCCAAATTGGATCAGCAAATCGACGAAAACCTCAAGCGCGTCTACGACGACATGCTCAAGGAGGACGTGCCCGACAGGTTCATGGATCTGATCCAGCAGCTGCGGCAATCCGACGGTTCCCGAAGCCCCGACGGGTCCGACGGGAATGATAGCGATGACACGTGATCCAAGAGACGAAATCGTCGATCATCTGCCTTCGCTTCGTGCCTTCGCAATGTCGCTGACACGAAACAGCGCGACGGCCGACGACATCGTTCAGGACACGATCGTCAAGGCATGGTCGAACATCGAAAAGTTCGAGCCCGGCACCAACATGCGCGCCTGGCTCTTCACGATCCTGCGCAACACCTACTATTCGCTCCATCGCAAGCGGTCTCGCGAGGTGTCCGATATCGATGGCGAATACGCCGCACAGATGTCCGAAAAGCCCGAACATGACGGGCGGCTCTCGATGAACGACTTCCAGAAGGCCTTCGCGCAGCTGCCCGACGACCAGCGCGAGGTGCTGATTCTGGTGGGCGCATCGGGCTTTTCCTACGAAGAGGCCGCAGAGATGTGCGGCTGCGCCGTCGGTACGATCAAGAGCCGCGCCAACAGGGGCCGCAAGCGGCTGGCGGAACTGATGCAGCTCGAGGACGGCGAGAGCATGGAAATGACCGACGCCGCGACGCTCGGCGTGGTGAACGCGCCGCCCTCCGGATGAAGCCCGACCCGGTGGGGCCGCGGCACTGGGCGCGGTCGCTGAAGACCCGGCTGATCGCGTTTCTGACCATCGCGCTTCTGCCGCTGGGTGTGATCGCCGTGCTGCAGACCGTTCAGGTGACGCGCGAGGCGACCCGGCTGGCCGAACGTGACGTGCTGGCGCGGACAGACCGGGCGGCGGCCGAACAGGGCGCGGCCCTGCGGCGCGCGATCGGCGCGGCCGACGCGCTGGGCATCGCCGCCTCGGAACTTCGCGACGATGTGCCCACCTGTTCACGGATCATGTCCGAATTCGTCGCAGCGCAACCAGAATTCATCTTCGCGGGTTTCATCGCGGCGAACGGTCTGATGGACTGCAACAGCGCCGACATGGTCATCGACTATACCGGCGACGACGGTTGGGAACAGTTCCTGGCCGACCCGTCGCCCTCCATCGAGGTGGACCGCGACGGCGACGCTTCCGGCCAATCCGTGTTCGTCTCTTTCAGCCCCATCTTCGAACGCGAGACCGGCAACCTTCTGGGCGCGCAGGCGGTTTCCATCCCGCACGCGCTCTCGCGGACGCTGATGGCGAGCGCCGACGAAACCGTCGAACTGGCGCTCGTGGATGTCAGCGGCGACATACTGGCGACGAGCGTGGGCATGGAGAACCTGACCGCGTTCGAGCGTCTGGGCATCGTGCCGGCCGAAATGGATATCCCGCGCGAGGGCCTGCTGACGTCCGGCGCGCGCCGCGCGGGCGATGATGGTGACGCAGGCCGGCCCGACGCCCCCGCCGCTGTCGTTCCGCTGATCCCCGGGAGGATCTACGTGATCGGCCTCTGGACCGCGCCCGGCGAAACCCGGGTCGTGTCGCTTTTCGGGCGCGCGATACCCGCCTTTCCGATCCTGATGTGGCTGGCGAGCCTGCTGGTGGCATACATTACCGTCAACAATCTCGTGCTGCGCCACCTGTCGCGCCTGTCGGGCCGGATGGAGGAGTATCGCTCAGGCGAAACCCTGCCCGACTTCAAGCTCGGCACAGAGGCCCCTGCCGAACTGCGCGAGATGGCCGATAGTTACAATGAACTGGTCAGGCGGGTCGCACAGGAGCAGGCATCGCTGGAGGACAGCCTCCGGGAGCAGAAGCTTCTTCTGCGCGAGGTGCATCACCGAGTGAAGAACAACCTGCAACTCATCGCCTCGATCCTGAACATGCAGATGCGCGGCGTGGAGGATCCGGCCGCGAAACGCGCGCTCGGGCGTGTACAGGATCGGGTGATGAGCCTGTCGTCGATTCACCGCGCGCTTTACACGGACAGCCGTCTGGACCGGGTGCGCGTGGATCACCTGCTGGCCGAGATCGTGGCCGGCCTCAAGGATGTCGCCCTGCCCCGTGAGGCGAAGGTCGCCGTCCGGACGGATCTTGCGCCGGTCTCGCTCGATCCGGACCAGGCGGTGCCGCTGCTGTTGCTGGCGACCGAGGCGGTGACGAACGCCGCGAAATACGTGGGGATGCCCGAAAACGGCGAGCCCGAAATCATCGTCACCCTGAAGGAACTGGATGGTGGCGAGGTCGTCCTTCGGGTGCGAAACACGACGGGGCGTGATGTGTCAGCCACGCTGGTCGAGGGTGCCGAGGCCGATGGAACCGGCCTCGGCGCGAAACTGATCGAGGCCTTCGCCTCGCAACTGGGCGGGCGGGTCGAGACCGAGGTCACCGTACAGATCTACGATCTGACCGCGTCATTCCGCACCGATCCCGAAACCTGATCAACGGCGAGTGGGATCGGCATGATCAGGCCCGTCCTCGGCCAGGTTCGACTTTGGTGCGTTCTCGTCTTCCATGCGCTCGATGGTGCTCTTGCGTGACCATGACGCGAAGGCGATGACCGCGCCGATCGTGCCGAGCGACAAAAGCGCGGGGATGAGAAACGGGATATCCATGGTGATGTCCTCCGTTTTGTGTGGATGGGTTCATGCAGGCCGCGCAAGCGTCGCGAGGCCCTCGCAGCACCAACGTCGCCTTGTCCGGCCTGTTCCGCGCCCCTGCCGAAAAAAAGGCCGAGAGCGGAACGCTCTCGGCCTTGGACAGGGGACACTGCCGGAACAGCCTTGGGGACGTGGGAACTGTCCCGGTCTGCAGAGACGGGCATTGCCGCTCTGACATCGGGCCAACGGGGCAAAGCGCAGCGGGTTCCCCGCTTACCGCGATTTTTTCGGGTATCGCTGCGGGTCGGGTATCGCTGTGGGTCGGTGATCGCGTGCGGGCGCCGGGCGGAACCGGTGGCTTCGCTTTCGTGTTGTCGCCCGAAAGGAGGACACCATGCCCATCGACACCCAGGACACCACGGCCGCGCTGTCGCAGCTGGCCACCGACATCGTCGATATCATCAAGGGCTACAAGGTAATGGAGGAGCGCGCCGATGGAGATCTGCGTCCCGTCGCCCAGCGTCTTCACGCCCTGCACGAGGCCCATGCCGCCGAACTGATGACAGTGATGGAGCGGATGGGCGGCCACCCCGAGGATAACGGGTCCATGATGGGCGCGGTGAATCAGGCGGTCGCCACCGGCCGCGACTGGTTCGACATGCTCGACCATTCCACCCTGCCCTGGATACTGACCGGAGAGCAGCGGCTGGTACACTCCTATGACAACGCGCTCACCGCCGCCCAGACGCATCCGGAATTGCAGGAGATCCTGCTCGATCAGCGCGCCGCGCTCGAGGCCCAGATAAACGCGCTTCGCAACGGCTGACGGAACCCGCAAGTCGCACGAGGCGTTGTCCGAACAGTCGCAGAGGCCGTCCCCTGCAAGGGCGGCGGCAGAATATCGAACGCTGGAGGACGCCACTGATGAAAAGGCCTGAAGACACTGCAACCGTCGCCAAGATCAACGACCCCTCGCCGAAAGGCGTCAGCCCGCGCGCCGGCGGTTCCTCGGCCGAGCGCCGCACCATCGCACCCACGCCGACCGCCGCGGCCAAGGAAGCCGAGCAAGCACGCGGGGCGCGGGAACAGTCTGACGAGGATATCGATCCGGAAAGCCAGGCCGACGCGACTGCCGAACAGGTCGCCCGCAGTCTCGACGACGCCGCGAAATCGATCCGCAACACCGATCCTGGCGCACTGGTCGATGACCTTGCCACCTTCGGACGGCGCCAGCCGGTGGTTCTCTTCGGTGCCGCCGCCGTGTTCGGTTTCGCCGTCGGCCATTTTCTGAAGAGCTCCGGGCGGGACGGGTCCGACCGGTCGTGATGCGCGGGTCCGATGCGCGGATCACGCTTCGGAGCGTCCCGGAACTTCCGCCAAAGCGGAGCGTTGAACGGTCACATCGCAACACAACGATACGGAGATCGAGATGAAATACCTCACAACCAGCACCATTGCCTTGCTCATCGCCGCACCGATGGCATTCGCCCAGAGTGAGGGCGACAGTGCGGAAGACGGCACGCTCGAGGTGGTCGACCGTGCGAGTGGGATGGACATGACCGACGCATCGCTCCTGATCCGGACGCGCGACATCACCGGCGGGCCAGTCTACACCATGGATCCCGCCAACGATGAGGGATGGGATCCAGGGCTCATGTACGAAGAGGTCAATGCCGACTGGAACCAGGTCGGCACCATCGAGGACCTCGTCCTGTCACATGATGGCCAGCTGATCGGCATCGTGGCCGAGGTGGGCGGATTCCTCGACATCGGAGACAAGCACGTGATGCTCGGGATCGACGACCTCAATCTCGTGGCCGTCGATGACGTGAATTACAGCTTTCTGACGCGTCACACCGAAGAGGAACTCACGAACATGGCCGGCGTGGACGAAGGGTTCTGGAACTGACCCCGCCGTCCATCCTCCCGGAAAAGGGGTCGCGAAAGCGGCCCCTTTTTGCTGCCGCAACTAAACGGGAAACACGGTGATCCGCAGGGCATGGACCAAATCCGGAATGTGGGCGAGACTTGCCCGCAGGACGCCGATCCGGGAGGGCGTACGCATGCCCAGTTCCAGACATTCGCCCAAGAGCCGCGGGGCCCGGGCGGCGGTGACGCGCTCCGTGTCCCTTGTCGACGCGCACGCGTCGGGGCGGTCCGGCGGCTCCCTGGTCTGCGGCGCCACATACCGCCCAGCCGGACCGTCCGTGCCGTGAGCGTCAGGCGCGCAGCCGCCTTTCGCGGCGGGTCCGACCCGCTGATCCAGCGCGCGCGCGTTTCGGTCGTGGCGCTGACACTGGCCAAACACGCGCCGATCTTCGTGGTGCTTCTGGGCCCTCCCGCGCTCTGGGCGCTTGTCGAAGCGGCAGTGCCACTCGCGCTCAGCCTCATCATCCCCGCGGTTCTGTCGCTTGCCGTCTTCGCCGCCGTCTGGCGCCGGCCCCTGCCCGCCGACCTGCGCGGGATCGAGGCGATCTCCTCCATCGCGCTCGTGTTCGGCCTCAGCGCGGTCCTGACGATGCCGGCGTTCATGACGCTCGGCATGCCGCCCGTCGACGCCTTCTTCGAAGCGATGAGCGCGGCCACGACCACCGGCCTTTCTGTCGCCGCCGACCCCGACAGCTGGCCCTTCGCGGGCCATATCCTGCGGGCCTGGGCGCAATGGTGCGGCGGGTTGGTCATCGCCACCGCCGTGCTGGCGCTGCTGCTGCCCTCGGGCATGCCCGCACGCAGGCTGGGACAGGCTGGCATCGACCAGGGCGATCGCATCGCCTCGACCCGGAGACAGGCGCAGCAGCTCCTGTCGGTCTACTTGGGGCTGACCGTCGCCATGACGGCGCTCGCGGCGCTCGTGATTCCGGACTGGCGCGAGGCCGTGGCGCTGATCCTGGCGGCGGTCTCGACGGGGGGCTTCGCGCCGCGCTCCGACAGCCTCGCCAGCTACGGCGCGCTTGGACAGGGGGTCGTGGTGCTGGCCGGCGTCCTCGGCGCGGTGTCTCTTCTGACATATGTGCTGATCCTGCAGGGCAAGTTCCGCGACGCCTGGACGCTTGGCTCGGCCCGGCGGATACTCCTCGCGCTCCTGGCGGTGTGCACACTTTATGCCGCAATGCTCTACGTGGGCGGTTTCCGCAGTATTTCCGGCATTTACTCCGAAATCCTCAACATGGTCTCGGCACTGACCACGGCGGGTTTCTCGACCGGACCCATGCCGCCGGCGGGCGCGGCGCTGCTGGTGCTGGTCATCGCGATGGCGGCGGGCGGCGACATCGGGTCGACGGCCGGCGGCCTGAAGCTCCTGCGGCTGGGCATCGTGCTGCGCGCGATCCTGCATGCCGGTCAGAAGCAGCGTCTGCCGGCCGGCGCGCTCGCCCCCCTGCGCCACGCGGGCGAGCCGGTGGAGGCTGACACGCTGACCGCCATCCTCGCGCTTGTCGGCATCTATCTTCTGGCGATGGCCGTTCTCTGGCTGCACATGCTGGGCCATGGCCATCCCGCCCTGCCCGCGCTTTTCGAGGTCGTCTCGGCCCTGTCCACCGTGGGCCTGTCCACCGGGATCGTCGGCGCGGATCTGAGCGACGATCTGAAACTCTCGCTGGGGTTCGGAATGTGGCTGGGACGGCTGGAATTCTTCGCGGTGCTGCTTCTGCTTGCGCCGCGCACATGGATGTCACGGAGGTAGGAACCCATGCGTATCGTCATTCTCGGCGCGTCCCGCTTCGGCGAGGCCATGGCCGGAACCCTGATCGAGGATGAACACGAGGTCGTCGTCATCGACCAGAGCCGGGAAAAGCTGGAGGACCTGGCCCAGCGGCTGGATTGCGGCATGCTCCATGGCGACGGCACCCTGCCCACCACCCTGCGCGAGGTCTACAGGGGCGAGAACGACGTCTTCGTCGCCGTCACCAATGCATCCGAGGACAACATCCTCGCCTGTCTCGTCGCGCGCTCCATCGGGTTCGGGCGCGTGATCCCACAGATCGTTTCCTCGGAGCTGATGAATGTCTGCGAGGAACTGGAGCTGCACGACGCGATCAACCCCCATGCCACCGTCGCGCAGGAACTGGCCGACGCGCTTGAGGATCGCACCGAATTGGCCCACGAGAGCGCACTGAGCAACCAGTTGGCGCTCAAGCGGGTGGAGGTGCCTGACCGGCTCTCCGGCTCGGCGCTGAGCGAACTCGACCTGCCCGAAGAGGCCCGCGTGGTGGCCGTCATCCGCGAGAGCGACGAACATCTGGCCGAGGATGACTTCACCCTCGAGACCGGCGACGGCCTGCTGATCGTCACGGCTCGGGACGGGATCGACGCGCTTGTCAGCTCGTTCGAGGAAGACTGACCCCCCCCCGACGCCATTTGGAACCCTGCCGTCCACTTCGTGTTGTCCACACGTACCGAAGACCGAAATACGGAGATATTCATGCCAACCCATTTCGCCGCAGGTCTCAATCAGGACACGCGCGCGCAGGTCGTCGATCTGCTGAATGCCAACCTCGTCAACACGATCAACCTGACGCTGGCCGTCAAGCAGGCGCATTGGAACATCAAGGGCAAGGGCTTTATCGGCGTGCACGAGATGCTCGACGATGTGGCCGACCGCCTGCGCGGGAGCGCCGACACCATGGCCGAACGCGCCGTTATCCTCGGCGGACATGCCACCGGCACGGTCGAGATCGTGGCCGAGAAATCCACGCTCGACGCCTATCCGGCGGACTCGTCAAGCCTCGAGGAGCATATCCTGCATCTGAAGGAGCGCTTCATGGAACTGGGCTCCGCCGTCCGCGAGGCCGCCGATGTGGCCGAGGAAGCGGGAGACGTGGACACCGCCGATCTCTTTACGGAGATGAGCCGCGCGGTGGACAAGGACGCCTGGTTCATCGGCGCGAATGCCGAGGCCGCGTAACGCGCGCACTGGCCGAAACGAAAATGGGGCGGCCCCTGGCGAAGGGGCGGCCCTTTTGCATGTGCCGACAGGCTCGGCCCGGTCAGTTCTCTGCCGGCGGCTCGGACAGATCGACAGTGATAAATCCGTAGGTCCCGTTCCGGAAGATGCGGACGAGGAGCAACCCGTCCTCCTCTGACACCGCCTCGATCGCGTCGCGCAGCGTCTGGACACGACCCAGTTGCGCCCCCTCGGCCGACACCAGAACATCGCCCGGGCGCACGCCCGCCGCCTGCGCCGCGCTGGCCGGCGCCACTTGCTGCACCAGAAGGCCGCGCACATCGTTGGGGATGCCCGCCCGCTCGCGCAGATCGCCCGAGAGCGGCGTGACCGAGACACCCATGCGCGGGCCCGCGTCCTCATCGGGGATCGCGGTGGCCGGCGGAATGTCCTCGGCGATGATCGCGGCGGACCTCAGCCCGATGGTCACCTGCACCTCGTTGGCCTCATCGGCGCGCATGTAGGAGATGTCGACCTCGTCGCCCACGGGCAGGTCCGCGATGGCGAATGTCAGATCGCGCGGTGTGTTCACCTCCGAACCCGAGACCTCGAGGATCACGTCCCCCGGCTCCAGCCCGGCACGGGCGGCGGGGCTGTCCTCTACCACGTCGGCGATCAGCACGCCGCGCGCGTCCTCGAGACCCAGCGCGCCAGCCAACGTCTCGTCGAGTGCCTGCACCTGCACGCCGAGCCAGCCGCGCTCGACCCGGCCGTCTTCGCGCAGATCGGTCACCACCCTCTCGGCGACCGAGGAGGGCACGGCGAACCCGATCCCCACATTGCCGCCGGTGGGCGAGAAAATCGCCGTGTTCACGCCCACCACGTCGCCCGTGGCATCGAAGAGCGGCCCGCCAGAATTGCCCCGGTTGATCGCGGCGTCGGTCTGGATGAAATCGTCATAGGGACCCGCATCGATGTCGCGCGACCGGGCCGAGACGATCCCGGCCGTCACGGTGCCGCCGAGGCCGAAGGGATTGCCGATGGCCACCACCCATTCCCCGATGGTCAAATCGTCGGACGACCCCCATGATACGGCGCGCATGTCCTCGACGCCTTCGATCCTGAGCAGGGCGATATCTGTGGCCGGGTCGGTGCCGACCAGCGTGGCGTCGAAGCGGCGTTCGTCGTTCAGCACGACCTCGATCCGCTGGGCGCCTTCGATGACATGGTTGTTGGTCACCACGAGCCCGTCCCCGGAGATGATGAAGCCCGAGCCCTGGCTGCGCATGGGGCCGGGCGGGCGCATCTGAGGCCCCGGCTGACCGAAAAACTCGCGCATCTCGGGCGGCAGCTGAGGTATGGTCGCGGGCGGGCCCTCGGGGGTCGGTCCGGTGGACAGGATGCCGACGACCGAAGGTAGCCGCTCGGCCACCATCAGCGAGAAATCCTGCGGCGTTTCGAAACCGGCGTCCTGCGCCGGCGCGGGTGCGGCGGGCAGGCCCACGGCCAGCATCACGGCTAGGGCTACGCCGAGGGAAGGTTTGCCGGAACGGTGGCGGGTCGGACGGGTCACGGACGTCATGGCGATCCTTTCGATGTCGATGAGGCTAAAGCGGCAAAACGCGCCGACCGGGCAACGGGTTCCGCCCCGCGCGCGTCGCGCGGGAACATTGGCACCCGTTGCGCATTGATCCTTCAGGATAACCGAGCCGGAGGATGAGATGACCAGGAAGGACGCCAAGTGGGCCCCCGATGTCGGAGAGGCCCCCGCGACCGCGCCCAAGACGCGCGATCAGCTGGTGCAGGAAAACCGCGCCCGCCGGATCGAAGAGCCGGCCGCCGCCCCGCAGGAGACCGACAGCGAAAGCGGCACACCCGGCACAAAGCCCGGAGCCGAGCCGCCATCCCCCCGCGCGGAGCCGGCCAAGACGCATGCAGTGAACGTCGCCGGAACCGAAAAGCGCGACGTGCGCGCAGGCCCCGGCGATGCAGGCGCGGCCGACACGCCGACACGCAGCCCCGAACGCGTGCGCGGCAGCCGGGACAACTGGCGTCGCGCCCTCGTGATCATCGTGGCTATCGGCGTCATCTGGATTCTGCTGGGCCTGGTGTTCTAGCCGAGGCACTCGTCCAGGGAGCAAACGGCGCGGCAAAAAGAGAGAGACCGGCGTCGATGGACTTTGCCCACCTCTGACAGTTCCAGCCAGCGGACGCCGCACAAGCCCGGTGCTCGGGGCCGGTGCTCGGGCTCAGGCCACGGCACCGGCCTCCATCATCTCGCGGGCGTCCCGGATAGCCGTCGCGGCTTCGAGCAACCCCTCTGGTCGCCCGCAATCGTAGCGCACGCCCTCGAAACGGAAGGCTGCCACAGGCATCCGCCGCGCATCCCGCGCGATGGCGTCGGTCAGCTGGATCTCTCCGCCCCGTCCCTTGCCGGTAGTCAGCAGCGTCTCGAAGATGCTGGGCGCGAGGATGTAGCGACCAACCGCCGCCAGCGTGGAAGGCGCCTGCCTTGGTTCGGGTTTCTCCACCAGTCCGCGCACCGTCACCTGGCGACCCGTCGCCGGCGGATCGGCGTCGAAGATACCGTAGGCGCCCGTCTCTTCGGGGCCCACCTCCATCGCCGCGATCATGTGATGGGCAAAACCTGTGTCATAGGCCCGGCACATCTGCGCCAGGGCCGGCGGCGAGGCGAAGATCACATCATCGGGCAGGATCACGGCGAAGGCTTCGTTTTCCACCGCGCCATTGGCCGTGAGGACCGCGTGACCCAAGCCAAGCGGCGCCTTCTGGGCCAGGAAGAGACTGTCGAGATCGCCATGCTGGGACCGGACATAGGCCTCGACCCCGGGCTTGTCGTCACTGGTGACGAAAACGAACCGTTCGATCCCGGCGTCGCGCGCCTCGTCGATGGCGAACTGCAGCAGCGGCGTGTCGTAAACCGGCAGCAACTCCTTCGCGACGGCATTGGTTGCCGGTTGCATGCGCGAGCCACGGCCAGCGACGGGAAAGACGGCGGTCCGGATCATCTTCGGGCACTCCTTGCTGAGGGTAATATCCGGGGTGGAACGCCGGGGGCCGCCGTTCGGTTCCGCGTGGACAAGGCGTCTCAGTGCGATCCGGTCCGATCTGCGCGGGGCAGATGAGCGCTGACGCTGGCCATCCTCAGCCAGGCGTGACTGAAGCGGGCGAATTCGGCGGGAACACTTGCGGACCTTGTGCGTAGACGTCCCGAGCCGCCCGGAGCCGCGAAGCCCGCGAAGGCGGCGCAAGGTAACGCAAAAGAAAGGATATCAGCATGATCTTCCGAACGCTTCTCGCCGCCACGACGGCGCTATCTCTGACCATTCCGGTCGCGGCATTTGCACAAACGGACGCACGCGAGACTGTGCGCGGCGTGCTTGAGAGTTACGGATACGACGTCTCCGAGATGGATCGTCTGAGCAATTCGCAGGTTGCCGAGATCTACCTCGTGGCCACCAGCGAAGACGCCGAAGATGTCCGTATCCTGCTCAGCAGCATGAACCTGACCGATGCCGACATGATGCCTGCCGATTTCGAACGCACCACGATGATCGACGACGCGGTGCGCGATGTCCTGGAGGCCAACGGCTATGAGCCATCCGCCATCGAGTACATGTCGAACAACGAGGTGGCTCAGATCTACCTCGCGGCGACGACGGGCGATACCAACGATCTGGACCAACAGCTTGAGGTCATGAACCTTTCGCCCATGGGCGAAATGGCCGACGCGACCGAGGTGATGGCCGAGACCCGGTCCAATATGGACCAGGTAGTGGCCAGCCGGTTGACCAGCATGGGCTACTCGCAGGAGCAGATCGACGCGCTGAGCCAGGAAGAAACGGCCGAGATTTACCTCGCAATGACTTCCGAAGATGCGACGGCCGTGCAAACGGCGATCGAAGGCGCGCTCGGTTCGTAACCAACAGCAGCACCGAAACGTCCCGGCCGGGTCCGTTCCAACGACGGGCCCGGTCTTTTTCCGTCGTGAGGGTCATTCTTTCCCAAGCGACCCCCAACGCGTGCCGATCACGATGGATGACGCGAACGCGCCGGTGATGAATGGTGTTTTGATCGAACGATGGGGATCGTTTCCCCCAACTTCGCTTACCAAACGCTAACCAGTTTGGCCCATTCAGGACCGCGATCGATCCGTGAGCCGCCACCCATGTGCGGATCGCGGTCGCCCACCGAGCGGAACAGACCCATCGCATGACCGAGAACCGGCTCGCCCACCGACGCCCCGTCGCCCTCGCCGCGTGTTTCAGCGTCTTTACCAATCTTCTGATGCTGACCGGTCCGCTTTTCATGTTGCAGATCTACGACCGGGTGCTGTCGTCGCGCTCGGAGGAGACATTGCTGGCGCTCACCATGCTGGTTTCGGGGCTCTACCTTCTCTACTGGCTTCTCGATTTCGCGCGCGCCCGGGTCATGTCGCGCGCGGGCGCACGGGTGCAGGCAGGGCTGAACAGGGACATCTTCGAGAGGGTGCTGGACCGCGCGGCGCTCGGGTCAGGGCCCCGCGGCGGCAGTCTTGCGGATATCGAGGCGATCCGTGGCTTCTACGCCTCGCCGTTGTGCCTTGCGCTGATGGATGCGCCATGGACCCCGGTTTTCCTCGCTGCGATCTTCCTCTTTCACCCGCTTCTGGGTTGGGTCGGTGTGGCAGGCGGCGCGGTTTTGGTGAGCGCCGCTATCCTCAACCAGATGCTGACCGCACGCCGGATGCGCGACGGCGCCGCGCTGCAGGCCGAGGCGCAGGCTTTCGCGCGGCAGGCCGAGGATGCAGGCGACTTCATCCGTGCGCAGGGCATGACAGGGGCCGTGACCGACCGATGGCTCGCCCTGCAGGACGCGGCCATGGCCCGGCTGACGCGCGCGACCGACTGGACCGGGGCCTTTGGCGCCTTCACCCGCGCCTTCCGGCTGTTCCTGCAATCGGCAATGTTGGCGGTCGGCGCATGGGTCGTCCTGAAAGGCGACGTGACGGCCGGGGCGATGATCGCGGCCTCCGTCATGCTGGGCCGCGCGCTTGTGCCGGTCGAGGTCGGCGTGTCCCAGTGGCCCGTGGCGCAGCGCGCATGGACCGCCCGGCGCGATCTGAAGCGGCTGACCGGGGCGATGCCCGCAGCACCGCCGCCCCTGCCGCTGCCCCGGCCGGCGGCGCGCCTGACAGTGGCAGGGCTGGCCGTCATCGCCCCCGACCGGCAGAGACCCGTCCTGTCGGGCATATCGTTCGAGATCGGCCCGGGCCGGGTCCTGGGCGTGATCGGCAAATCGGGCGCGGGCAAATCCTCCCTCGCGCGCGCCGTGATCGGTCTATCACGCCACGCGGCGGGCGAGGTGCGTCTCGATGGTGCGTCCATCGACCAGTTCAGCCCGCATACCCTCGGACGTCATATCGGCTACCTGCCTCAGAGTATCCGGATGCTCCCCGGAACCGTCGCCGAGAACATCGCGC
>Ga0102928_1000622_pt1 | contig 22878 bp, 35 predicted proteins | sample SalPonR1_B_D1_MG_FD_78504 | JGI IMG/M metagenome (GOLD analysis project Ga0102928, IMG submission 78504) | Salt pond soil microbial communities from South San Francisco under conditions of wetland restoration - Salt Pond MetaG R1_B_D1_MG | ecosystem: Environmental > Aquatic > Marine > Intertidal...
ACCCGGTGCCGCTTCGCTCGCCAACATGGACAAGCTGCGACTCGCCGGCATCCACGTGTCGATCGACGACTTCGGCACCGGGTACTCCAGCCTCGCCCACCTGTTGGAACTGCCGGTCGACGGGGTGAAGATCGACCGGCGCTTCGTGGCCGGGCTCGACGTCGACCCGGCGGCCACCAACCTCACCACGGCGATCGTCGGCCTCAGCGAGAGCCTCCGGCTGAGCTGCGTCGCCGAGGGCGTCGAGCAGCCCTACCAGCGCGACCGTCTCGTCGAACTCGGCTGCCGGGCGTTCCAGGGATGGCTGTACTCGGCGGCGGTCCCGCCCGCCGAGATCCTGTCGATGCTGCCGCGGATCGAGATCTCAGCTGCCGACGTCGGCGTCCCAGCGTCGCCCTGAGTAGTCCACCGACCACAGTGTCAGCCCGGTCGGCGGCGCCACCCGGCCGGCGGCGTTGCGGTCGCGGGCTGCCAACACGTCGGTGACGGCGCCGGCCGTTCGGCGGCGCGTCCCCACGTCGACCAGCGTGCCGACGATGCTGCGTACCATCTGATGGCAGAAGGACGTGGCCGTGATCTCGAATCGCAGGAGACGGCCGCCGTCGGCCTCCGGTTCCGACCACCGCGCGGCGACGATCCGGCGCACCATGGTCGGTTCGGGACGGCCGGTCACCGGTCGTGGGCGGCGACAGAACGACGAGAAGTCGTGCTCACCGACGAGGGCGGCCGCACCGTCGTTCATCGCCTGGACGTCGAGTTCGTGCGGCACGTGCCAGGTGGTGCGGGCGAGGAACGGATGGGGAACCGGCGAGTTCCACACCTCGTAACGGTAGGTGCGCCCGGTGGCGGAGAAGCGAGCGGAGAAGTCGTCGGCGGCCCACCAGGCCGAGCGGACGGCGATCGACGGGCCGCACATGCGGTTGAGGCTGTGCGCCACCCGGTCGAGATCGGTGTCGCCCGGCAGTGGCACCGACAGCACCTGGCCCCACGCGTGGACGCCCCGGTCGGTGCGGCCCGCACCGGTCGGCTCGACGCGTCGACGGACGATGCGCTCCAGCGCGGCGCGGAGCTCGCCCAGCACGGTGGGGACACCGTCGCTCTCGGCGAACCCGTGGAAGTCGGTGCCGTCGTACGCGACGAGCAGGCCGGCCGTACGCAGCACGGCGGCGCCGTCGGGCGGGGCCACCGTGGCGCTCAGCGGTCGGGGCTCAGACGAGCTCGATACGCGCCATGCGGGCGTTGTCGCCCTCGCGCGTGCCCATCTTGAGGATGCGGGTGTAGCCGCCGTTGCGCTCGGCGTAGCGAGGAGCCACGTCGTGCACGAGCTTGTAGGTCATCTCCCGGTCACCGAGGAACGCCTGGATCTGACGGATGCGGTGCACCTGCATCGGACCCTCTTCCTGCGCCTTCTTGGCCTTGGTGATGAGCTTCTCGGCGATCGGTCGCAGGTGCTTGGCCTTGGCCTCCGACGTGGTGATCGCCTCGGCGGCGAACAGTGACGCGGCGAGGTTGGCCATCATCAGGCGCTGATGGGCGGCGGAGCTGCCGAAACGGCGGGAGCGGCGTGGCGTGGGCATGGGTCAGTGTCTTTCGTGTCTCGGCGCGGGCCAGGAGCTCAGCCGCGCAGCGTGAGGCCGCGCTCGTCGAGCTTGGCCTTCACCTCGTCGAGGCTCTTCTGGCCGAAGTTGGTGATGTTCAGCAGGTCGTCCTCGGTCTTGGTGAGCAGTTCGCCCACCGTGTTGACCTGGGCCCGCTTGAGGCAGTTGTTGGGACGCTCCGACAGATCGAGGTCCTCGATCGGCAGGTCGAGGTCGGGCGAGCTGACCGTGGTGTCGACGACCTCGCCCAGCTCGAGCCCCTTGGGCTCCTCGGCCATGGTGGCGACCAGATCCACGAGCGAGCGCAGCGTGGCTCCCGCCGAGGCGAGCGCGTCGGCCGGGGTGATGGACCCGTCGGTCTCGATCTCGAGCACGAGACGGTCGTAGTTGGTGGACTGCTCGACACGGGTGGGCTCGACCTCGAACGCCACGCGACGGACCGGGCTGAAGATGGCGTCGATGGGGATGACACCGATGGTGCGGGTCTCGTCTTCACGGTTGCTCGACAGGTAGCCGCGACCCTGCTCGACGGTGAGGTCGATGGCGAGGCGGCCCTTGCTGTTGAGGGTGGCGATGTGCAGGTCCTTGTTGAGGACCTCGACGTCGGCCGGGCACTCGATGTCGCCGGCGGTGACGGCACCGGCGCCACGGGCGTCGAGGCGCATCGTGACGGCGTCCTCCGACTCGGAGGTGACGACGATGTCCTTGAGGTTCAAGATGATGTCGGTGACGTCCTCGGCGACGCCGGCGATCGTGTCGAACTCGTGCAGCGAGTCGTCGAAACGGACCATGGTGATCGCCGCACCGGGGATCGACGACAGCAGCGTCCGGCGAAGCGAGTTGCCGAGTGTGTGACCGAAGCCGGGCTCCAGCGGGCCGACCGCGAAACGCTGACGGTTGTTCGATTCCTCACCGAGAGCTTCGATGGAAGGGCGCTGCATGACGAGCATTGGTGGCCGGGACCTTTCGGGTGTTCGAACGAGCAGGAGACGTGACGGACGGGCTGCCGGGCAGAGCCCGGCGGGAGGGTTACTTCGAGTACAGCTCGACGATGAGCGACTCGCGCACGGGCACGTCGATGTGCTCGCGCTCGGGGAGGCTGCGTACCGTGACGCTCTTGCCCCCGTCGCCTGCCTCGAGCCAGCCGACGAGCGACCGGTCGAGGACGTCGATGTTGTGTTGGATCACGATCATGTTCTGCGCCTTCGGCGACAGTGACACGACGTGGCCCTTCTTGCAGCGGAAACTCGGGATGTCGACCCGCTTGCCCTCGACCTGGATCAGCCCGTGGTTGACGAACTGGCGGGCCTGCGGTCGGCTGGACGCCCAGCCGGCGCGGTACACGACGTTGTCGAGGCGCTGCTCGAGCAGGCGCAGCAGGATCTCACCGGTGGGACCCTGCAGGCGGATGGCCTCGTCGTAGGTCTTGCGGAACTGCTTCTCGAGGACGCCGTAGATGTACTTCGCCTTCTGCTTCTCCTGCATCTGGGCGAGGAACTCGCTGCCGGAGTTGCGGCGACGCGTGCGGCCGTGGGCGCCGGGCGGGAAGGGACGGCGCTCCAGCGCCTTGCGGCCCTTCTCGTTCTCGAAGATGTTGGTGGACAGGCGACGCGAAACGCGCACCTTGGGTCCGGTGTATCGAGCCATGACTCTGTGGTCTCCTTACCCGCGCCGACGCTTCGGCTGCCGGCAACCGTTGTGCGGCACCGGGGTGACGTCCTTGATCGAGGTGACCTCGATCCCGGTGTTCTGGATGGAACGGACAGCGGTGTCGCGCCCGGAACCGGGGCCCTTCACCTGGACTTCGGCGCGACGCAGGCCGTGCTCCATCGCTGCACGGCCGGCCTTCTCGGCGGCCTGCTGGGCAGCGAAGGGCGTGCTCTTGCGGCTGCCCTTGTAGCCCACACCCCCCGAGCTGGCCCACGCGATGACGTTGCCCTCGGTGTCGGTGATGGAGATGATCGTGTTGTTGAACGAACTCTTGATGTGCACCACACCGGTGCTGACGTTCTTGCGGTCGCGCTTGCGCGGACGGCGGCTCGTGGGCTGCTTGGCCATGACGCTTACTTCCTCACTGCCTTCTTCTTGTTGGCCACCGTGCGCTTCGGGCCCTTGCGGGTGCGGGCGTTGGTGTGGGTGCGCTGGCCGCGGACCGGCAGGCCCTTGCGGTGACGGACACCCTGCAGGCAGCCGATCTCGATCTTGCGCTTGATGTCGCCCTGCACGTCGCGGCGCAGGTCACCTTCGATCTTGAGGTTCTGATCGATGTACGAGCGGATCCGGTTGATCTCGTCCTCGGTGAGGTCGGAGACCTTGGTGTTCGGGTCGAGGTCGAGGTCGGCGCAGATCTTCTGCGACGTGGGAAGACCGATTCCGAAGATGTAGGTGAGCGAGATCTCCAACCGCTTCTCGCGGGGGATGTCGACGCCGGCGATACGTGCCATTGATTACTCCTGTGCCCCTCAGCCCTGACGCTGCTTGTGACGGGGGTTCGTGCAGATGACCATGATGCGACGATGGCGACGGATCACCTTGCAGTTGTCGCACATCGGCTTGACGCTGGGTCGTACTTTCATGGTTGCTCTCTACTGGTTCGCTTTACTTGTACCGATACGTGATCCGACCCCGGGTGAGGTCGTAGGGGGTGAGTTCCACCTGCACCTTGTCGCCGGGCAGGATGCGGATGTAGTGCATGCGCATCTTGCCGGAGATGTGCGCCAGGACTTCGTGGCCGTTGTCGAGCGCGACCTTGAACATGGCGTTCGGAAGTGATTCGAGGATCTTGCCTTCGAGCACGATCGCATCTTCCTTGGGCTTTGGCAGGGGCTTCTCCTCACCGTGATAGGGGCACGACAGCGAGAGCTGGCGGCGTGACGACTTGACGAATGAACACGGCCATCTCGACGGCAGCGGAGAATCCGCAGCCCGCGATCAGACCGGCACGTCATGCTAGCGGCGCCATTTTCCAGATCCAATGGGGTGATCCGCCAGATTTCGAGGGCCGTGTGCTAGGTCCTCCGGCACCACGAGGATATTGGCAGGGGGAGGGTGCCGACGGCCAGACTGGGGACGTGGCGGCCCGCGTGGGCCGGCCCTGACGGTCCAGGAGATGACATGAGCGACTACGACGATCCACTCGACAGCGACACCTTCAGCGGACCGGGTTCCGCTCTCCTCGAGTCGTTCATGAACGACGAGATCGTCACGGCACCGCCGACCACCACGCTGCGCGCGGCGGCGCGCCTGCTCGACGAGGCCGGCGTCGGCGTCCTGGTGGTGGGGACGCCCGACTCCGTGGAGGGTGTGGTCTCCGAGCGCGACATCCTGCGCGCCGTCGCCCACGATGCCGACCTCGACGGCACGCTCGTCACCGAGATCGAGAGCCGGGAACTCCGATGGGCGACGCCCACCAACACCGTCGACGACGTCATCGAGGAGATGATGGAGGGGTACATCCGCCACGTCCTGGTCGCCGACGAGCGCGGCACCCTCGTGGCGATCGCCTCCATGCGCGACCTCATCACCGCGTTCCTCGACTGACGACGCGGGGCCGGGACGTGGCCGGTCGGGTGGTCGAGCGCCCGTGATCGACGTCATCGTCGCCGCGGCGGTGGCGTTCGGCGTCGTGTTCGCCGCCGAGCTCGGCGACAAGACCCAGCTGCTGGCGCTGAACTTCGGCAGTCGCTACCCGCTGCGCCTCGTGGCGCTCGGCCTGGCGATCGGCTACGGGATCGCCAACCTGCTCGCCACCGTGGTCGGCGGCGTGCTGGGTGCGGCGTTGCCCGACCGCCCGATCGAGCTCGTGGGGGGCGCCGTGTTCTTCGTGTTCGCCCTCGTGGCCCTGCGCTCCGACGACGACGATGACACTGCAGCGGTGACCGGCCGCCCCGTGGGGTCGGTGGTGACCTCGGTGGCAGTCGCCATCGCCGTCGCCGAGATGGGCGACAAGACCCAGATCGCCACCGCCACGCTGGCGGCCCAGGCGCAACCCGTTGCGATCTGGGTCGGGGCCACGCTCGGCGCCGCCACCAGCGGCATGGTCGGAGCTGCGGCAGGACACCTCGTCGGCGACCGCATCCCGGCGCGGATGCTGCGGTGGGTGTCGGCAGTGTTGTTCGCGGCGTTCGGCATCGCGATGATCGCGGGCTGGCTCTGAACCGTTCAGGACGCCGGCGAGATCAGCTCACCACGCAGCAGCGACCGGATGGCGTCGATCGCCAACCTGTGCTGCGCCGACGACGGCGACACGCCCTCGGTGAGCCCGATCAGCATCACCCGGATGAACTCGGCGACACGTTCGCGGTCGGCCCCGGCGATCTCGCCGCTGGCGACGCCGGCGTCGACGATGCTGATGAAGAACTGGTCACGCTCGGCGACCTGGGTCGCCAGTTGGCGCTCGATCTCCGGGAACCGGCGCATGTCGGTCCGGACGGCTCCCACGAACAGTGCCAGGGTGTGGTCCTCGACATTGAGTTCGTGCGCCGCCTCGAGCACGCCCTCGAGTTGGCCGAGGAAGGTCTCCGACGCCCGGACGGCCTCGATGAAACGGCCGTACACACGGCGCTGCATGTCGCGGTGCACCGCGCAGTAGAGGTCGAGCTTGGAATCGACGTAGTGGTACAGCGCGGCGGGTGTGATGCCCGCGGCCTCGGCCACCTCCCGGTTGGTGACGGCGCCGTACCCGCGCTCGGCGAACAGCCGCAGTGCACTGTCGAACACCGCTCGCCGGGTCGCCGCCGAGTCGGTCGCCGGAGGGCGGCCACGTCGTCTCGCCGGGGACGACTCCGTACCGACTGCGTTCGCCATCAGGAGAGTATGGCGCTCGCTCGGTGTCGCAGTGGAGCCGGACCGCTGTGTCGATGCCGGCGCGACGCACGGTCCGTGCATCGTCGGGGATCAGTGGCGATTGGATTCGACGGCCTTGACGAGGCGGTCGAACACTGCGTCGGGATGGCCGATGCCGTTGATCACGACCAGACGGTTCTGGTCCCCGTAGTGCTTGATGAGCGGGAACGTCTGCTCCTCGTAGATGTCGAGGCGACGGTTGACCGACTCGGGCGTGTCGTCGGCGCGCTGCTTGACGTCGCCGCCGCACACGTCGCACAGCCACGGGTCGGGATCGTTGCCGGTGGCCGTGTAGTTGGTGCCGCAGTCGCGGCACACGCGACGCGCCGAGATCCGCTCGAGCACGATCTCGCGGGGCACGTTGAGATCGAGCACCACGTCGATGGGCCGATGGGCGGTGATCCCGTCGAGCGCGTCGGCCTGCTCGATCGTGCGCGGAAACCCGTCGAGGATGTACCCGCGCGTGCTCGCGTCCGGAGCCGAGAGGCGTTGGTCGACGAGGCCGATCATGATGTCGTCACCGACGAGACCGCCGGAGTCCATCACCTGCTTGGCCATCACACCCAGCTCGGTGCCCTCGCGCACGGCAGCGCGCAGCATGTCTCCGGTGGAGATGTGCGGGACGACGAAGTGCCGGGAGAGCCGCACGCACTGTGTGCCCTTGCCTGCACCCTGTCGCCCGAGGATGATCAAGCGGGCGCCGGGGATCACGGCCGACCTACTTCAGGAAACCCTCGTAGTTGCGCAGCGTGAGCTGGCTGTCGATCTGACGCATCAGTTCGAGTGCGACGCCGACGGAGATCAGCACGCTGGTTCCGGCGAAGCCGAAGGTGTTGATGTCGGCGATGATCAGCAGGATGTAGGGCAACACGGCGATGATCGCGATGAACACGGCGCCGGGCAGCGTGATCCGGTTGACGGCCTTGCCCAGGTACCGTTCGGTCTGGGGGCCGGGACGGACGCCGGGGATGAAACCACCCTGGCGTCGCAGCTGGTCGGCCTGACGCACCGGGTCGAAGGCGATCGAGTTGTAGAAGTAGGCGAACGCCACGATCATCAGCGCGAACAGCGCGATGTACACGAAGTTCTGCGGGTTGACGATGTACTGGTCGACGAACCCGGCGATCTCACCCCGCCACCCTTCTCCCGAGCCGAGGAACTGGCTGAAGATCACCGGGAGCAGCAGGATCGAGCTGGCGAAGATGATGGGGATCACGCCCGACTGGTTCACCTTCAACGGGATGTAGGTGTTCTGGCCGCCCATCATGCGGCGGCCGACGACGCGCTTCGCGAACTGCACCGGGATCCGGCGTTGCCCGAGTTCGACGAAGACCACGGCGATGATGATGCCGATCGTGAGGAGCACCATCGCCACGAACCAGAACCAGGCGTTGAGCTGCAGGATGCCCCAGAATCCGCCCGGCAGGGAGGCCACCACGGATGCGAAGATGATCATCGACATCCCGTTGCCGATACCCCGCTGGGAGATCAGCTCGGCCATCCACATCAGGACGGCCGTCCCGGCCACGAGCGTGGGAATGATCAGGTACCCCCGTGGCCAGATGCCGTCGGGCAGCAGGGGCACGGTGGGTGCGGCACCTGCAGCCGAGAAGAACGCCGTGCCACGGCCGGTGCCGAAGATGAAGACCAGTCCGGTGGCCTGCAGCGTGGCCAGGCCGATGGTGACGTAACGCGTGTACTGGGTGATCTTGCGCTGACCGACCGCACCCTCCTGCTGGAGTTCCTCCAACTTGGGGATCACCACACCGAGCACCTGCATGATGATGCTGGCCGTGATGTACGGCATGATCCCGAGCGCGAAGATCGAGAAGCTCTCGAACGCCCCGCCGGAGAACAGGTTCAAGAACCCCAGGGCTCCCTGCTGGCCCGCCGATTCGCGGAGCTGCTCGATGGCGATCGGGTCGACACCCGGCACGCGGATGGCGACACCGATTCGGTAGACGGCGACCATCAGGACCACGAACAGCAACTTGTTGCGGAGGTCGTGGACCTTGAAGATGTTCGCCAGTTGCGAAAGCACTCAGCAGCTCCTGTGTGATGCGTTGTCGGTCGGGCGGGGTGACGGTTCGGACGTCGAGCCGGTGGACGTCAGCGGTTGGCGAACTGGTTGCCCTTGACGGCCGGGCGTCCAGCCTTGCCCTCTTCACGGAACGGCAGCTCGATGAGTGTGACCGTACCGCCTGCGGCTGTGACGGCGGCGTCGGCAGCCCGGGAGATCGCATGGACGTGGAGATCCACTTTGGTGGAGATCTCGCCGCGGGCGAGGACCTTCACGAAGGCATCCTTGCGCACCACACCGTTGGCCACGAGGACCTCCGGCGTGACGGTGGCGTCACCCGTCTTCTCGACGAGATCGGCCAGCGTGTGCAGGTTGACCGCCTGGTACTCGACGCGGAACGGGTTGTTGAACCCCTTCAGCTTGGGCACGCGCTGCTTCAGCGGCATCTGGCCACCTTCGAAACCGCGGGCGACCGTGTTGCGGGCGCGCTGGCCCTTGGTGCCACGGCCGGCGGTCTTGCCACCCTTGCCACCGGTGCCGCGACCGACACGCTTGGCGTTCTTCTTGGCGCCGGATGCCGGCGCCAGATCATGGACCTTCATGGTCAGCTCTCCTCGATCTGGACCAGGTGCGGGACCCGGGCGATCATGCCGCGGATCTCCGGACGGTCGGGCAGGGTGTTCGACGAGCCGATCCTGCCGAGGCCCAGGGCACGCAGCGTGCCCCGGTGCTTTGGCTTGGTGCCGATCGACGACTTGACCTGGGTGACGGTGATGCTGTCGCTCACTGGGCGCTCCCGTCGTCAGCAGCCCCGGCGTGGCTGCGCTGGCGTTCGTTGTAGGCGTCGAGCAGACCCTTGGGCACGAACTGGTCGGCCGGCAGACCGCGGCGGGCCGCGATCTCGTCGGGGCGCTGCAGCGACTTCAGACCCGCGACGGTGGCGCGGGCGACGTTGATGTGGTTGGCCGAACCGAGCGACTTGCAGAGCACGTCGTGCACGCCGGCCTCCTCGAGGATGACGCGGGCGGCGCCACCGGCGATCACGCCGGTACCGGCCGCCGCCGGCTTCATCATCACCCTGCCGCCACCGGTGGTGCCGAGGACGGGATGGATGATCGTGCTGCCGGCCATGGGAACCTCGAACAGGTTGCGCTTGGCCTCCTCGGTGCCCTTCTGGATGGCGAGGGGCACTTCCTTGGCCTTGCCGTAACCGAGGCCGACGCGACCGTTGCCGTCGCCGATCACCACGAGCGCGGTGAACGAGAATCGACGGCCGCCCTTCACGACCTTGGCGACGCGGTTGATCGTGATGACGCGGGACTCGCGCAGACCGCTGTCGTCGCCGTCACGGCTGTCGCGTCCGCGAGCGTCACGAGGGTTGTTGCTGGGGAATGCCATCAGAACTCCAGTCCTGCTTCACGGGCGGCGGACGCCACGGCGGCGATCCGGCCGTGGTAGGCGAACCCACCGCGGTCGAACACGACCTGGTCGATACCGGCGGCCTGGGCGCGCTCGGCGATCAGCTGGCCCACCTTGGACGCAGCCTCGACGCTCGAACCCGAGTCGGCACGCAGGTCGGACTCGGTGGTGGACGCAGCCGCGAGCGTGGCGCCCGCGTCGTCGTCGATGATCTGGACCGAGAGGTGCCTGTTGGACCGGAACACGGCCAGACGCGGCCGAGCAGCGGTGCCGTGGATCTTCTTGCGGACCCGACGGTGACGACGGATACGTCCGTTGCGGCGGGCTTCGGCGATCTTGCTCATCAGATGCTCCGTTACTTCTTGCCGGCCTTGCCGGCCTTGCGCAGCACACGCTCGCCCGCGTAGCGGACGCCCTTGCCCTTGTACGGCTCGGGCTTGCGGATGCTGCGGATGTTGGCGGCCACCTGGCCGACGACTTCCTTGTCGATCCCGGTGACGACCACCTGGGTCTGCTGTGGCACCTCGAAGGTGATGCCCTCGGGCGCCTTCACGTCGACGGTGTGGCTGAATCCGAGGTTGAGGCGCAGCCCGTTGGGGCCCTGCGCCTCTGCCCGGTAGCCGACGCCCACGATCTCGAGTTCCTTCCTGAACCCGTCGGTGACACCGATCACCATGTTGTTGACGAGGCTACGGGTGAGCCCGTGCATCGCCTTGGTCGTGTTCTCGTCGTCGGGACGGGTGCACGTCAGCGTGTCTCCGTCCTGCTCGATGACGATGGTGCCGGGGATCTCACGCGAGAGCGTGCCCTTCGGGCCCTTCACCGCGATGCTGCGGCCGTCGATCGTGACGTCGACGCCGGCGGGCACCGTGATGGGCGATTTGCCGATGCGGGACATGGTTCCTACTTCTCCTTCTCCGGCCTGGTCACCAGACGTAACACATGACCTCGCCGCCGACGTTGCGCTTGCGCGCCTCGCGGTCGGTCATGAGGCCGTGGGAGGTGGACAGGACGGCGACACCGAGACCACCGAGCACTCGGGGCACGGTGTCGGCGTTGCGGTACACCCGCAGGCCCGGCGTCGAGATGCGACGCAGGCCCATGATCGTGCGGTCACGATCGGCGGAGTACTTCATCTTGATGGTCAGGACGTGCCCCACCCCCTTGGGGGACGGCGCGGTCTCGTACCCGGCGATGTAGCCCTCCTTCTGGAGGAGCTCGGCCAGTGCGACCTTCTGCTTGGACGAGGGCATGGGCACCTCGTCGTGCTTGGCCGTGTTCGCGTTGCGAACCCGGGTGAGCATGTCGGCGATCGGATCAGTCATCATGATGTGGACTCCTCACCAGCTCGACTTCGTCAGACCGGGGATCTCGCCGGCGTGGGCGAGCTCGCGCAGGCACACACGGCAGAGGCCGAACTTGCGGTAGACGGAACGGGCCCGGCCACAGCGGCGGCAGCGGGTGTAGCCGCGAACCTTGAACTTCGGCTTCGCATTGGCCTTGTTGATCAGTGCTTTCTTTGCCATCTCAGTCGCCTCGGTTCACTTCTTCTTGCCGCCGTAGCGAGGGCCACGGTTCTTCTTCTTGCGGGGCTCGTTGTCGGCGTCGGCGCCCTTCTTGAAGGGAAAGCCGAACGCATCGAGCAGGGCCTTGCCGCCCTCGTTGTCGGTCGCGGTGGTCACGATGGTGATGTCCATGCCCCGGGCGTGATCGGCCTTGTCGGGGTCGATCTCGGCGAACATCGTCTGCTCGTTGAGGCCGAAGGTGTAGTTGCCACGGCCGTCCCACGAATGGGCGGGCAGGCCGCGGAAGTCACGGATCCGGGGGATCGCCACCGAGACCAGACGGTCGAGGAACTCCCACATGCGGTCACCGCGCAACGTGACCTTCACACCGATCGCCTGGCCCTCGCGGAGCTTGAAGTTGGCGATCGACGTCTTGGCCTTGGTGACGATCGGCTTCTGGCCGGAGATCACCGTGAGATCGGCGACCGCGCCCTCGATCAGCGACGGCTGGCCGGCGGCACGGCCGACACCCATGTTGATGACGATCTTCTCGATGGACGGGACCTGCATCACGTTGTCGATGCCGAGGTCCTGGCGGAGCTGGACCTTGATCTCGTCGTTGTAGCGCGCCTTCAGACGCGGCACGGCGGGCAGGGTGGCTGTGTCGGCACTCATCCGATCACCTCTCCACTCGGGCGGGCGACGCGCACCTTGGTGCCGTCGTCGCGGATCTCGTAGCCCACGCGGACCTTGCGCCCCTTGTGGACGAGCATGACGTTGCTGGCGTCGAGCGGCATGTCCTTCTCGATGATGCCGCCCGGGTCGTTGGCACGCTGCGGGCGCTGGTGCTTCGACGCCACGTTGACGCCGTTGACGATGATCTTGTTGGTCTTCGGGAAGACGAAGGCGATCTCGCCCTGCTTGCCCTTGTCCTTGCCGGTGATCACCTCGACGGTGTCACCCTTCTTCAGCTTCATCACAGCACCTCCGGTGCCAGCGACACGATGCGCATGAACTTGCGGTCACGCAGTTCCCGGCCGACCGGGCCGAAGATGCGGGTGCCACGTGGGGTCAGGTCGTCCTTGATCAGCACGGCCGCGTTCTCGTCGAAGCGGATGTAGCTGCCGTCGGGACGACGCTTCTCCTTCTTGGTGCGGACGACGACGCACTTGACGACCTCGCCCTTCTTGACGCCGGCGGCGGGCGTGGCGTCTTTGACGGTGGCGACGAAGATGTCACCGATCGATGCGTAACGGCGGCGCGTGCCGCCGAGCACCTTGATGCACAGCACCTCCTTGGCGCCGCTGTTGTCGGCGACGCGGAGGCGGGATTCCTGCTGGATCACTTGGCACGCTCCAGGACGTCCACGACGCGCCAACGCTTGTTCTTGCTGAGCGGGCGGGTCTCCATGACGCGGACCTTGTCGCCCACGTTCACATCGTTGGTCTCGTCGTGCGCATGCAGCTTCTTGGTGCGCAGGACGAACTTGTTGTACTTGGCGTGGCGCACACGGTCGACGACGGCCACGACGGCCGTCTTGTCCATCGCGTTCGACACGACGACGCCCTCACGGACCTTGCGGGCGGAACGCTCCGTGTCCGTGGTGGGTTCGGTGCTTGCTGTGTCAGTCATCTCGGGTTCCGTCACTGTCCGGCCTCGGCCGCCGCGATCTCGCGCTGACGGATGAGGGTGTTGATACGGGCGATCTGCTTGCGCACCTTGCCGATCTCGGCGGTGTTGTCGAGCTGACCGGTGGCGTTGCGGAAACGCAGGTTGAGCGCCTCCTGCTTGGTTGCCTTGAGCTCGTCGAGCAGTTCGCCGAGGCTGAGTTCGGCCAGGTCCTTCACGGTGGATGCCATGTCAGATCTCCTCCTCACGAGTGATGATCCGCGCCTTGATGGGCAGCTTCTGGATGGCCTTGGAGAGGGCCTCGCGGGCGAGTTCCTCGTTGGGGTACGACAGCTCGAAGAGCGTGCGACCCGGCTTCACGACGGCGACCCAGTACTCGGGGTTGCCCTTGCCCGAACCCATGCGGGTCTCGGCGGGCTTCTTGGTGACGGGCTTGTCCGGGAACACGCTGATCCAGACCTTGCCGCCACGCTTGATCGAGCGGGTCATGGCGATACGGGCGGCTTCGATCTGGCGGGCGGTGAGCCAACCGGGCTCGAGCGCCTGGATCCCGTACTCACCGAAGTGGAGGCCGGAGCCGCCCTTGGTGAGACCCTTCGTGCGGCCGCGTTGGTGCTTGCGATGGGCGACCTTGCGAGGCATCAGCATGGTGCGGTCCCTCTCACTCCTCGCCGCGGAAGTGCGGCGTGTCGTGGCCCTCGCCCTGCGCGGTGCGCTTGGCGATGGCCTCTTCTTCGTCGAGCAGCTTCTCGAGCTCGGGATCGGCGTCCTTGACCAGCGGCTGCGTCTCCGGGGCCGGCGCCTGGTCACGGTCGCGTGGGCCACCGGACGACACGACCTTGCGCGGTCCGGCACCCTGACCCGAGGTCTCGCCGACGGCCATGGCGGCCTCGCGGGCGATCTTGTCCTCGTTGAGCTTCTTGTAGGGAAGGATGTCGCCCTTGTAGATCCAGACCTTGACACCGACGCGACCGCTGGTGGTCTTGGCCTCGCGCATGCCGTAGTCGATGTCGGCGCGCAGCGTGTGCAGCGGCACGCGACCTTCGCGATACCACTCGGTGCGGCTCATCTCGGCGCCGCCGAGACGGCCCGAGCACTGCACGCGGATGCCGAGGGCGCCGGCACGCTGGGCGTTCTGCACGGCACGCTTCATGGCCCGGCGGAAGGCGATGCGGTTGACGAGCTGGTCGGCCACTCCCTGGGCGATCAGCGCGGCGTCGAGTTCGGGGTTCTTGATCTCGACGATGTTGAGCTGGATCTTGGGGTTGCCGGTGATCTTGGTGATCAGCTGACGGAGCTCGTCGGCCTGGGCGCCGCGACGGCCGATCACGATGCCCGGACGGGCCGTGTGCACGTCGACGCGCAGCTTGTCACGGGTGCGCTCGACCTCGATGCGGCTGATCGCAGCCGACTCGAGACGCTCCATGATCTCCTGGCGGATCGTCCAGTCCTCGGTGAGGTAGTCCTTGTACTCGCGCTCGGAGAACCAGCGCGACTTCCAGTCGGTGGTCACTCCCAGACGGAAGCCGTACGGATTGATCTTCTGACCCATTACTTGGTGGCTCCCTCGTCGTCCGCTTCGCTTCCTCCTCGCCACGCGTCCGCCTCGTCGCTGGCGCTTCCCTCGGCGGGTTCGTCAGCATCGGCGGTCGCGTTCGCGACGTCGGCTTCTTCGGATTCGGTTGCTGTGTCGGCGTCGGTGTCGGCGGTTGCTTCGGCGGCGGTGTCCTCGATGGCGGTGCCCTCGGCGGCGGCTTCTTCGGCATCGGCGGCGACGCTTGCGGTGGTGTCGACGGCGTCGCGCTCGTCGGCGGCCGCAGCCGTTGCCTCGTCGGCTTCTGCTGCCTCGGCAGCGTCGCCGGCGGTGGTGTCCTCGCCGGTCTGCTCAGCGGCCTTCTTGCGGCTGCGCTCGACGCGGGAACGGCGGCTGGCGCTGCTGCTCTGCGGACGGCCACGGCCGGCGGTGCCACCGGCACGCTCCTGGCGGGCCTGGAGGATCTCGATGCGCTCGTCGCTCATGCGAGCCACGACCACGGTGATGTGGCACGTGCGCTTGTTGATGCGGGTGGCTCGGCCACGGGCACGAGGGCGGAACCGACGCAACGTCGGGCCCTCGTCGGCGAAGCAGGCGACCACGAACAGTTCGTCGGCGTCCTGGTCGTCGTTGTTCACGGCGTTGGCGACCGCCGAGGCGAGCACCTTGCGCACGTCACGGGCGATGTGACGGTCGGTGAACTGCAGCACCTCGTCGGCGCTCTTCACGTCGAGACCGCGGATCAGGTCGAGCACGACGCGGGCCTTGGAGGCCGACGACCGCACGTACTTGGCGGTGGCCTTCGTGCCGGCACGCTCGCCGACCACGAAGGACTTCTCGTTGAGCTTCGGACCGGTCATCAGCGGCGACCCCTCGCGTTGCGCTCCATGCCCGCGTGGAACTTGAAGGTACGGGACGGGCTGAACTCACCGAGCTTGTGGCCGACCATCGACTCGGTGACGTACACCGGGACGTGCTTGCGGCCGTCGTGGACGGCGATGGTGTGGCCGACCATGTCGGGGATGATCGTGGAGCGGCGCGACCAGGTCTTGACGACCTTGCGCTCTCCGGCGGCGTTCTGGGCGTCGATCTTGGCGAGCAGATGCTCGTCGACGAACGGACCCTTCTTGAGACTGCGAGACATGCGGGTGATCCTTCCTGACCGCTCTAGCGGCGACCCTTGCCCGAACGGCGACGACGGATGATGAGCTGCTGGCTGGCCTTCTTCTTGTTGCGGGTCCGGCCCTCGGGCTGGCCCCACGGCGACACGGCCGGGCGACCGCCCGACGTGCGACCCTCGCCGCCACCCAGGGGGTGGTCGACGGGGTTCATGGCCACACCGCGGGTCTGGGGGCGCTTGCCCTTCCAGCGGTTGCGGCCGGCCTTGCCGATCTTGATCAGTTCGTGCTGGCTGTTGCCGACCTCGCCCACCGTGGCACGGCAGTCGATGAGGACACGGCGCATCTCGGTGGAGGGCATCCGCAGCGTGGCGTACTCGCCCTCCTTGGCGACCAGCTGGACGGCGATGCCGGCCGAGCGACCGATCTTGCCGCCCTGGCCCGGACGCAGTTCCACGTTGTGCACCGTGGTACCGACCGGGATGAAGCGCAGCGGGAGGGCGTTGCCGGGCTTGATGTCGGCGCCCTGGCCACTCTCGACCTGGTGACCGACGTCGAGGCCACGCGGGGCGAGGATGTAGGCCTTCTCACCGTCGGCGTAGTGCAGCAGGGCGATCCGGCAGGTGCGGTTGGGGTCGTACTCGATGGCGGCGACCTTGGCGGTCACGCCGTCCTTGACCCGCTTGAAGTCGATGATGCGGTACTGCTGCTTGTGGCCGCCACCGCGGTGGCGGGAGGTCTTGCGACCGTAGCTGTTGCGGCCGCCGGTCTTGCTCTTCTTGGCGAGCAGCGACTTCTCGGGCGTGGTCTTGGTGATCTCGCCGAAGTCGGAGCTCGTCTGGAAGCGACGGCCGGGGCTGGTGGGCTTGCGGGAACGGATGGCCATGATGCGCTCAGTTCTCGAACAGCGGGATCTCGCCCGCTGCCAGGGTGACGATGGCCCGCTTCGTGTCGGGCCGCTGACCGATGCGGTTGGTGCCCCGGGTGCGCTTGCGCTTCCCGTTGCGGTTCAAGGTGTTGACCTTGAGGACCTCGACACCCCAGATCGACTCGACGGCGTCGCGGATCTCGGGCTTGGAGGCGCTCGTGTGGACCTGGAACGTGTAGACGCCCTCCTCGATCAGGGCGTAGCTCTTCTCGGACACGATCGGAGCGATGATGATGTCGCGGGGATCCTTCATCATGCAGTCACTTTCTCGGGGGTGGCCGGCGTGCCGGAGGGCAGCACGTCCTGGGTGAACACGACCCAGTCGTTGCAGAGCACGTCGTAGGCGTTGAGTTCGCCGGGGCCGATGAGCTGCACCTTGGGGAGGTTGCGGAAGCTGAGGGCGGCTGCGGCGTCGTCGCGGCCGACGACCACCAGCACGGTGCCGTCGAGACCGAGCGCGTCGAGCGCCGCCTTCGCGTCCTTGGTCTTGGGGGTGTCGATGCCCCAGCTGTCGACCACGACGACCTTGCCTTCGGCGGCCCGGTCGGACAGGGCCGAACGCAGAGCGAGCTTCACCATCTTCTTGGGGGTCTTCTGGTCGTACTTGCGGGGCTTCGGGCCGAGCGCCACGCCGCCACCGGCGAACTGCGGCGACCGGGTGGAGCCCTGGCGGGCGTTGCCGGTGCCCTTCTGGCGGTACGGCTTGGCGCCACCGCCGGACACGTCGGAACGGGTCTTGGTGCTCTGGGTGCCCGAGCGGCGGGCGGCGAGCTGGGCGGTGACGACCTGGTGCATCACCGGCACGTTCGGCTGCACGCCGAAGACCTCGTCGTCGAGCTCGACCTCGCCGGCGTCGGAGCCGTCGATCTTCTTCAGGGAGATGCTGGCCATGTCAGCTTGCCTTTCCTGCCATCTGTCCGGCCTTCTTGACGGCGTTGCGCACGATGACGACGCCGCCGGCGGGGCCGGGAACCGAGCCCTTGACGAGCAGCACGTTGCGCTCGGCGTCGGACTCGACGACCTCGAGGTTCTGGGTGGTGACCTGCTCGTGGCCCATGTGGCCCGCCATCCGCTGGCCCTTGAACACCCGCGCCGGGAAGGCGCACGAGCCGATGGCGCCGGGCTTGCGGTGGCTCTTGTGGTTGCCGTGCGACGCCGGCTGGCCGGAGAAGTTGTGACGCTTCATCACACCGGCGAAGCCCTTGCCCCGGCTGGTGCCGGTGACGTCGACGAGCGTGCCGGCCGGGATCTGCTCGACGGTGAGCTCCTGTCCGACCTCGAATCCGTCGACCGAGTCGAGGCGGAGCTCGACGAGGCGCTTGCCCGGTGCGACGCCCGCCTTCTCGTAGTGGCCGGCGGCCGGCTTCGTGAGCTTCTTCGCGTCGCGGTGGCCGTAGGTCACCTGCAGCGCGGTGTAGCCGTCGCGTTCGTTGGTCTTGATCTGCACGATGCGCATCGGCTCGACGCGCACCACCGTGACGGGGACGACCTTGTCGTCCACCCACGTCTGCGTCATGCCGACCTTCTCGCCGACGATCGATTGTTGTGCCATGGCGGCAGGTTCCTTTTCGTTGTCCAAGCCCTCGGGGGCTCTCCACGCAAATGCTCCGCCGCTGCGTCGATCCAGGCCAGGAGGGACGAGCGTGCGGAGCACGGAGTCAGGTTGTCGCCGGGCGGTTCCGGTCCCGATCGTTGCGGGCGGCCTACACGGACATCGATTGCTGGATGGTCTGGTGGTCGGAATGCCTTCCGATCACGGCCATGCAATGCTATGGGCGCCGTTTCCGGGTTCCAACACCCCCGGGGTGCATTACCCGTTCGCACTCGGTGCGGCTCACGGTGAGCCGTCGCGATCGAGCAGGGGTCGGCGACATCGCGAACGACCGAGGTGCGAGACTCGACCCATGACGTCGCGCCAGTGCACCCGCGCCCTCCTCGCCGCCGTGATGGTCATGGGCGTCGCTGCCTGCGGCTCGGCCGACGACGGAGCGGCGCCCGCGGACACGGCGTCACCCGCGAGCAGCGCGGCGACCGGGAGCAGCGCGGCGACCGGGAGCACGGCTGCGTCGCCGCCGCCCACGGCGACGTCGTCGACGGTCGCGGCGACCGACACCTCCGAGAGCGCCACGACGGAGGTTCCATCGACCGGTGACGCCGGCGACTCCGAGCTGGTGCCGATCAGCGTGGAGATCCCCACGGGTTCGCTCGGGTTCGGACCCGACGACGTGATCGTCGCCGAACGGGCCGGTGACCTCGTCGTGTATCGCGGCCTGCTGGCCGGCGTGTCCGACCGACGGGAGCTGCTGGCCGACTACCCCGATCCGACGGGTCCGGTCACCGAGGGCCCCGGACCCAATGCGATCGACGACGTTGCGGGTGTGGTCGACGGCACGCTGGTGTTCGGTGACTGCTGCGAGCCCATCTCGGGCAACGTGCTCGTGGCGACGGGTGACCCCGCAGCGGTCCGCCCGATCTCACCGGGCTACGGCCCGACGCTGAGCCCGGACGGTGCTCAGCTGGCCTCGGCCAGCTCGATGGCGATCCAGCGGTCGTCCACGTCCGACGGCGCGGGAGTCGCCCGCCTGCTGGACCACGCGGATCGCGCCGGCGGCTTCCTGAACGTCGACGACATCGCCTGGGTCGACGACGAGCGGCTCGCACTGCTCGGCTGGGACGACCAGGGCTACGCACTGTTCCCGGTCGACGCCGAGACGCTGACGATCGGTGAGGCGGTGCGGTTCGACGCCGGTGACGAGGAGGACGGCCTGGCGCTCGTCCGCTTCGCCGGGCGGGCGCCGGACGGCGAGCTCGCCGTGATGGTCGCCGGGACCGACGGGACCCAGGTGCGCTACTTCCGCACCACCGACCTGCGCGAGGACCCGACGATGGGTGGTGTGCGCTCGCCCGACGTGAGGGCGGTGCAGCGCACGCCCGGCGGGACGGGCGAGCTCTGGGTGCAGGACGGGACCCTGTGGTTCCTGCCCGATGCTCCCCCGGCCCCGCCCGAGCCGATCCTCATCGACCCGGCCGAGCTGCTCGACGGCGTGAACGCCGCGTGGTTCCCCGCCGGTCGCTGACGTCGGTCACCAACCCCGCGATCGCCCGCCCACAGCAGGCCGGCACGCCGTTGCCCCCGGCATCAGGTCTCAGGGAAAACGCTGCGCCAACCAGTCGGCGACGACGGCCATCGCCTCGGGGCGGTGACCCTCGAGATAGTGGGGGGCACCACGCATCTCGTGGTAGGTGACGTCGTCGGCACCTGCAGCGGCGACGATCTCCTCGGCCTGCCACACCCGGATCTCGGTGTCGGCAGTGGGATGCACCAGCAGGGTCGGCACCGTCACCTGCGGCATCGTGTCGGCGAGCTTCGCCCCGCTCGACAGCCCCGACCACGTGCTCAGCCAACCGCGGGCGGTCATGGTGCGCGCCAGCCCGCCCCGGCCGTAGTTGGCGTCGAACGGATCGGGGAAGGCGAACAGCGATCCCATCGGCCGGTCGTCGGGGTCGATCGACAGGTCGAGGTAGGCCGGGTCGGCGAGGGTGCGGTGGATCGTGAGGTACTTCGTGAACACGGCGCGCCGCCGCAGCTCGCGCCAGCGGACCGGGTCGGTGACCTTGTCGAGCATCTTCAGCTCGGGCACCACGTCGAGGGAGTCGGCGATGGAGGCCCTGGCGACGGCGTCGATGCGGGCGACCCGCTCGCGCTGCGCCTGCCGGTAACGCTCGACCCACGCCGGGTCGTAGTCGCACGGTTCGGGCCACGGCCGCCAGCCGTTGTCGGGGTGGTACATGTCGAGTTCGGGCACGGTGGAGAACGGGTCGTGCTCGTCGGCCACCGACGGGTCGATCACCTGCAGCATGAACACGCCCTCACCGGGGTGGGCCGCCATGCCGACCCAGCCGTCGCCGATGCCCAGTTCGGCGTTGGCCATCGCCATCAGCGATCCGCCGCCCGAGTTGCCGAGCAGCACCACGGCCTCGGCGCCGCGGCGGACCATCTCGTCGTGGGCGGTCCGCACGTCGGTGATGCACGCCTCGTGGAGGCAGTCGGTGTCGTTGTTCATGTACCGGGTACCGAAGCCGAACACGGTGTAGCCGGCGGCGGCGAGCAGCGGGCAGGCGTAGTGCACGCTGAAGTCGCCGCGTGGGTGCGACAGGATCACCGCCGTCTTCTTCACCGGCGCTCCGACCGGCGGCGTCCAGACGATGCCGCGCACCAGGGCGCCGTCGGGCGACACCAGCCGCACCGCCTCGCGCTGCACCGCCACTCCCGGATCGTCCTCCGGCAGCGGCCAGTAGCCGAGCCCGAACGGCCGCGTTCCCCCCGACATCACATCCCGTTCCTCCACGCCCGAACCGTAGGCCACAACCCGTTTGCGTGACGTTTTCGTGGGGGCGTCCCGACATTCCTGCAACGCAAACGTGGTTCGGGCGGTGGGCCGCCGAGGGGGTCAGTCGGGGCGGTCGGTCAGGGTGACGTCGAACGACAACTCGTCGCCGTCGCGCAGCACCGTGATCGTGGCGGAGTCACCGGGTTGCAGGTCGCGGATCGCTGCGATCAGACCGGTCGAGCCATCGGTGGCCGACCCGTCGACCGCCACGATCAGATCGCCGGCCTCCAACCCCGCGGCCGACGCCGGTGTGTCGTCCTGCACCGTCACGACCACGGCGCCCTGGCCACCGTCGCGACGATCGTTGAGTTCCACGCCGAGGTAGGCCTCGTCGCGCTCGGCGCCACCCGCCTGCTCACGCAGCATCCGGATCACCGGCAGTGCTTCCTTCGCGCTGATGGCGAAGCTCACGTTGGTGGCCGCCGACACCGCCGTGTCGCGAGCGACGGCGGTGTTGATCCCCACCACGTCGCCGGCGGCGTTCACCAGCGGACCACCCGAGTTCCCCGAACTGATCGCCGCGTCGGTCTGGATCAGACCGTCGAGGAACGCACCGTCGGTACCGATCGTCCGGTCGAGTGCCGACACGATGCCCAGCGTCACCGACGGGTCACCGTCGAGCCCGAGAGCGAACCCGATGGCGACCACCTGGTCGCCGAGGCGCACACTGCCGGGATCGGCGAAGGTGGCTGCGGCGAAACCCTCGCCGTCCATCCGCAGCAGGGCGAGGTCGTTGCTGCGGTCGGCGGCGAGCAGGTTGACCTCCCGCGGCTCGGTCTCGCCGGCGAGGCGGACCCGGATCTCGGAGGCGCCCTCCACCACGTGGGCGTTGGTGAGGATCTCTCCGTCGCTGGAGATGATGACGCCGGTACCGAGCGACTGGCCGCCCCCGACGTCGGCGCTGACGGTGACGACCGAGGGGGCGATGTAGTCGATCACGTCGCCGACGTCGAGCCGACCGGCACTGAGGTCGCGAGGCTCGGCGACGTTGATGGGTTCGTCGCTCGCCCGCGTGGGTGGATCGTCGAGCCAGTCGGACAACTGGCTGCCCTGCAGCGCACCGGTCAACCCGGCCACCCAGGCCACGATGCCGACGACGGCGACGTACAGGAAACCGCGACGCGTCCTCGGCGTCGAGCGCCGCTCGGCGACGGGCTGCGGGCTCACGACCGGCGGGGAACCGAACGGATCCGAGCCCGGGGCCGGCGGAGGCAGCGGCGACATGACACCTGTCTACCCGTCCCGTGTGGCCGAGTGCTCGCCCGTACCCAGGTTTCACACCTCCTTCACAACTGCCGTCCCATCCACCGACAGGGGCCGACACGGGCCGACACGGGCCGGAAAACGCCGAGATCCGGAGCTGCGGTCGCGACGAGCGCGACGTTCACTCCGGATCAACCTCGACTCGATCCGACCCGTGCGGGCCGGCAGACGCTACGCGTTCTGGATCTTGATCTCGATGTCGACACCGGCAGGCAGTTCGATGCGCTGCAGGCTGTCGATGGTCTTGCCGTTGGGGTTCACGATGTCGATGAGGCGCTTGTGCACCCGCATCTCGAAGTGCTCCCGACTGTCCTTGTCGACGTGCGGGCCACGGATCACCGTGTACCGGTGCTTGTCGGTGGGCAGGGGGATCGGACCGCGCACGGTGGCGTCGGTACGAGTGACCGTCTCGACGATCTTCTTCGTCGACTGGTCGATGATCTCGTGGTCGAATGCCTTCAGGCGGATTCGGATGCTCTGTGCCATGTCAGTTCGTTTCTGTACGGGGGGTGCGGGATGAAGAGGTCGTCACTTGAGGATCTTGGTGACACGACCCGCACCCACCGTGCGGCCACCCTCACGAATCGCGAACCGCAGACCCTCATCCATCGCGATCGGCTTACCGAGC
>Ga0102928_1000626_pt1 | contig 22832 bp, 21 predicted proteins | sample SalPonR1_B_D1_MG_FD_78504 | JGI IMG/M metagenome (GOLD analysis project Ga0102928, IMG submission 78504) | Salt pond soil microbial communities from South San Francisco under conditions of wetland restoration - Salt Pond MetaG R1_B_D1_MG | ecosystem: Environmental > Aquatic > Marine > Intertidal...
CGTTTTTTGAAGTCCGTCTTTACGGTTAACCCGTGGTTCCCAATCGAGCACACGTTTAGCCTTGGTAATATCAGGCTGACGAACTTTCGGATCGTCTTCAGGCAGTTCTTCGTGGATAATCTCACTGCTGCTGCCGGTAAGCTCTATGATCTCCTTCGCGAATTCAAGAATAGTAACTTCCTGGGGATTACCAATGTTAACAGGTTCTGTTTCATCAGACTGAGATAGTCGATAGATGCCATCAACAAGGTCATCCACATATGTGAAAGATCGTGTTTGAGATCCATCCCCAAATACGGTAATTGGATTTCCTTTGAGAGCCTGACGCATAAATGTTGGCAGTGCCCGACCGTCGCGGAGGCGCATTCTGGTTCCGTAAGTATTAAAGATTCGAACAATGCGGGTTTCCAGGTCGTGGTACCTGTGATAGCCCATTGTCATTGCTTCGGCAAACCGTTTTGCCTCATCATAAACCCCGCGCAGACCAATAGGGTTAACATTTCCCCAGTAATCTTCTTTCTGGGGATGAATTTGTGGATCACCGTACACCTCGCTTGTTGATGCAAGAAGGAACCGTGCATTTTTCTCCTTCGCCAGTCCAAGCGCCTTGTGCGTGCCAAGAGATCCAACCTTTAGTGTCTGAATAGGCATCTCAAGATAATCAATCGGCGACGCCGGTGATGCAAAATGGAGAACAAGATCAAGCTGGCCGGGGACATAAATGTAATTCGTTACATCATGTTTTACGAATTCGAAATCTTCATTGCCCATAAGATGGGCTATATTTTCCGGAGATCCTGTAATCAGGTTATCCATGCAAACAACCCTGAACCCCTCTTTCAGGTAGCGGTCGCACAGGTGAGATCCAAGAAATCCGCACCCTCCTGTTATCAGTACTTTCTTTTTTGCGTTGGCCATATTACCTATTGGTTAAAGTATTTTTTTACCCAGTTATGATTTAAGCACCAACTGTTTTCCGGCCGACACTGAAATATGTCAGTCCTGCCTCTTCAGCCCTGTCCAGGCTGTAAAGATTCCGGCCATCAAAAATGACAGGAGCATTCATTCGGTTTTTGAAGTTTTCGAAATCAGGACGGCGAAACTCGTTCCACTCCGTGCAAATAATAAGTGCGTCTACTGCGTTGAGCACACTGTCGCGATCTTTTTCAAAATCAATCATCTTCAGCGTATCATCGGAAGCAGCCACTTTGAAAGTGCCAATTGCTTCGGGATCATATGCTTTCATTTTCACGCCCACTTCCGCAAGCGCCTCAGTGATGTAGAGTGAAGGTGCTTCACGGATATCATCTGTCTCGGGCTTAAAGCTGAGTCCCCAGATACCAATCGTTTTGCCTTTGAGGGAATCACCATAGTATGACTTCACCTTCTCGACAATAGATACCTTTTGCTTTCCATTTACCTTCATTACAGAGTCAAGAATCTTGAAATCATAGCCATTTTGAGCGGCTGTGTAATGAATGGCCTGAACATCTTTAGGGAAACAGCTTCCGCCATATCCTATACCCGCAAAAAGGAACCGCTTGCCTATACGTGAATCAGTTCCGATACCGCGCCTGACATTATCAACGTCTGCTCCGACTTTTTCACAGATATTGGCAATCTCGTTCATGAATGTAATTTTCGTCGCAAGCATTGCGTTTGCTGCGTATTTAGTAAGTTCTGAACTGCGCTCATCCATGATGATAATTGGATTTCCGCTGCGGACGAATGGTTCATAAAGACGCGTCATTAATTCTGCTGCGCGCTCACTTCCTGCACCTACCACAACCCGCTCAGGCTTCATAAAGTCTTCAACTGCCGCTCCTTCTCTGAGAAACTCAGGATTGGAAACCACATCAAATTCTGCGTCTGTTTTTGAAGAGATCTTCTCACTTACCTTGTCTGCTGTTCCAACAGGTACGGTGCTTTTATTAACCACCACACGATACTCAGGATACTTGTTGAATAAGTCACCAAGCTGGTCAGCAACGTTTAGAACAAAACTGAGGTCAGCCTGGCCGTCTGCTCCCGGAGGTGTTGGCAGGCACATGAAAATAACTTCTGCTGTTTTGAATGCTTCTTCCAAATCAGTCGTAAAGCTGAGGCGGTTCTCCCGAATTGCACGGTCAAATACGCGGTTCAGACCGGGCTCATAAATCGGCACAACACCATTTCGCATTTGTTCTACTTTCTTTTCATCAATATCCACGCAGGTAACGTCATTTCCGCTGTCAGCAAAACATGTTCCGCTCACAAGTCCTACATATCCTGTTCCAATTACCGCAATTTTCATGATCTTAGTCGTTCAATTTTTAGTATTTCAAGTTTTAGCTGGCCGGCGGGCACATCAACTTCAACAACGTCCCCAACTTCTTTACCAAGTATGCCCTGACCGATAGGTGAATCAACCGATATTTTTTTCTCCTTAAAATCAGCTTCATCTTTGGAAACGAGCGTATATTTCATCTCTTTATCGGTCTTATGATTCAAAATCGTAACCGTTGATAAAAGGTATGCTTTTGAATCGTCAATATTTTTTTCATCAATAATACTTGATGTAGCCAGCGTATTTTCGAGCTCGGCAATTTTGGTTTCAAGATGTCCCTGGGCTTCTTTTGCGGCATCATATTCAGCATTTTCACTGAGGTCACCTTTGGCACGGGCTTCTGCTATATCATTGGCAATCTCTTTACGGCCACGTGTTTTCAAATCTCTCAGCTCTTTATCAAGCTTTTCATATCCTTCCTTGGATAGATAATTCTTCTTCATACGTCTATTGATTCTTTTTTCTGATCATTACTTTAAAAAAATAAAAAAGCAGTCGTTACAAACTGCTAGGTAGAATATTTTTCGGTTTTTTTACAGACTTAAAAAATAGGGTGTTCCACGCTGTTTACCAACCAAAATTTTCTAACACTCTCAGAAATTGCGTTAGAGAAATAAAATGAAGGGTGCCCGTCAGATTTGTATCTTCCGTCGAAAGAATATTTAACAGATTATCTGCTCCTTGAAAAAACGTTCAACCCGACAAATTTTAGAGCAAAATTTAACCAGAAAGTCCATACTCAATGACCACTTTATTTTATGGCTGCACAACGTCAGGAGTCTGCATAATGTAGGAGCGGCATTCAGAAATGCTGATGCTTTTGGGGTTAAAGAAGTTTACCTGTCAGGATACACGCCGTGCCCGCCCAGGCCCGAAATCACGAAAACGGCGATCGGAGCTGAAGAACACGTACCCTGGAGCGCCATTGAAGGCCCCGTTGAAACAATCAAATCTCTTAAAGACTCCGGCTACAGCGTGATTGGACTTGAGCAAACCGATAACAGTGCCCTGCTTTCTGAGTTCACTCCCGATTCACAAAAAATTTGTCTCATACTTGGAAACGAAGTAACAGGAATCGACACCGAATTACTTCCATATCTGGATACAGCCGTCGAAATCCCACAGTTCGGAATGAAGCATTCGCTGAATGTGTCAGTTGCCTGCGGGGTAGCGCTCTACGCGTTTCTCCTGAAACTGGAATCCACAACTTAATATGAATCTTTTGCCTTCAAATTGGTAAATTTGACTCACAGACGTTAATTTCGGCGCCTCATAGAAAGAATATTTATTTATGGCTAAACGCACTCTTATTACTTCAGCACTCCCATACGCGAATGGACCTATCCACCTGGGACATCTTGCAGGTGCTTATCTCCCCGCAGATCTTTATACACGATATCTGCGGCTGAAAAACGAAGATGTAATCCACATTTGTGGCTCAGATGAGCACGGGGTCCCGATTACAATCGCGGCTGAAAAACAAGGAATTTCCCCGCAAGAGGTTGTTGATAAATTTCACTCACAAAATAAGGCCGTCTTCGAGCGATTTGGTATAGATTTTGACTATTTCGGCCGGACATCTTCAAAAACACACCGGAAAACATCCCAGGATTTTTTTAAAGTTTTGAACGATCAGGGAGTTTTTAAGAAAAAGACAGAAGAGCAGCTATATGATAAAGAAGCAGACATGTTTCTGCCCGATCGGTATGTAAAAGGCACCTGCCCGGTTTGTGGATATGAGGAAGCATACGGCGATCAATGCGAAAAATGCGGGTCATCGCTCTCCCCTACCGAATTAAAAAATCCCGTGAGCGCAATTACCGGCAATAAGCCTATCACAAAAAAAACAGAACACTGGTATTTGCCTCTTGGTGATTTTCAGGACTGGCTGGAAGGCTGGATAGAATCGCGTGCTAACTGGAAACCCAATGTCACCGGTCAGTGCAAAAGCTGGCTTAATTCCGGGCTCAGCGACAGAGCCGTTACGCGCGATCTGACCTGGGGAGTGCCGGTACCGCTGCCCGAGGCAGATGGCAAGGTGCTTTATGTATGGTTTGACGCCCCCATTGGCTACATATCTGCCACAAAAGAGTGGGCCCGGACAAAAGGTGATCCTGACCTATGGAAATCCTATTGGCAGGATGAAGATACCCGATTGATTCACTTCATTGGAAAAGATAACATTGTTTTCCACTGCATCATGTTCCCTGCCATCCTCAAACAGTATGGCGGCTATGTGCTGCCCGAGAATGTTCCTGCAAATGAATTTTTGAATCTCGAAGGAAAAAAACTTTCCACCTCCCGGGGGTGGGCCGTCTGGCTTGATGAATACATGGAAGATTTTGAGCCAGATTTACTTCGGTACGTTCTGGGAACCACCCTTCCTGAAACAAAAGATTCCGATTTTTCATGGAAAGATTTCCAGGCAAGGGTCAACAGCGAGCTTGCTGATATACTTGGAAACTTTGTCTACCGAACCACCAGTTTTACACTGCGATTTTTTGATGGCGAGGTTCCAGTCCCCGAAAATCTCGACGAAACAGACAAAGCAGCTCTTGCAGCGATTGATGAGCAAAAAGAGCTTATTCAAAAAGCATATGAAAATTTCAGGTTCAGGGAAGCTATTGCTGAGACGATGAATCTTGCCCGGGTCGGCAACAGGTATTTTACTGAAACAGAACCCTGGAAGACACGAAAAGAGGAGCCGCAGCGCTGTAAAAACACGCTTTATGTTTGCACACAAATTTGTGGCGCCCTGAGTTTACTTTTTCAGCCAGTTATGCCGAAAAAGATGAATCAGCTTCGTGAACAACTTGGCATTCCTCTTCAGACCGGATGGGATAAAATTGATGACCACCTTGTGCCGGCCGGACACTTAGTGGCGGATCAGGACATCCTGTTCAAAAAAATTGAAGACGACAGCGTTGAACAGCAAATTCAAACACTTAAAGATAAATCGGATATTTCAGACGATGAAAATTTGAAGTTTCCTGAACTTAAACAGACCACCACGTTCGATGAATTTATGTCACTCGATCTCAGGGCGGGAAAAATCCTTAGTGCTGAAAAAGTAAAAAAATCCAATAAACTCATTAAAATTAAAGTTGATCTCGGTTTTGAAGAACGTACGATTTTATCAGGGATCGCCGAGTTCTTTTCCGCCGCAGACATTATCGGTAAATCTGTTTGTGTTGTCGCCAATCTCGAACCTAAAAAAATGATGGGTATAGAGAGTAACGGGATGATCCTGATGGGTGAAGACTCGGAAGGCTCATTGCATTTCGTTGAAACGGACGCAGAGCCCGGCAGCCCTATTACATGATGCTATCAGTTTTATTATGGAAGTAAAAGAAATGAAGAAAACACCCGGAGTCCGCACTGGAGAATCGGAAACAGAATTTTGTTACTACTGCGAAGATGCAACCCACGTTGAATGTGAAGTTTTCGAGGACTACGGCGACGCTGAAGGTGAACGCTATGATATGGAAACAGATGAGGACGGATTCTGGCACCTGACTGTCAAAAAAGACCTTACCGGGAAATGGTATGGTTATTATGTAAAACACCCGGAAAAAATTGACAAAAAAAATCCTTACCGAGGCAAGCTTTTTGCGGATCCATACAGCCGGCATGTTACTGTAAACGACAGATATGACCAGCAGCCAAAAACGTATATTTTCAATGATTCATTTGATTGGGATGGAGATCAGCACCAATACCCTGATGACCCGCGAGATCTGGTCATTTACGAAACGCACCTTAAAGACTGTACGGCGCATCCCAGCAGCGGTGCTTCAGGCGATAGTTTCTACGACAAATTTGTTGATCTGAATCAAAAAGGCGGAATTGCCCACCTGAAAAAACTTGGCGTCAATTGCGTAGAATTCTTGCCTCTTCAAAAATTTGCGCCTGTTGAGCCGCCATACGGGGAAGAGACGGAGGAGGGTTTTTTTAACTCGTGGAACCCTTATGCCGAAAACTACTGGGGCTACATGACCTCGTTCTTCTTTGCTCCGGAAAACTCACTGTCATCCGACGGTTCAGGTAAAATCCGCGGTTATACAACGGCTGCCGTATCGGAGTTCAAATCAATGGTTAAAGAGCTTCACAAGCACGGTATTACGGTTTTAATGGATGTCGTATATAATCATACATCACTCTTCGACCGTAATCCGCTTACACACCTCTGCCCGCACACTTACCTGAGATACAATGATAAGGGGCAGTTAATGAACCGAAGCGGAACCGGTAATGAATTCAGATCTGAGGCCCCAATATCAAGGCAACTTATACTTGATTCACTTACACATTGGGTGAAGGAGTACCATGTAGACGGTTTTAGGTTTGATCTTGCCGCCCTTCTCGACCTGGAGACATGGAAAGCCATTCAGCAAACACTTCACAACATTGATTCTCGCATTGTTTTGATTGCCGAACCGTGGGGCGGCCATTACTCACCCGCAAAATTTTCTGAATACGACTGGGCATCCTGGAATGACAGGATACGAAACAGTATCAAAGGGTCTGATCCGCTACACGACAGAGGGTTTATTTTTTCAGAATGGCAGAATGAAACCAGCCGCGGCCGGCTTGAAAATATCATAAGGGGCACGCTGAAAAAGGGAGATGGCGGACTGTTCGATACATCTGCACACAGTGTAAATTACCTGGAAAGTCACGATGGATATACCCTGGCCGATTTTATCAGAATTGGACTCAATCCCGAGCTTCAGGATCAGGTCATTGAAAATCCGGTTAAGTTCAATAAACTTAACGACACTCAAATGAATCATGCAAAATTTGCGGCTTTGTCGTTGTTTGCTTCTCAGGGTATGACGATGATTCATGCAGGACAAGAGTTTGGCCGATCCAAAATTATTGTGGATTCTGATGTCAAAGATCCTGATACAGGTAAGATTGATCACAACAGCTATCAGAAAGATAACGCCACAAACTGGCTCAATTTTGACGTTCTTGATTTAAACAGTGACCTCTTTAACTATTATCGAGGGTTGATAGATATAAGACTTTCATCAGCCGCACTGCGAAAAGCGAAATCTGAAGAGATCATTTTTGATCATTTCGATAATCCCTTGCTGTTAAGCTATTTTATCAAAGGAACGTCGTCCGGAGACATGTATGATTATTACGTCATCCTGAATGCCAACTGGTCAGATGATATTTCTCACCATCTGCCCGAGGGCTCATGGGAACTAATCGCAAATAAACAGATTGCATCCTCGCAGGCATTTGATATCTTAAGCGGTATTATTGAGGTGCCTGCGAAAAGCGGAGTTATTCTCCGAAAGTTTCGTCATTAAGCTATAATTTTCAGACTACTAACCATACATATTCGGAGGAACATTGGCTGATATACCCACTACTTCCCGCGGAAACTGGGACTCAAAACTTGGCTTTATACTTGCAGCGGCCGGTTCGGCAGTTGGCTTGGGGAATATTTGGAGATTTCCAACTGAAGCTGCTTCAAATGGTGGCGCTGCATTTTTACTGATTTATCTCGCCTGCTGCTTCCTGATCGGATTTCCGGTTATGATTGCCGAAATGTCTATCGGCAGGAGCTCCAAAAAAAACCCTGTGGGTGCATTTCGCTCGCTCAGCTCTAATAAATTCTTTCCGCTGGTTGGTGTCTGGGGTGTTCTTTGTGGGGTAATGATTCTCTCCTTCTATACGGTTATTGCCGGATGGACTTTCAGCCACGTGTTTGTTGAGATATTTGTGCATGCAGGAATGCAGGAGACAGCCAATTTTCTTGCTGACTTCGAAAATGGTTATGTGAATGCAGTATTTGCCATACTTTTTATGGCGTGTACCATTGGGATTATTCGGGGTGGCGTAAGCAACGGTATTGAACGTGCCACAAAATTGATGATGCCGCTCCTGCTGATAATACTTGTTATCATGACCGTCTATGTTCTCTTCCAGCCTGGTGCCGGTAAAGGTCTTGAAATCTATCTTTATCCAGATTTCTCTATGATAGATATGGAGCTGATACTCGCAGCGATGGGCCAGGCATTCTTCTCTCTATCGCTGGGGATGGGGGCAATTATTACGTATGGCTCCTACCTTGGAAAAAAAGAGAATATCGCTGAAGCGGCCGGTTTTGTTACACTTGCTGATGTTGGGATAGCGTTTCTGGCAGGCCTCCTCATTTTACCAACCATCTACATGGCTCAGGCTGAAGGAGTTCAGATTTTTGATGCAGATGGCAACTTTCTTGCCGGCCCTGCCCTGATCTTCCAGCTGCTGCCTGAACTCTTTGCTCAAATGGGTGGACTTACAGGACTTATCTTCGGGGTTCTTTTCTTCTCGCTGCTCAGTATTGCCGCCCTTACCTCTACCATATCACTGCTGGAAGTACCGGTATCCTATGTTATAGATGAACACAAGGTTAAAAGAAAAAGCGCTGCTCTTTATGTAGGTCTTGGAATTTTGGCTATCTCGCTGATAATTTCATTTAACACCGCTTTAATCACTACGATTGACTTTACCTTCAGTGTCATTGGTTTGCCTCTTGGCGGTTTACTAATCTGCATTTTCCTTGGATACGTCTGGAAAACAGACAATGCACTTGACGAGATAAAAAACGGCTATGAAAATGTTAAGAATACATTTTTTGCGAAGGCCTGGACTGTATTCGTGAAGTTCGTATGCCCTCTGATAATCCTGATCATTTTAATCCAGACGATTTATAACAATTTCTTCAGCGGATGATTCGGTATCCGGTCGTTCTGAAACACAGTTTGTTATCAATGAGCAACTACAGTATTTTTGATCAAAATTTATAATTACGTGTTCTATGGCAAAAATTAGCACCTCCGATTTTCGAAACGGCCTCAATATCATTCTGGATAATGAGATCTATACGATTGTTGAATTTCAACACGTGAAACCAGGTAAAGGCCCCGCATTTGTCCGTACAAAACTGAAAGGCGTTGTAAATGAAAAGAACATTGAAAAAACCTTTCGGTCAGGTGAAAATGTAGAATCCGTTCGGATTGAATCTCATCCCTACCAGTTTCTTTACCTCGATGGTAACATGTATTTCTTTATGCATCAGGAAACGTATGAGCAGATTCCGCTGGAAGCTGCGCGTGTTGAAAAACAAAAGTATATATCAGACGGCATGATCTGTACTCTTGTAATTGATGTTGAAAACGATACAATTCTATATGCCGAGCCACCAGACCAGATAGAAGCAGAAGTAATTGAAACCGACCCCGGTTTAAAAGGCGACACAGCACAGGGCGGCAGCAAACCTGCAACCATATCCGGCGGTGCTGTTATACAAGTACCTTTGTTTATTGATCAGGGTGAAAAAATAAAGGTTGACACCAGAACCGGGGAATACCTCGAACGAGCTAAATAATAATAACAGATTACTACTATGGACTTAAAATTAGTTAAAAACCTCCTCGACTTAATCTCAAAAAGCGATGTTAACGAAGTATCAATTGAAGAGGGCGATTTTAAAATAAAAGTTAAAAAGCAATCGGAACTACCGGCAGCAAATTTGCAGTACCAAATGCCGGCGCAGCCTATGTCATCACCCCAGCAGCAAGCACAACCGGCGCAGCAAGCGCCTTCACAACAGGAATCAGCCGGCGGTGCAGAGAGCGAATCTCAACCTGATGGTGACGTGGTGAAATCCCCGATTGTCGGAACTTTTTACGAAGCTCCGTCTCCCGACTCCGATGCCTTTGTTAAGGTTGGAGATAAAGTGAGCGCCGGCGATACACTTTGTATTATCGAAGCGATGAAAATAATGAATGAAATCGATGCTGAATTTTCAGGAACGGTAGAAAAAATAATCGTTAATGACGGTCAGCCTGTAGAATTTGATCAGCCGCTCTTTATCATCAAAAAATCGTAACCCTGCCCATGTTTAAAAAAATATTGGTCGCAAACAGAGGAGAAATTGCTCTTCGGATCATTCGAACCTGTAAAGAAATGGGAATTAAAACGGTTGCGGTTTACTCCACAGCCGATCAGGATTCTCTTCACGTGAAATTTGCGGACGAGGCGGTCTGTATAGGTCCCCCATCGAGCAAAGAGAGCTATCTGAAAATCCCGTCTATACTTGCTGCTGCAGAAATTACCAACGCAGAAGCTATTCATCCAGGATATGGATTTCTCTCTGAGAACGCTGAGTTCAGCCGTATTTGTGCTGAACACGAACTGAAATTTATTGGTCCGTCACCTGAAATGATCTCTACAATGGGAGATAAAGCAACCGCCAAGGCAACTATGATTGCCAGTGGAGTACCTGTTGTGCCCGGGTCAGACGGAATCGTATCTACATATGAGGATGCAAAAAAAGTTGCTAAAGAGACCGGATATCCGCTTATCATAAAAGCAAGTGCAGGTGGCGGCGGGCGAGGCATGAGAGTTGTGGAAAGCGAAGAGAAATTTAAGCAGTCGTACGACACGTGCCGGAATGAAGCCTCAACTGTGTTTGGCAACCCCGATGTCTATATTGAGAAATTTGTTGAAGACCCGCGCCACATCGAGATTCAGATTCTGGGTGATCAGCACGGCAATGTCATTCACCTCGGTGAGCGGGAATGTTCACTTCAGCGGCGCCATCAGAAAGTACTTGAAGAAGCACCTTCACCGGTTGCCACCCCGGAACTTCGTGAAAGAATGGGAAATGCAGCCGTAAAGGCAGGCAAGGCTATCAACTATGAAGGAGCCGGAACCATAGAGTTTCTGGTAGACAAAGATCACAACTTCTATTTTATGGAGATGAACACCCGGATACAGGTGGAGCATCCCGTAACTGAAGAAATAACCTATGTTGACCTTGTAAAAGAACAGATCAGAGTTGCTGCCGGTCTGAAAATTGATACCTCTCCCCTCAAGATTCGCGGACACGCTATTGAATGCCGTATAAATGCGGAGGATCCTGCTTACAACTTCCGGCCCACAGCCGGTACGGCAACCGCATTTAATATTCCCGGCGGACACAGCACACGGGTAGATACCCACGCATACGCCGGCTATAAAATCCCGCCTCACTACGATTCTATGATTGCAAAACTTATCGTAAGTGCGCCTACACGAGAAGAGGCAATCAAACGAATGCGACGGGCACTGCAAGAGTTTATTGTTGAAGGTATCAAAACCACCATACCTTATCATCTCCAGCTGATGGACGATGAAGGATTTCAAACAGGTGAGTTCAACACAAAATACCTCGAAAATTCTTTCAAATTTAATCCCGATAAGTAATACAAACGGAGCATCATGAACATACCATCAGATCTTAAATATACTCAGGAACACGAATGGATTCGTGACAATGGAGACGGAACTGTAACAGTAGGAATTACTGACTTTGCACAGGGTGAGCTCGGAGATATCGTATTTGTCGAGCTTGAGCCTGAAGGCTTTGAATTCGACAAAGATGACGTTTTCGGCACCGTTGAAGCCGTAAAAACCGTATCTGAACTCTTTGCCCCTGTTGATGGTGAAATCGTGGAAATGAATGAAGAACTGGAAGACGATCCGGAGCTTGTAAATAACGACCCTTACGACAAAGGCTGGATGGTTAAAATTAAAGTATCCGACGAATCGCAGATAGATGACCTTCTAACTGCCGAAGATTACCAGGATGTAATCGATTAATGACGGACAATTTCACTGAATGACTTTACATACTGATGACTGGATATTAATCCTCGATTTTGGATCTCAATACACGCAACTGATCGCCAGGCGCGTGCGTGAACTGAATGTGTATTGTGAAATACATCCATTTAACACGAAACCAGACACCTTCAGCGATCACCCGCCTAAAGGTATTATTCTTTCAGGTGGCCCAAGCAGCGTTTATGATGAGAATGCACCTGAACTAGACCTCGATTACCTGGATTTCGATCTTCCAGTTTTAGGTATTTGCTACGGCCTGCAGTCTCTTGCTCACGCCATTCATCCCGGAGCCGTCGAGAAAGCCGAAAAGCGTGAATTTGGCCGCGCTACCCTGCTTGTTGACGACGACACAGATCTTCTCAAAGATCTGGAGTCTCAGTCGACCGTCTGGATGAGTCACGGCGACCATATCAATGATCTGCCGGAGACCTACCATCCGATTGCACACACATCGAACGCGCCCGTTGCTGCCGTGCGCCACAATGAGAAAAATATTTTTGGTGTGCAGTTTCATCCCGAAGTAGTTCATACAGATGAGGGGAAAACCATTTTCAAAAATTTTGTGGCTGATATATGCAATTGTTCCAGAACATGGACTGCTGCATCATTTATCGAGACACAGATTAAGGATATAAGAGACCAGGTTGGCGACAAAAACGTACTTTGCGCTCTCTCGGGTGGAGTAGATTCAACAGTGGTTGCTACGCTTCTCTATAAAGCGATCGGCGATCAGCTTCAGTGTATTTTTGTCGATAACGGACTTCTGCGCAAGAATGAGTTTCAAAACGTACTCAGCACCTACCAGGAACATTTAAATCTGCCTGTGAAAGGTGTGGATGCTTCTCATGAGTTCCTTGAGAATCTTTCAGGCGTTGTTGATCCGGAAGAGAAACGAAAAGTCATCGGCTCCACATTTATTGATGTCTTCGATCGTGAAGTTCTTGATGAAGGCAAATACACCTTTCTTGCTCAGGGTACACTTTACCCCGATGTAATCGAGAGCATTTCTTTTAAGGGGCCCTCTGCCACGATAAAGTCACATCACAACGTAGGCGGACTTCCCGAAAAAATGAACCTGAAGCTTGTTGAACCTGTCCGGGAACTCTTTAAGGATGAAGTGCGAAATGTTGGCCGGGAACTCGGTATTCCTGAGTCGTTCATAGGCCGCCACCCATTTCCAGGACCCGGCCTTGGAATCCGGATAATAGGCGACATCACTCCTGACCGGCTTGAACTGCTTCGCGAAGCGGATGCAATATTTATTAATTCTCTCAGGGAGCACGATCTCTACGATGACGTGTGGCAGGCCCTTGCGGTTCTGCTGCCAATACAGTCTGTCGGCGTGATGGGTGATGAGCGAACCTATGAGTTCACAATTGCTCTCAGGGCAGTAACAAGCCGCGATGGCATGACCGCTGACTGGGCTCATCTTCCCTATGACTATCTTTCAATCGTAAGCAATCAAATTATCAACGAGGTAAAAGGAATCAACCGTGTTGTGTACGACGTAAGCTCAAAACCGCCATCTACTATCGAGTGGGAATAAAATATCATCCGCCAAAAGCCACAGCTCTGTAGACTGACTGTGGGTTTTATATGTATGACTACATTATCATTAATTTTTTGGGAACATATTCCTATCTCTGGTATTCATTTTACTGAACATAAATGACCTCCATGACACGTTTTTTATTACTTACACTCTTTTTAAGTCTCTGCTCTTTTTCCATTTTCGCTCAATCGTTCGAAGACGGACTGGAGCTATATGAGCAGCAGCAATACGAAGAAGCCCTTCAGGTTTTCACATCATTAAATAACGACAGGTCGTTGTTATTTGCTGGTAAAAGCCATTTTGATATGCAAAATTATCTTAAGGCTAACAGCTATCTTACACAAGCCGTCCGCCAGTCGACCGAGGTAGCATACCGGCAGGAAGCTGAACTTACACTTGCACTGTCGTATTTCAGCATGAAAGATTATGCAAAGAGCCTTGACGTGCTGCATGAATTAATTAATTCCAGTGAGCGGGGACGGGCTAAAGTAGATGCTCAGAGATTTTACCGGCAAATACTGCAGTTTTTTACGCTCGATCAGCGGTTTGAAATCATTCAGACAACAGAGTATCAAGCGGTCGCTCGCGATGTTGTGGATTCAGCCTACCCGTTCGTAAAACATCTTGATTACAGGGCTCTTTTATCTGTTTTTCTTGACCGGATAACAGACCAAAATCAGCGGAATATGGCCGCATCTGAACTTCAAAGACAGGCACGCCCAGGGAGTGATGAATCACCGGCACAGAATCTTACACCACCTGAAGGTATAGTTTACAATGTAGGCGTTATACTTCCGGCGGATGAAGAGGCCGACACTGACATGCTGGTTCCAAGAAACCTGTACTACGGAATTACACTTGCGGCTGAAGATTTCAACAGCAGGTTTGCCGATAAGAAAATCGCTCTGAACTTCAGGAATTCTCATCGCAATCCAGACTCTACCGCAATGTCATTTCACGATGCTGTCTGGAAAGATTTTTCTGATGCTGTTATTGGCCCTTTATTCTCCGAAACGGCTTCCAGAATGGCAGCACTTTCTGAACAGTACAGCGTTCCGATGATTGCTCCGCTGGCTAATTCTGATGAAATTAATCTCGATTACAACTACACCTTTCAAATGAACCCTACATTTGAGGTTCATGGCCGCCAGATGGCCCGCCACGCGGTACAGAATTTAAACCTTGATACACTTGCGGTCATAACCCCAAATGACGCGCTTGGAACAGCTTCGGCCCGAAGTTTCAGGCAGGAAGCAGAACGCCTGGGCGCATTTGTCTCATACTATATTGAGGAAGATTTTTCGTCACTTGGGTACGATCTTACTGATTTTACAAAAGTGTTTACAACCGATTCTGTGGAAGTCGATTCGCTGAACTATATTCCAACTCAGGGGATTTATGCTCCGTTTACCGGTCAGGCTGCAAACACGCTCATAAATCTGCTGATGACAGACCTGGAAGTTCTCGATAGTGAAATGATTATTATGGGATCTGAAGAGTGGGAAAGTGCTAATTTATCAAGCTGGCAGGAGAGAAATTTTGAGATCTATTACTCTCAGGCATTCGGCGAATCCGCAGACAGTTCCGAAGTCAGTCTATTCACAGAGGATTTCCAGACCCGCTTTGGACTTGAACCCGATAAGTTTTCAAAACTCGGGTATGACATCGGCACCTATTTGTTTGAGAGTATATCGCAAGCAGGCAATCCTGCCCGGATAAAACAGACCATTCGTACAAATAATCCTTACGACGGGTTAGCTATCAAAATTGAAATGAATGGCCAGCGAATTAATCAGCATGTCTACATCAGGCCACTTACATCTCAGGCTGTTGAGCGAATGCAGGGTGGGCGTGTGATGAACTCCGGGGAATAAACGGTTTGTAAACTGCAGATCATCGCATCGCATTACTGACCCTACTGTTCATATAAATCAAACTATAGAAAGCTGCTGTCAGTCACTTCGCCGTAAAGAGTGTTTTAGCGGTTAATAGCAGCTTCTTCCCGCTCCAATTTCCTCTTAATACGGTACTGTTCCCTGATCCAGCGGCGCCAGTTCTCACTTGATTCTCTGTGCTCTTCAAATGTCTCGTTAAAATCGTGAGTACCCTCAGGAGTAGCCACCATAAAAAGGTAGTCGTGGTCTTCAGGATTAAGGACCGCACGAATCGATCGTAAATCAGGATTTGTAATAGGCCCCGGCGGCAGACCGGCATTGAGATAAGTGTTATATGGATGCTCGTAGCTGTAATCTTCATAAAGAAGCCGGCGACGCTCACCGAGCGCGTAAATAACGGTTGGGTCTGCCTGTAGTCTCATATTTCGCTTTAGCCGGTTTTGATAAAGCCCGCTGATGCGTGCTTTTTCTTTGGCGTCCCGCGCTTCCCACTCCACAATTGACGCAAGTGTTATGATTTCTTCGAGTGAAAAGGAACTTTGGGCTATTTCATCTGAAAGCTGATTTTTTACCTGTTCATCAAACTCCCTGTAAATACGTCTCACCACCGCTTCCGGTGATGATGTCCAGTACATCTGATACGTATTGGGCAGCATTCTTGAAAACAGCTCATCTCCTGTTAAGCCAAGCGCCATAGCGAGTGCGGAGCTATCGGTGAATTGGCGTGCAAACGAAAGTGAATCTGCCTGCATTTGCCGCGAAAGCCGCTCACTGAGAATAGCTGAATCAATACCGCTGTGAACAACAACATTCCCCGGGTCCTGTATGCCCCGTGCCATATTTGAGAGAAGCAGGGGAAAAGAAACATTAGAGTTTATCTCATACCGTCCCGGCCTGAATGTTCGCCACCCCAGGATATTTCCGGCCCACATCAGGTTGTCGTAATCAACTGATACCTCAAGAGAGTCAAGGCTTGTATAAAGCTCCTCAAGCCCCATACGTTCATGGATCAGAAGTTCAACTGTTCCATCTGTTTTGATCGATTGATCACTATACAGACGGGCGTACCGAATTCCGAAAACCGCCGTAAATCCCAAAAGAAAAATCAGCAGAGCTGCAATGAACTCTCTGATCGTCATAAAAATCATGCGTTATCTGTGTAATTTATCTGATTCGGCAGTAAGCTACCTTACTAAGCATAGCTTTGATATATAGTAATATCAACAGTATGTATGCCGGGACAATTCTTTACCTGAAAAAAACTACCTGTTAATATCTGTCTCTGAAGAACGAAATAAGGTTCTGAATATGATCCCGCAGCTCAACACCGATCAGTTCTGCACCTTTACGGATATCTTCCCTGGGCACATTTTCTGCAAACTTTTTGTCCTTCAGCTTTTTAGTGACTGATTTCACCTTCATATCCGAGAAGCCGTTTGGACGCATCAGCGAAACAGCATTCATAAACCCGCTGATTTCATCGCACGCAAACAGGTATCGTTCAATCTCTGAAGAAGGTTCTCTGCCGGTACGTTCGGGTGCATGAGTCTCGACAGCCCTGATAATTTCCTCATCATACCCGTTGTCGGGTAAGATTTCATTTACCGCCTTTGCAGGATGCTCATCAGGAAATTTCTCCCAGTCAAGATCATGTAAAAGACCGGCAGTCCACCACTTATCGACCATTTCATTCGGCTTCTCAAGCTGCATGGCATAGCCTTCCATGGCTGTAGCAACCATCTCGCTATGTTGCCGGAGGCTTTCGGATGTAATGTATGTATTTAGCAGGTCCAGCGAAGAGGCTCTGTCAGGTTTCATATCTTACTTTATTTGGTTGAGTGCATCCATTGCAATTTTTCTGTTATACTCAAAGCTGATGCTTTTGTAGTTAATCAGATCAACGATTGTACCAATCAGGCATAATCCGCCGGTAAGAAAATAAAGAATTCCGATTCCAATTTGCCCAACAAAAAACCGATGGACACCTGCGATACCAACAAGGCCGAGCAGAATCATAATCATAAAAAGAACAGGATCTTTACGACGGGCTTTATAAATAGATTTGAAGAGTTCAAGCTCCTCATCAGTCAACCCGTCTATTGAGTTGGATATGTAATGGAGTTCATCGCCTTCAATTTCCGGAAAATGTTCTAGAGCTTTCTTCATCATTACGAATTGATTGATTTGTTACGTTTGTATATTGAATAAATGCGGTGCGTTATTATTGCAGTTCCCGGAATACCGAGAGGGTGCATTTGAAATGATTCTATCCATTCACCCCTGGCCATTAACGCAATTGACCTGCCGAATCCTTCACCCGGACAAAATGTGATCCCTGCTTGTTCGAACAGACAAAGAGTTTGGCTATTTTCATACGGGTCCAGTAAAATCATGGCTATTAGCGCTCCCGCTAACAGAACCCATTCGCCATGTAAAAAAAAGTATGAATGGAATGATTCAGATAATCTCATAGTATAAGTATCTCAACTGTCATTAACGTATTAACTTGTTACCGTTCAACAGTTACGATATAAATCAAAACGGAAAATCGTTCATAATGTACAACACTCTACGAAGGTTTTTAAAATTTGTTTTCACTTCATCTATACTGATTTTTTTCTTATTGCAGTTGAGCTCAACTGCACAAACGATCCCCGACTCTTTAAAAGCTGAACTCGATACCGTTGTCATTGAAGCAGCATATTCACCCATTTCAATCGGTACGGCACCCATGTCGCTGAGTTACCGACTGCGTGATTCTGCTGAGATGGCCGCCAGACCGGCGATGACAATGGATGACCTCACGTTTACAATTCCGGGAATTACCATCAGCAATCGAGAAAATTATGCATTGGGTGAACGTATGTCGATACGCGGACTTGGGTGGAGATCCCCTTTTGGAGTTCGGGGCGTCCAGGTTTTGCTGGATGACCTGCCATTAACCGTCGCTGACGGGCAGACGATCATGAGTATGATAGATCCGGCTACCGTCCGGCGAATCGAAATATTACGTGGCCCGTCGGCTACTTTTTGGGGAAACTCAAGTGGCGGAGTACTCTACCTGTCTACAACACCGCAAAGAAATGCTCCCCTTTTGCAGTACAGAGGCTATGGCGGAAGTTTTGGAACGATTAAACAGGAACTGCAATGGAACTATGCCAACAACTCATCCAGAATTTATGGGTATACCACATATTTTGAAACTAACGGGTATAGAAACTACAGTGCAGCACAATTATTCAGAAGCAGTATTGGCGCCGAGCATAGCGTCTCCGAAAACGGGCGGTTTTCTTTGAATATGAACTACACCTCTATGCCTAAAGCACAGCATCCGGGTGCATTAACTGAGACCCAGCTTGAAAATGCTCCGAAAACTGCCAGGGATAATTTTCAAAACTCAAGCGCCGGAAAACGCTTTGATCAAGCCATGGTCGGGCTTTCCTATTTACACACTTTCAATACAGGCACGATGGAACTGGCCACACATGGCACCTACAGAGATCTTGAAAACCCTCTCCCCTTTGGATTTATTGGCCTGGAGCGAAATGCAGGGGGTGCAAGAGGAACATTTTCATTTCAGTCTCTACCCTTTGAGCTGGATACAGGAGCTGAGATAAAAATTCAAAACGACGACCGCCTCGAAACAAATAATATTGACGGAGAACGAGGTGATCAGGTAAGTGTACAACAAACTGAAACTGTTTATAACAGCGCTGTATTTCTGCGTACTGCCGCTCCCATCACGCAAGGATTGACAATAAGTGGCGGACTGCGAGCTGACTGGATTACATTTGAGGCCGAAGACGAGCTTGGAAACAATATCGATGGCGAACGGGACTTCTTCTCTGTTAACCCCAGCCTTGGTTTAAACTACAGCTTCAATAATTCCCAGATCTTCGCGAATTTTAGTACATCTTTCGAATCACCAACCACTACCGAGCTGGTCAACCGGCCGGGCGGAGGCAATGGATTTAACCAGGATGTTGATCCGGAACGTGCCATCAGTTTTGAAGCGGGTGTTCGCGGATCAATTCCCGATTTAAATGCTCGCTACGACGTCACCGCCTACCGGATGAAGGTTCAGGACCTGCTAGTTAGCTTTCAAACAGAACAGGACGGCCCTACCTTTTTTAGAAATGAAGGTGAGACCGATCATTATGGTATTGAAACGTCCTTCAGCTTTACCACTCATCCGGTCTACTCACTTGAACTCATGGCAAATGTGATGCGAGCCGTGTTTAATGGTGGTGATCTTGATGGAAACGATCTGCCAGGAGTACCTTCATTTCAAAGTGGAGCCATTCTTTCACTTACCCCGGGTACACAGCGCTTTACAGTCGATACACGATTTACCGGACGATACCCGGCTGACAGCCAGAACACAGCACTTACAGACAGCTATATGGTTACCGGCCTTCGATGGACCACAGACCCAATTCAACTTGGAGGTGACACTTTTTTACGTCCGTTTGTTAATGTAGGGAATCTATTCAACCAGAGATACACTACCAGTGTAAATATAAATGCTTTTGGCGGCTTTTATTTTGAGCCAGGAACATCCCGTTCACTTCAGGCGGGTCTGCAACTCAGTTTCAACTAATCTGAAAGGATAAATAGCGAAAAAGTTATATCAATACTCACACCAGATACATTAAGATCATCTCAATTGAGCCGATAACATAGTGTAGGTCTGTTTTATTTAATTATGCCCTACCCTTGGTAATTGTATCAAGTCGGGATCTTTGTAACAATGCAACACTATTATGCTCTTGTAATTAACAAGATGTATTTAGAGATGTTGTATTAATCACAAAATCCCTGTTCGGTTATCTTTAAAAAGGTCCGGATTAACATAAGAACCGATCTGTGAGTAAGCCATAAGACCATGCTGAAGCATATCTTCTTAATAATCGTGCTCATTTTTTGCTACCTCCTTTGGGAGCAGCGTCCTGTGCGCTATGGCCCCGGTGTTGTTGCAAATTCAAAACCTGATATTGCCAGAATTGATTTTCCCAACCCAATAGAGACCAATAATTTCATTATTACTCCCAAGTTTGAGATAAGCGGCACGGTGCGTGTAATAGCTAAAAACCGATACTGGTTTGAAGATATGAGCCATATCTCACCTTTTGATCTCCTTCTTTCGTGGGACCGGATGTCAGACGAAGATTTGCTTACACGTATGCTTGTACAGATCGATAACCGATCCTATCACGTTCAAATGACGAAACCTCCCTATCAGCGCGGGAATATCCATGAACATTTAATGATGACGCATACGATTCCCGCAACGCAAATTATTCAGGAAAAGATCTCATCACTCCGAAGAGGGCAGCTTGTTTCATTTTCAGGATATGTCGTAGATATCGAAAACAGGCTTGGTGATAAATGGGTCTCTCCGATGCGTGACGGTTTACCGGCAAACCGTTCTTCACAGTGGGTATGGATTGAAAATATTAAGCCTGAGGAGACAACAGACAATTCACTCACCGAATAACTCTGGTACAGAATTTCTCCGGACAGAGCCACTCCTTAGGTAACCTTTCATTTTTCGTGACAAAATTATTTCACGACTAATTTTCCATCATCCCTCCAATTATTTTAATGCTTAAATACGTTCATTTCAATGGTGACGCCTGTGTAGTAATTACGGCGATTTTACCGATCGACTTCCCTTCATGAAATAAACTGGCTAATACTAAACTGATCGATAATGCTAAATAGTTTATACTGCGCAAACTACCTATGGAAAAACTACAATCAATTTTATAATGAATATTGCTTAAAAGGTTTTTACAAACTATTTTAGTCGCGATGGTTTTGATTTTATTAAGAATCAAGCTGTTGTAAACTATCACCGGGAACTAAGATGGGATTTACCATGGAAGAAGTTAGAGAAGTTGGAACAGTAAAATGGTTTCATAATGGCAAGGGCTACGGATTCATAACCCGTGAAGACGGAGAGGATGTATTTGTTCATTACTCTGAAATTCAGTCTGATGGATTCAGGAAACTTGCAGAAGGTCAAAAAGTTGAATTTACAATCGCCGAAGGAGAAAAGGGACTCCAGGCCCGCGAAGTGATTGAACTTCAGGAAAACGCATAATTATCTATCTAAAAACACGCTGTAAGCCGTTAATCAATTGTTTAAAGTGTTCAGTTCCACTTTTTAACTGATTATGGAGTGGATTAAACAAATTATCGTCGATCTGTTAGCACTCGTTGTCATTGCAGTAGCAGTGATTTATGAGCAGACAATTTTGACATATGTTGTTTATATCTACACCTTTCTGATGGTGCTTGCGCGGCTGTTTTCATTAGTCAGCGGTAATTTCAGGGCAATAACCGAGAGAAAAGTTACTGAGGCTCCAATTTGGGTTTACCACTTGATTTATGCTGCATCAACTGCCATCCTTGCATACGGACAGTGGTATGCTGCAGCAGCGGGTTGGATTTTTATATGGATTGCAGCCATAATTGTGTATCGAAAAAAGAAATAGTGTAATGTACTCACTCTTCAAACCCGGCATACAGATCTGGTTTCTATTACTGATCACACTTTTAAGTGCACTTCCTCAGCAAACTTTTTCCATTAATACTGATACTGACCCGGAACCAGCCGGCCTTAACGCTGAGACAGATTTAAAGTTTGGTGTTTCAACAATTTACTCTCCTGATAGTTTTGCTGCGTGGGGAAAAATAAGAAATAGCAGTTCCTTTTCTATCAGAGGCCAGTTCTGGTATTCACAAATAAATTATAAAAACCTTAGAGCCCGCCTGGGGGCTGAATTTATACTTACCCATCGCCTGAACTACCCAATTAATGGTGCTGACGGGCCAGAGGATACACGAATTGGGATTGGGTTAATACCTTTAAACGTATTGCTTCCCATAGCAGAGTCAAAGGCAATACATCCATTTGCCATTTTTTCTGCCGGCGGTATATTTCTGAATGATAAACTTCCGCGGGGTGACGGTGCTTCATTCAACTACCTGCTCAGTATAGGAGGCGGCATTGAACTTCCCTTCTTCAAGGATACCGGACTACAAATTGGCTACAGTATTCAGCATATGTCGAATGCCAATACCGGAGAACAAAATCCGGGTATCGATTCACATATGTTCTTTATCTCTATCCAGTTGCCCTAAATTCTGCATTTACGTATCGCTGCAACCGTTTTTACCCGAGTGACATCTTGTGGGTCGAAACGTGAAATCTACCGGTGACAGATTAAAAAACGCTTCTATTTAATGCATCAAACACCTACTCAAGGCTAAGGTGTTTTTCTTATCTCTATTCTTTCTGAACATTTCATAAAGAAGCTGTTGGCAGGATACTCCATTTTACATTACTGAATCTGTTACTGAATTTGTTGATCTGCTGACCCCA
>Ga0102928_1000627_pt1 | contig 22816 bp, 17 predicted proteins | sample SalPonR1_B_D1_MG_FD_78504 | JGI IMG/M metagenome (GOLD analysis project Ga0102928, IMG submission 78504) | Salt pond soil microbial communities from South San Francisco under conditions of wetland restoration - Salt Pond MetaG R1_B_D1_MG | ecosystem: Environmental > Aquatic > Marine > Intertidal...
AACGGTCACTCTGGAAGTCATTCCGGCCAACGCGTCTGATGAAACCATCACCGAGACCATCGCTATCAAACGGGATGAGGTGAAGCTGGAGGAACAGAGCGCCAGTAAGGACACTATCCGGCTTGAGCGCGGCAGCAAGGAATACACCATCGGTGTCATTACCATTCCGACATTCTATGCCGACTTCCAGGCCATGCAGGCCGGCGATCCAAACTACAAGAGCACCACCCGGGATGTCCGCAACCTCATTACCGAGCTGGAAGCCGAGGGCGTGGACGGACTGGTCATGGATTTGCGCAATAATGGCGGTGGCGCTCTACACGAAGCCAACGATCTGGTCGGCCTGTTTATAGACAAAGGCCCCACCGTTCAGATCCGCAATGCCAACAACGATGTGCAGATACTGAACGACGAGGATCCTTCCGTCGCCTATGACGGCCCGCTGGTGGTGCTCACCAACCGCATGAGTGCTTCAGCATCGGAGATCTTCGCCGGAGCCATCCAGGACTATGGCCGCGGTCTGGTCGTCGGCTCCCAGACCTTCGGCAAGGGCACGGTTCAGGCAGTGCGCCCCCTTAACCATGGCCAGCTCAAGATTACCCAGTCCAAATTCTACCGGGTATCCGGCGGTTCCACCCAGCACAAGGGTGTGATTCCGGACATCGAGATTCCGTCCCGGATCGACAAGACCCGCATTGGTGAGGACGCCCTGGATCACGCCCTGCCCTGGGACCAGATCGAAGCCGTGCCGCACACCCGCTACTTTGATTTCAGCGGCATCATTGATGAGCTTCGCAAGCGCCACGAGGAGCGGTTCTCAACCAATGCTGAATTCAGCCTGCTGCAACAGGAAATCGATTTCCTGACCAAGCAGCGTGCCACGGACAGCGTCAGCCTGAACCTGGAAGAACGCCGCGCCCAGCACGAACAGATTGAACGCACGCGTCTGACCATTGCCAACGCAAGACGGGAACTGAAAGGCCAACCGCCATTCGATTCTCTCGAAGCCCTTGAAGACTGGCAGGACCAGCAGGCGGCTGATCTCGACTCCACCGACGAAGAACTGGATTTCGTGATCCGGGAGGGCGGTCACATCATGGCTGACATGCTGGACCTGGATAATCGCATGGCGTCCATCCTGGATCCGCAACAGTTTGCGGCACAGGCTCCGGCCTCCGCCGCAACCCGATAGACGGACGTCTCCAGGCCCATGACTGAGAAGGACACCAGCGGGCAGGATAGCCGCCAGAAAGCGCGAATGCTCCAGGACATGCTTCTGGATGCCTTGCATGCCATGCGCTCGCTGGAACAAGTGGAAGGGCTGGAAAAACCGGTAAGCCAGGAACGGACGCCGGAAGGGCTGATCGACCGCCTGGCCAGCCTGACCGGGTCGGCGCTCAGGTTCGGGGTGAAAGCCACCGATACGTCACTGCGGGTTGGCCGGGCCCTCATCAATTCCCAGGATCAGTTGCGGGCGATGCTCACGGCGGGCCAGTCCCTGAAAGACATTCGGGAAGTGGCCGGGTTAACCCTGTCGGAAATGAGCGAGGCGCTGAACCTGCGAGACAAGTCGGTCCTGGAAGCCATTGAGAACGGCACTTCCACGCTCTCTTTCGAGCTGATTCTGCGGCTTGCTGCCCTTATCGCCCGGAACGACCCCATTCCGTTCATTATGCGCACCACGCGCAACTACAATCCCGAAGTCTGGCAGATTTTGAACGATTGGGGCGTGGCCAGGCTGCCCCTGCAGTTTGAGCGCGAGCGCGAATTCATCAACATCTTCCGCCGGCATGACGATGCCCGCACGCTCTCGGATGAGGGTTTCCAGAAAGTGCTGGAGTTTACACGGCAGAGCTTTGAGATGTCCCTGCACTTTATAGAGCAACAGGAACAGGAGGTGGCCAAGCTGCAGGCTGCCTACGAAGACAAACACCCCGACGGGCCAGCCAGCCCCGAGAGTTCCCCCGCCCGCAAGAAGCGACCGGCGGGAGGCTCCTCTTCAACCAAATAGCGCTTTCATACCGGTAATATTGGGGTTATGCACCACGCCCTTTTCAGTAACGATGGCGTCAATCAGGTTGGCCGGTGTTACATCAAAGACCGGGTTGAACACGTTGACGCCTTCCGGCGCCAGCGGAATTCCCCGTATTTCCCGCACCTCAATACCGTCCCGTTCCTCTATAGGAACGTCCGCGCCTGACTCAAGGGCCATATCCACGGTGCTCGACGGCGCCACCACCATGAAGCCCACTTTGTGATGGCGGGCCAGCACCGCAAGACTGTAGGTGCCAATCTTGTTGACCACATCGCCATTGGCGGTGATGCGGTCGGCGCCGACAATAACCCAACGCACATCGTTACGGGCCAATATTGCTGCCGCGGCGCCATCGGCGTTCAGGGTGACGGGAATTCCGTCTCGAGAGAGTTCCCAGGCCGTCAACCGGCCGCCCTGAAGCCAGGGTCGGGTTTCATCGGCATAGACTTCTTTCAGCAGGTTTTTCTCGTTCAGCCGGCGAACAACGCCCAGAGCTGTGCCGTAGCCGCCAGTGGCAAGTGCACCGGTGTTGCAATGGGTCAACACCGACAGCGGTTTCTCTGCTCCAATAAACTCGAGGGCATAATCTGCCATCGCGAAATTGGCAGCCAGGTCTTCCTCGTGGATTGCCTCGGCCTCCTGGGCCAGACGCTTTACCGCCTCGTCCAGAGAATGACAGGCGTGAAACACCCGCTCCATCCGCTGCAGTGCCCAAAACAGGTTCACCGCCGTCGGCCGTGATGCCGCCAGCTCCCGAATGGACTGCTTGATTTCCGCTTTCCAGTCGCCACCGCCGGCGTGCCTGGCTGCCAAAGCTACCCCGTAGGCTGCACTGATCCCGATCGCCGGAGCGCCCCGAACCACCATGTCCCGGATACTTTGCGCCACACCCGCTGCGCCCTCCAGGGTTATCCAGTGTTCCTCCCCGGGCAGCAGGCGCTGGTCCAGCAGCTCAAGACTGCTCCCATGCCAGCGTATAGCGACCGTGCCAATGCCGCGCTCCAGGGAAGGTTCCGGGGTTGTTACCATAAAAACTGCTCCGATTTTCAGCGCTGAAAAGTACCAGTATAACGGTTATACTTCCGGGCTACATTTTCACGGCGCGCAAGCTTCGCGCCAGGCGCTGTAAGGCAGGATTAATGACGGCAGACACCATCACCGCGGCCGATATACGCATCAACGCACGCTGGCTGATTCCAATAGAGCCGGCAGGCACGGTACTTGAGAATTACGCCGTCATTATCCAGGGCAACCGCCTTGCCGCGGTGATCCCCCAGGAGCAGGCGGACCAGGCATTCCGAACCCGTGAAACCGTTGATCTTCTGCATCATGTTGTCATGCCGGGCCTGATTAACATGCATGGCCACGCAGCCATGACCCTGTTCCGGGGCATGGCGGATGACCTCCCCCTGATGACCTGGCTGAACGATCACATCTGGCCGGCCGAAGGTCGATTTATCAGCGAACAGTTCATTGCCGATGGTACCCAACTGGCCATGGCCGAAATGCTCCGCACGGGCACCACCACTTTTTCAGACATGTATTTCTTTCCGGAAATCGCCTCCCAGGTTGCCTACGATGCGGGGATCCGCGCGCAGATCTGCTTCCCGCTGCTGGATTTTCCAACACCCTGGGGTGCCGGCCCGGATGAATATCTGAGCAAGGGCGCCGACTTCATTGATAGCTGGAAAGACGACGGCTACATCATGCCCGCTATTGGTCCCCATGCACCCTACACCGTGTCCGACGGCCCGATGACCGAAGCCGTTCGGCTCTCGGAAAGAACCGGAGCCGCGATTCAGATACATCTGCACGAAACCGCGTTTGAGGTAGCCGAAGCCAGCGAGAAGCTGGGCCAGAGGCCGACGGCGAGGCTGGCGGACCTCGGCGCACTTCGCCCCGAGACCCAGTGCGTGCACATGACCCAGATCGACAGCAGCGATATCAGCCTGCTGAAACAATCCGGGGCCCACGTTATCCACTGCCCGGAGTCCAATCTGAAGCTGGCCAGCGGCCTGTGTCCGGTCCAGGAACTTATCGATAACGGTGTGAATGTCGCCATCGGCACCGACGGCGCCGCCAGCAACAATGATCTGGATCTGTTCGGAGAACTTCGCACCGCCGCCATGGTAGCCAAGGTGGTGTCCGGCGATGCCTCGGCGTTATCAGCACACAAGGCCCTGGAAATGGCGACCATCAACGGTGCCAGGGCTCTGAGACGGGATCACGAGCTGGGCTCCCTGGTGGAGGGCAAGTTGGCGGACATCATTGCCATTGATCTGAGCGACCCGTTTTTACAGCCGGTCTACGACCCAGCCTCGCACCTCGTCTACAGCAACCATGGCCGATCAGTAAGCCATAGCTGGATTAACGGCGTACCACAAGTACAGGATGGCCGGCTTACCCGCATTGACGTTGCCGATCTCATGCTTCGGGTTGAGGACTGGGCCGGGCGAATCCGAACCAAGGCTGAATAACCGATTTCCTATTGATTCACCAGGCAGAACCAACCATGACAAACCAGAACGTAGACCGGAACGAGATCGCCAAATTCGAGGCCCTGGCCAGCCGCTGGTGGGACCCCTCGAGCGAATTCAAGCCGCTGCATGACATCAACCCCCTGCGCCTGAACTACATTGACGAGCGGGTTTCCCTGGCCGGCAAGCGCGCCCTGGATGTCGGCTGCGGCGGCGGCCTCCTGTCAGAGGGCATGGCCCAGCGCGGTGCCCATGTAACTGGCATCGACATGGGCGAAGCTCCCCTGGCCGTTGCCCGACTGCACGGCATGGAAAGCGGCGTGAACGTGGATTATAGGCAGATTACCATTGAGGAACTGGCACAGGACAAAGAACACGCCGGCCAGTACGATGTGGTCACCTGCCTGGAAATGCTTGAACATGTACCGGATCCGGCATCGGTGATCCGGGCCTGTGCCGCCATGCTGAAACCCGGCGGCCATCTGTTTGTCTCAACCATCAACCGCAACCCCAAGTCGTTCCTGTTTGCGATTGTCGGCGCCGAATACGTGCTTCGGTTGCTGCCAAAGGGCACACACGAATGGAAAAAGTTTATCCGGCCTTCGGAAATGTCCGATCACCTGCGCCACGCAGGCCTGGATGTCCGGGAGTTGACCGGGATGACCTACAACCCGATTACCAAGGTCTACAAACTGGGCCGGGACGTGGACGTCAATTACCTGATGCATGCCAGGGATATCCGTGAAGCCTGAAAACACTCAACAAACCTCGGCGGTCCTGTTTGACCTGGATGGAACGCTGATCGACACGGCACCGGACTTTATCCGCTGCCTGAATCAGTTGAGGGAAGAGCACGGACTGCCTGCACTGCCCCCGGAACACATTCGCCGCTCGGTATCCAACGGCGCCCGCGCGATGATCAGGGTCGGCTTCGGCCTGGAACCGGAACACCCGGACTATCTGGAAAAGCACACCGCGTTCCTCGACCTTTACGAGGCCGGCGTGGCGGTGGAAACCACCCTGTTCGATGGCATGGACGAGCTCCTCAAAGCCCTTGAGGAGCAAGATATCCCCTGGGGCATTGTCACCAACAAGCCCGCCCGTTTTGCGGTGCCGCTCATTGAGGCCCTGAATCTGGCGGACCGATGCGCAGCCCTGGTATGCCCTGATCATGTCGCGCAGCGCAAACCTCATCCCGAGTCCCTGCTTCTGGCCTGCCAGCGGATGGGGACCAAGCCCGGTTCAGGGATTTATGTGGGCGACCACGAACGGGACATTGAGGCCGGTCGCAATGCCGGCATGAAGACCATCGCGGTCCGCTACGGCTATATCGAACAGCCGGAAGCCATTGACCTGTGGCAAGCGGATCTTATTGCAGACACCGTCACGGATCTGGCAAAGCTGTTACAATAGAGCACCAATTTTAGGATCCGGTGTTCAACCGGTAACAGCCTGACACGGAGACAGGTTATGCATGATTACCAAGCACCCGCCGATCTTTTGAAAGACCGTATCGTCATGGTGACGGGTGCCGGCAGCGGCATTGGCCGGGCTGCGGCGAAGGCCTATGCCGCCCACGGTGCGACCGTCGTACTTGTTGGCCGAACTGTCAGCAAGCTTGAGACGGTTTACGACGAAATCGAGGCCGCCGGGTACCCCAAGCCTGCCATAGTACCCATGAACTTTGAGGGCGCGGCGGTGAAGGATTACGAAGAACTGGCCATGACGCTGGAAGACAACTTCGGCCAACTGGACGGTTTACTGCACAACGCGGCCATCCTGGGCGATCGCAGCCCGGTGGAACTGTATGACCCGGAAACCTGGAACAAGGTCATGCACGTGAATGCGACAGCTCCGTTTCTGCTCAGCCGGGCCATGATCCCCCTGCTGCGCAAGTCCGACGATGCGTCGGTGATTTTCACCTCTTCCGGTGTCGGCCGGAAGGCCAAAGCCTACTGGGGCGCCTACGCGGTCTCCAAGTTTGCGGTCGAAGGCCTCAGCCAGTTGCTGTCCGAAGAACTGGATGACGAGCGTCACAATGTCCGGGTCAACAGTCTGAACCCCGGTGCTACCCGTACCAATATGAGAGCCCACGCCTACCCGGCGGAGAACCCACAGCAGAATCCGGCACCGGAAGACCTGATGCCGATTTACCTGTATCTCATGGGCAAGGACAGCCAGGGCGTAAACGGCCAGAAACTGGACGCACAGCCGAAATAATGGAACTGCTTTTTTACACGACATCACAGTGCCACTTGTGCGAACTGGCCGAAGCCCTGCTTATTAATACGCCCATGCCGGAGCCCATACCGGTAGACGTGGTGGACATTGCCCAGTCCGAAGAGCTGGTGGAGCGCTACGGCACCCGGATACCGGTGCTACGACGCAACGATACCGGCGCGGAACTGGACTGGCCGTTTAACAGGGATGAATTACTCACATTCCTGCAATGAGGATTGCCTGACATGCTGATGGTTATTTCCCCTGCGAAAACGCTGGACTACGAAAGTCCACTGGCGACCAGCACCTATACCCAGCCAGAGTTCCTTGAGGACGCCTGTGAGCTGGTCGACCAGCTCAAGGAGTTGGAGCCGCATCAGGTCAGCAACCTGATGAGCATCAGCGACAAGCTGGGTCAGTTGAACGCTGAGCGCTTCCAGAACTGGCACACGCCGTTCAACCCCGACAATGCCCGCCAGGCTCTACTGGCTTTCAAAGGGGATGTCTACACCGGCCTGGACCCTGAGAGCTTCAACGAGCAGGACTTTGAGTTTGCTCAGCAACACCTGCGAATGCTTTCGGGCCTTTACGGGGTTCTGAAACCGCTGGACCTGATGCAGCCCTATCGCCTGGAGATGGGTACCCGGTTCGAGAACAACCGTGGCAAGGATCTTTATGCGTTCTGGGGCAACAAGATTACTGACGAGATCAACCGGCTGCTGGCAGACGACGACGGCGTACTGGTGAATCTCGCCTCCAATGAATATTTCAAGAGTGTAAAGAAGAAAGACCTTGAAGGCCGGCTGGTCACCCCCCAATTCAAGGACTGGAAGAATGGTCAGTACAAGATGATCAGCTTCTACGCCAAGAAAGCCCGCGGCCTGATGTGTCGGTTTGCCATCCAGAACCGCATTACACAAGCCGACGACCTCAAGGGGTTTAACCTCGAAGGCTATTACTTCAGCGAAGACCAATCCGATAAGAACAACTGGGTTTTCCTGCGGGATGAACAGTAATCCACGTTGATATCGGAGTCATCAATGAACGAAGCAGTATTTTCCCAGATCGCCATGATGGTGTTTCTGACAGGCCTGATTGTCTGGATGGGTATCATCGTCTGGGATCTGGCCAAGAAATCCCAGGCCGGAAGATTCGGCACTATCGCCCTGTTTACCGTGCTGGGCGCCGGCGTCGTGGGATTCATCGTTAAAACCGTACTCGTAGAGATCATGCAAATATGAAAGACAAGGACCAGCCCTGATGTGGTTTCGCAACGCCCGCGTTTTCCGATTTACCAAACCGTTTGATATCTCCGCTGAAGAGCTGGAGGAAAAGCTGCAGGCCGACGCCTTCAAGCCCTGTGGTCCTCAGGAAACCAGCCGCCAGGGCTGGGTACCGCCTCTGGGCAAGCATGGAGAACAGCTGGTTCACAGCGCCAACGGCTATCACCTGATTGCCCTGCGCAAGGAAGAGAAAATTCTTCCGGGGCCGGTGGTGAAGGAAGCAGTTGAAGAGAAAGCCGAAGCCATTGAGTTCGAGCAGGGCCGCAAGGTTCGACGCAAGGAGAAGGACGAAATCAAGGAGCAGGTGATGCTGGAGATGCTGCCCCAGGCCTTCTCCAAAAACCGTCGTTGCTTCGCCTACCTCGCCCCCCAGGACGGTGTTCTGGTGGTGGACGCCGGCTCCGCCAAACAGGCGGAAGATCTGGCTTCGACGTTGCGCAAGAGCCTCGGCTCACTGCCGGTGCGCCCGCCCGCCGTGGAACAAGCGCCCGCCTTCACGCTTACCGGCTGGCTGAACGAATCCATCGATCTGCCGGGCAAAGTGGTTCTGGGCAGTGAATGCGAGTTGAAGGATCCGTCCGAAGACGGTGGTGTCGTTCGATGCAAGGGCCTGGACCTGAAAGCCGATGAAATCCGCAATCATCTGGATGCAGGCATGCAGGTGACCAAGCTGTCCCTGACCTGGGACGACAACGTTTCCTTCGTGCTGGATGAAGAACTGGGCATTCGTAGACTGAAGTTCGGCGAAACACTTCAGGACCAACTGGACGACGTCGATGTGGACGACGCCGTTGCCAAGTTTGATGCCGCATTTACGCTGATGACCCTCGAACTGTCGCGACTGATTCCAGGGCTACTGGAAGCACTGGGTGGCGAAGATCGCTCGGCGATTGTCGAAGAATAAAGCTGCAAAACCGGGCCAGGTGATCTTCTCATCTGACCCGGCCTTTCTCACACTCTTCAGTGAGCGCTCTTGCCCAACCGCTCTCGCTGCCAGTCTTTTTCCGGTTCGTTCAGAACCAGCCGCAGATCCATCACTTCCTCTTCGGTGTTGAACTTGATCTCAAAGCCCAGGTGTTCCGCCAGCTGCAGCATAGGGCGATTGTCCGGCAGCACATTGCCCACCATTTCCACGGTGCCCCGGGCTCGGCAGTAATCGATCATCTTCTGCATCAGGGCAACGCCCAGGCCTTCACCCTTCATTTTATCGTGCACCATGACCGCGAACTCGCATTGCAGGTTGTCAGCGTCGGTCCAGGTGCGCACGGTTCCCAGGGTCTCCTCCCCTTCGCCGTCTTCCCGGGGCGCATTGGCGATAAAGACCATCTCCCGGTCGTAGTCGATTTGCACCATTTGGGCGACGTCTTCCCGGGAAAAATGCTTGCGATACTGGAAGAAGCGGTAGCGGATAGACTCTGGCGATTGCAACTCATGGAACGCCCGGTGAGCAGGCTCATCTTCGGCCAGCACCGGTCGGATGATGACCCGCCGCCCGGATTTGGGCAGTACGATCCATTCCTCCAGCTCCCTCGGGTATGGCTGAATGATCGGCCGGCCCGGCTTGTCGGCCAGATTGATGGCGATATTCACAGCCACGGCCCCTTGCTGGTTGAACAGCAGGGGCGCGATTTCCAGGCCCTGAATCTCCGGAATGTCGATCACGATCTGGGAGAGGGTAACCAGGGTCTCGGACACCGCACGGATATCTTCCTCCGGCTTCAGGCTGTGTTCTTTCAGCAGCTTGTACATGTAGGTGCGACGCAAAAGTTCCCGGGCCAGCACCATATTCAGGGGCGGCAGTGCGATCTGCCGATCGGTCATGACATTGATCTGGGCGCCGGCGGCCCCGCAAACCACCAACGGGCCAAACAGTGAATCCCGGGTGATGCCGACGCTGAATTCAATACCGCCAACATGTTGATAGGAGCGCTGAACCGCAAACCCGAGAAAGCCACTGTCCGGGAAATGGCTCTTGTATTCTTCCATCAGGTAGCGGCAGGAATCCATGATTGCCGCTTCGCTGTTGAGCTTCTGGACCGTGCCCTTGTATCGACGCTGGGTCGGACTCAGGTCAAGGAAAGGATGGCACGCCTGCTCATGAATGATGGTGATGTCGATGGGGCGCCGCTCAACCGCAAACACCTCCAGCACCTCTTCCATGTCATCGCAGTACATGGTTTCGATGGTGTTGATGCCATAGTCCTGTACCAGATCCCGAGCCTCGCGATTGGACAGATGGTAACGCCCCGAGCGCAAGGCGCGGCTAACGGCATGGCGAGTGTGCGTGCGGTCGGCAAAATGATCGGTGAAGGACTCCGGCGTTTCCGTGAGCAGACGCTGAACCCGCTGATGCCGCACATGCTGCATGAACGCCATCACCGCTTTCTCCGGGTTGAAGAACGACGGCAGGCCCGCCCTGTAGAACTCTTCCCGGGCGTCCATGACCGTACTCTGGCCAAGCCAGCAGGTGAATACGTTCAGCCGCGTTCCCTTGGAGGCTTGCACTACCGCATCCGCGATCTGGAGGCTGTCTTCCGTCAGACTTGGGGCATACATCACCAGCACATTGGCCACCTCCGGGTCTTTGGCCAGAATCTTGATGGCCTGACCATAAAGCTCCGGGGACGCATCGTAGTTCAGATCGATCGGGTTCTTGCGAGTCCAGTAAGGCGGGAGCAGTTCAGCCAGGCCTTCAATACTCGCCTTCGATAGCTCCGCCAGCTCTCCGCCCAGATCCGCCAGCCGGTCCACGGCCAACACTCCCGGGCCAACCCCGTTGGCCATGATCGCCAGGGTCTCGCGACGCAAGGGACGCATCCGGGTTAACGTCTCGAGCGCATCAAACATCTGGCCAAGACCGTCCACCCTGAGCACACCGGCCCGCTGGAGCATGGCATCGTAAATCGGATCGCTGCGCTTCAGTCCATCGGGCAGATTATGGGGAAACCACTCCGACTCCGGAACCCGGCCAGACTTCACCGCAATCACCGGTTTGGTGCGGGAGGCCACCCGCACAGCCGACATGAAGCGCCGCGCATTGGGGATGTTTTCGATGTGCAGGAGAATCGCACGGGTCTGAGTGTCCTGAGCCAGGTAGTCGATCAGGTCGTCGTGATCGATATCCATGCCGTCGCCCAGGGTCAGAAAGTAGGAAAACCCCACGCCCCGGGCAAACGCCCAGTCTATGACCGAACTGGCGATGGTGCCGGACTGGCCAACGAAGGCAACCCGGCCCGGAATAGCGCCCATGTGGGCGTAGGTGGCGTTCAGGCTGCGGGCCGGAACCATAAGGCCGATGGTGTTGGGGCCAAGCACCCGGATTCCGGTTTCACGGGCGGCTTCGCGCACGGAATACATCAGGGGCTGCCCGGTTTTACTGTGGGTACGGGACATGCCCCCGGTCATAACGATGGCGGTGCGTACTCCTGCTTCCCCCAGCCGTTTGATGGTCTTGGCCACTGTGTCCGGCGGCGTACAGATGATTGCCAGGTCCGGAGAAAACTCCATTTTGGAGACTTTCTTGACACAGGGTACCCCGTGCACGTTGTCGTAGTCGTTCTGGTTCACCACCAGCAACCGACCCGGATAACCGCCCCCCATCAGGTTCCGCAGTACCATGCCGCCAAGGTTGTCTGCCCGCTCCGACGCACCGATCACCGCAATGGATGCGGGATTGAACAGGCTCTCCAGATACCGGGTGCTCAAGCTGACTCTCCTTTATGTGCGGCCGGCTGGCCGTCGGGGAAATAAATCTAATAAAACAGGTTACTTATGAATGTAACTCTTATCTTAGGCCTTGATTCGCCGATGTGAAATGGCTATCGCCCCTATAAGACCAAAGAAACACGGCATCGTGCAGTTTTCCCTGATAAGCTTGAGGAAAATATAAGCATATCGAAGGCAGTCCGAGACGTATGACCACGGCATTCTTTTCCCACGATGACTTCATGAAACACAACATGGGGCCGGAGCATCCGGAAAGCCCTGAACGGCTGGCCGCCATCATCAGCTACCTGGCTGATACCGGCCTGGACCAGAAGCTCGACTGGGTCCGGCCGGAAGAGATTACCCGCGACCAGCTACTGACAGTGCACCCGGAAAAATACCTTCACCAGCTTGACCTGATGCAACCAACCCGGGGCCGGGTATTTACCGATCCGGACACTGCCATGATGCCGGATACCCTGCGGGCTGCCCGCCTGGCGGCTGGCGCCAACATCCAGGCCGTGGATATGGTCATGAGCAGTCAGGTGACCAACGCGTTTATTTGCGCCCGGCCGCCTGGCCATCATGCCGAGCGTGCCAAATCCATGGGATTCTGCTTTTACAACAACGTCGCCCTGGCTGCCATGCGCGCCCTCACCTTCCACCATCTTGAACGGGTCGCGATCATCGATTTCGACGTGCACCAGGGTAACGGCACCGTGGATATTGTCGGTGGTGACGAGCGAATCCTGATGTGTTCCAGCTTCCAGCATCCCTTCTATCCGCACTCCCACGTTCACCGGCAGGCCGACAACATCGTGAACATTCCGATCGAGGCCAACTGTTCTTCTGAAGAGTATCGTAAGCAGGTGGAGGCAGGCTGGCTGAAGCGGCTTAACGAATTCAAACCCCAACTGATCCTGATTTCCGCGGGTTTTGACGCCCACAGACTGGATCCGATGGCGGAATTGAACCTTGATACCGAAGACTACCGCTGGCTGACAGAGATGATTGTGGGAGTGGCCGGCGAGCACAGCAATGACCGGATCATTTCAACGCTGGAAGGTGGATACCACCTGAGGGCGCTGGCGGAAAGCGTAAATGCCCACCTGGAAGTGCTCGACTCGGTTTACTGACGTCGATTAACCCCGGGGTTCGCCGCCATAGCCATTGGCCTGCTGTAGCTCAGGGCGATCACCAGCCCTCTGCAAACGGATATTGGTGCGGCGGTTATCTGCCGGTCGATTGGATGCAGGGAACTGGTCACCGTGGGCCCGAACAGTAATCATGTCTTCGTCGATACCGCGCGCCTTGAGGTAGTCGGCCACAACGTTGGCCCGGTCCTCGGAAAGTGCGCGGTTGTCGATACGACTGCCAATACTGTCGCTGTGGCCATCAACGAAGATCCTCTCAACCGTGGAGTCGGCGTTCACATAGCTCACGATGTTGTCCAGCAACTGCCTGTCGGCGTCTGAAAGCTGGGTGCTGCCACTGGCAAACGGCACCCTTGAGCGCTGGATCTGGTCAAAATTTACCGGCAAAAGGTTGGACGTACAGCGCTGATAACGCTGGTACTCGCCGGCAAAATTGATATTGGACACCTGCACCCGCACCGGACGGCCATCAAACCAGGATTCCCTGGTAACCGTGGGGCGCATGCCATCCAGCAGACCGTGGGCAACAACAAATGCCTGGCGGGTATCCAGAGAGACCTGGCGGCGATCATCCGACACATTGACCGTGCCCAGGGGCTTCGGCGCCACACCCGGACGCCAGGCCGGTGCTTCCACCACGAGACTGCCCCGCCCTGGTCGCATGAGTGCAGAATCAGACTCCAGGAAAAAGCTGAGACTCTCACCTGCACGGTGATTGAATACCGCCCGACCGTAGCCTGGGACCTCGTGCACCAGACGACATTCGAATACCGACTCGGCAAGATACCACTGGCTATTCTCGATTCCAGCGCCATAGCTGGCAGCCTGCCCGGCTGCCGGAAAAAGCATGGCAGGAAGACTGGCAGCCAGTAGTGTTTTCAAACGTTTTCCAGGGCGAAATCCCATAGTGCTTGCCATCAGTGTCCGGGAATTAACAGGATCTGACTGGTTAACGGCCTGCGACTGTCTTTCTTTAGCCACCAACCGGAAAACAATCGCCGGCGCCTTCTGGTATAATTCGCCAAATTTTTCGGGGTGCCATCCACCAAGGCACCTCAGCACGCCTCGCCAAAGGTATTGCGGACAACTGCCATGACAGAAAAGCTGACTCTTACCCGACCCGACGACTGGCACCTTCACGTTCGGGACGGCGACATTCTTACGGACGTAGTACCGGCCACAGCAGCCTGCTTCGGTCGCGCCATCATCATGCCCAACCTGGTACCACCGGTGACAACCGCCGCGGATGCAACAGCCTACCGGGACCGGATTCTCGCAGCTGCCAATGGCACCGCATTCGAGCCATTGATGACCCTGTATCTGACCGAGAGCATGACACCGGAAACCATCCGGGAGGCCAAGGCCGCCGGTGTTGTGGCCGCCAAGCTCTATCCGGCCGGCGCCACCACCAATTCAGACTCGGGGGTGAAGGATATCCGTAACATCTACCCGGTCCTGGAAGCCATGGTCGATTGTGGCATGCTGCTGCTGGTTCACGGCGAGGTCACCGATCCCGACATCGATATCTTTGATCGCGAAAAGGTCTTTCTCGAGCGGGTACTGGCCCCCACCCTGGAGGCCTTTCCGAATCTTAAGGTTGTGCTGGAACATATCACCACCGCCGATTCTGCGGAGTTTGTCCAACAGCACAAGGGCAACAACCTGGGCGCGACTCTGACGCCCCAACACTTGATGTACAACCGCAACCACATGCTGGTCGGCGGTATTCGTCCGCACCTCTACTGCCTGCCGATCCTGAAGCGTAACCGCCATCAACAGGCGCTCAGGGACGCGGTGGCCAGCGGCGACAAACGCTTTTTCCTGGGCACGGATTCCGCTCCTCATTCGAAGGATCGCAAAGAAGCCGCCTGCGGTTGTGCCGGGTGTTACTCTGCCTATGGTGCCATCGGCCTTTATGCGGAGATTTTTGAAGAGCTTGGCATTCTGGACAAACTCGAAGCCTTCGCGAGTTTCAACGGCCCAGATTTCTACGGCCTGCCGCGAAATACCGATACCATCACCCTGGTCCGGGAGCCCTGGACCATGCCGGCACAGCTGCCTCTGTCTGACGGAAACATCGTGCCCCTCAAGGCCGGTGAAACCGTTCACTGGCAGCTGGCGTAAACCTGACTGATTCCTTCTCACAAACGGCCAAGACCGGAGCTTGAGTGACTGACGAAAACAAACCACCGCATCCCATGTCCCGGCGTTTCCGCGGCTTCTTGCCAGTCGTCGTCGACGTGGAAACCGCCGGATTCAACCCCGAGCGGGACGCCCTCCTGGAAGTGGCTGCCGTCATACTGACCATGGACGATGATGGCTGGGTGCGGCGAGCGGAAACCCACGTACAGCAGATTGACCCCTTCGAAGGCGCTAATCTGGAGCAATCCGCCCTGGATTTCACCGGCATCGACCCATGGAATCCGGAGCGCGAAGCGGTGCCCGAGCGGGAAGGACTCAGCGAAATCTTCAATCCGATTCGCAAGGCGGTTAAAGAGCACGACTGCAAACGGGCCGTTCTGGTGGGCCATAACGCCACCTTTGACCACAATTTCATCTTCGCAGCCGCCCTGCGAGCGGATATCCGGCGCAATCCGTTTCATCCCTTTTCCACCTTCGATACCGCCACTCTGGCCGGCCTGGCCTATGGCCATACCGTTCTGGCCCAAGCCTGCAAGCTCGCGGGCATTCCGTTCAGCAACAAGGAAGCACACTCGGCAGCCTATGATGCGGAAAAAACGGCGGACCTGTTCTGCGGTATTGTGAATCGGTGGAAGGACCTCGGCGGATATCCGCCACCGGTGATCCCCGAAGAGACCGAGTAACCGCCATAAAAAAACCCGCCGCAGCGGGTTTTTTTTAGGTGTGCGCCACGCCGGCTGGTACTCAGCTGACTTTAAACCGGGACAGCGAATCTTTGAGCTGATGAGACAACTCCGCCAAGTCACCACTGGCTTCGGATATCTGGGCCATGGCCTGTTTGGTCTCAAAGGACTTTTCAGAAATTGTAGATACGTTGCGCGTTACTTCTTCGGCCGTGGCTGATTGCTCTTCGGATGCCGTAGCAATCTGCTCGGCCACACCGGACATCCGGGTGACCTCGTCCACCGCCTCGCGAAGCTGCAATACAACGGCTCCTGCCCGCTCGGAAATACCTCTGGCCTGGGCGCTGCAGCGGGTAACCACCTTTGAAGCGCGCTCCGACGAATTGACCAGAGTTTCGATGGAACTACTTATCTCCTCGGTCGCCTTCTGGCTATTCTGGGCCAGGCTGCGCACCTCATCCGCAACCACCGCGAAGCCCCGGCCCTGTTCACCGGCCCGGGCCGCTTCAATGGCGGCATTCAGAGCCAGCAAGTTAGTCTGGTCGGCGATGGACTTTATCGAATCCAGAACCCTGGTGATGGATTCCATATTCTTTCGCAAGTCCTCTATGCCGGCCTCAGCCTCCTCCAGTTCCCTGGCCATAACACGAGTGTCAGCAGCGGAGGATTCCACCTCGGTGGCGCTGCGGCTGACCGCCTCATCAGTGCGCCGGGCACCGGCTGCCGATTCCGAGGTATTCTGGGACACCTCGTTGATGGCGGAGGACATTTCTTCAATGGCTGACGCCACCTGCTCAGTCTGCTCTGCCTGTTGATTCACACTATCCAGAGTCTGCGAGATAGTGCCGGACAACTGTTCAGATGCACTGGCCTGGCGCTGGGACGCTTCTTCAACCTTGAAGATCACTTCTTTCAGGTCCGACACCATCTTGAGCATGGAGCCATATACGCCCGTGGCCCTGTCACTATCGGACGAATCGATGACCAGGTTACCCGCAGCAACCTGTTCCGCCAGTGCCTGCAATTCGGCCGGGTCTTTGCCCAGGGGTTTCATGATCCGCGCCGCGGTCCAGACTGCAACGGCCACCACAGCCAAGATCACAATAGAAATGGCTATCGCCGTCAGCGTCCACATTTCACGCACCGGCGCCAGGGCCTCGTCTTCGTCGATCTCCGCCAACAGCGCCCAGTTCAGCCCACCTACGGTAACTGGCCTGTAGGCGGAAAACACTGGCTCGCCCCGGTAGGACATAGCGACGCCTTCACCGGAATTCCCCGCCAGCGCCTCATCCACCGATGGCGAACTAATGCGTCCATTCTCCGGGTCGGCAAAGGAAGCCACCACGCTGCGGTTTTCCGGATCCAGATAGGAGTCTGAACGCATCAGGTTATCTGGCCCCACCAGATAGGCATCCCCGGTTTCCCCCATGCCGTCTCGTTCCATCATGATGTTGTTCAGGCTATCGATGGGGAACTGGAAGGCCAGCACGCCCAGCCGCTCACCCTTATCGGAATATATGGGTGTTGCCACAAATCCCGCAGGAGCACCGTAGGACGGTACATACTTCGTAAAATCAACAAAAGTCGGTGCAGTATCCTGTCCGTCAGACAGCGCCTGACGATAAGCTGCCGCCAGACCAGAATTCGCGTAAGGACCGTCTTTGAGGGAGGTGGCAAAATCAACCTCTTTGGATACAGAATAAATAATGTGGCCTGTATCGGCATCAATCAGATATATGTCGTAGTAGCCGAAAGCCTCCTGAAATTCCTTGAACGAGGTGTGCCACTGTTTATGAAGCGTGTTATAAAATTGCGCGATGTGGACGTCAGCAGATACCAATTTGTCTTTTTGCCCCACAGGATTTGGGTTGTCCACGATGTAACCCATCTGCAGAGCCAGGCTGTTTTTGCTCAGGGATGCAACAAAGTCCGATGCTGAACGTCCGCTAGCACCACCATTCTTCTGCAAGGGCGGTAAAAAATTTCGCTGATAATAAGCCTCGACCTTTTCTTGTAATGTCGATCGCTCCGTTTTTACCAATTTTTCATAATTATGAAATGCCAAACCAAACCCTTGGGTGGCGGTTCGGGTCCCGCGATTACTGGCCATGGCTTTCAGTTGCCGGGTAATGGTGTTGAGATAATCTTCAACACTACGTTGCTTATTGGTCGCCGCGATAGAAAGTTGCTGCAACGCCTGTTCCTTCAGGCTCTGTCGGGCAATTTCGGCGTTAAAAAAAGAGATGGCAACGACGGGAAGCAGGCCAACCAGCAGCAAAGTCAGCAGAAGACGTTTTTTCAGAGTCATCAATGGCCTCATTTAATATTGTTCTTACGCTAATCATCGGCCATCAGCACGTTTACTTTAGCCCAGAACAACTTATAAAAGAGGCGAATGCGAATCTCGTTCAATCAATTAATATGGGAGGGGGAGTAACTCCCCCCTCCCACCAGATTCAGGGGCTACCACATTACCAGTAGATGCCCCGCATGATGGCGGCGAAGGCCACCTGCTCGCTGGACACCTTCGGCTTCTCCCCAGAACGACTACCGGCGGCTGACGGCGAATCCGGGAACATCCGGTAACCGGTGTTCATAACGATCTCGGCCATCTTGGGCGCCAGGGCATGAAGGACCTGGGCAAAGATACCCAAACGGGTCGCAATCCGCTTCGGCCGATAAACGATGGCATCAGCAACCATGGTCGCCGCCTCATCCGGCGTAAGCGTCGGTACCGAATCGTAGATCTTGGTCGGGGCAATCATCGGGGTTTTCACCAGCGGCATATTGATGGTGGTGAAGGTCACATTGCGATCCGACCACTCCGAAGCGGCACAACGGCTGAAGGCATCCAACGCTGATTTGGAGGCAACATACGCCGAGAATCTGGGCGCATTGGTCAATACACCGATGGAAGAGATATTCACCACGTGGCCGCGGCGGTTCTCCAGCATCTTGGGCGCAAAGCCCATGATCAGCCGCACAGAACCGAAGTAGTTCAGCTGCATGGTGCGCTCGAAATCATGGAAGCGATCAAAAGACAGATCCAGTGACCGACGAATGGAGCGCCCGGCGTTATTGACCAGTACGTCCACGTGGCCGTGGTTATCCAGAACGGTCTTCACGAACTCATCGCACGCTTCCATATCGGAGAAATCGCACGGATAGGCGTGCACACTCGCTCCGCGAGACTCCAGCTCAGCGGTAACTTCCTTCAGGCGCTCCAGTTTACGCGCACCGATCACCAGGATGGCGCCGGCGTCTGCCAGTTTCTGTGCCGTGGCCAGGCCGATGCCAGAGGTAGCACCGGTAACAACACATACCCGACCTTCAACCGTGCCCTTGAGCGTGCGGTCCTTGAACAGGTCCGGATCCAGATTACGCTCCCAGTAGTCCCAGATCACCGGGGCGTAGTCCGGCAGACGAGGCACCTCAATGCCGGTGCCTTTCAGAACACGCTCGGTTTCACGGGCATCGAACCGGGTCGGATAATTGATGAAAGACATCACTGAGGGCGGAATACCCATGTCGTCGAGAATTGCCGAGGTCAGGCGCTTCACCGGCGGCAGGTTCTTCAGACTCTGCCGAATGAACGGGGGGATAAAGCCGAACATACGGGAATCGATCCGCATGCCCATCCTGGGTGCGTGACCCGCTTCGCTGAAAATATTCAGAATCTCGCCAACCTTGTAGGGCTCTGAATCGACAAGGTGGAAACACTTGCCGTCTTCCCCGTCCAGATGGGCGATGTGATCCATCGCATTAACCACGAAATCCACCGGCACAATGTTCAGACGCCCGCCTTCGACACCAATGGTCGGCACCCACTGGGGCAGCGCGTGGCGAATTTTCTGAATCATCTTGAAGAAGTAGTAAGGTCCATCCACCTTGTCCATTTCACCGGTAGAGGTATGACCAATCACCATGCCCGGGCGGTAAATGCGGAAGGGGACCTTGCATTCCTCTCGGACCACCTTTTCAGATTCATGCTTGGTGCGCAGGTACGGATGGTCCAGCTTCTCGGCTTCCTCGAACATGTCTTCGCGGAATATCCCCTTGAACAGACCGGCAGCCGCAATGGAAGACACGTGATGGAAGTGCTTGGCGCCCATCGCCTCTGCAGCATTCACCGCCGCCCGAGTGCCCTCGATATTGGTAGCCTGCTGGGCTTCTTCATCTGCGCCCATATCGTAAACGGCGGCAAGGTGGAAGAAGTGGTCGATTTTCCCCTTAAGGGCTTTCATTGTCTTGGCGTCGATACCCAGGTTTTTGCTGGTGAGGTCGCCTATGACGGCTTTCACCTGGGTTTCGTCCGCGCCCCAGCGCTCCCGCAGTTTGTCCAGCTTGTCCTGGGATTGTTCGCGCACCAGTACGTGAACTGTACCTCCACGTGCCAGAAGCTTCTCCACGAGGAAACGGCCAATAAATCCGGTGCCACCCGTAAGGAAATAATTCATCGATCTTCCACCCTGCCTGTTGCTCTGTTGTTGTCTATCCATGCCGGCACCCATACGACTAAAGTCTTAGAGTTTTCCGGAAACGCCGGCATTGTACTTAATTGCAACCTTCATGTATCGAACTTTTTTAGAGCTTTTACTCTGTAAGCCTTTGTTTTTTATAGAGCTATTACTCTAAATTTCCGACCCCGCAGGCCAAACGTGCCTGTCCGGTTCGCCGACACAATGTTTTTGAGACTAGCACAGGAATTGCCCCGTGCATGCCCAATTTCCGGATTACCACAAAGCAATGAAAGCGCCCGCCAGCAATGACATAATCGGGAACTTATCGCGCCTTTTGGCATCTCTTCTTTTCACAGGAAAACCGATCTTCGGAACCACCAATCATGCAGAAAGACAATCCCAACGCAGAACGCTACATTTCGATCGCCCGAGCCTGTCTGAGGGCCATAAACGACACCGGCGAAAACGCGGGTTCCCGGGAGGAGAAAATCCAGGCGGTCTACGAGGCCATTGATCAGGCCTTCCAGGCCGAGTTTGCGGATTACCGCCAGTCCGTTGCCATCATGGCCACGGTTCTGGAGCGAATTGCCTCAGGCCAGCTGGACAGTGAGAAAGCCGCGGATCTGGCTCGTAAAACACTCGACCAGCAACCAGAGAGCACACGCAACGCGCTGATGCACTGACACGCGAAACTCTTCTCCGAATCCCAGAGAGCCTATGAACACACGTACCGTCAGGAAGAACTCAATGCAGAACCCGATATCACGCCTGTTTTCCCTGCTGACACTTGTGCTGTTCAGCACCCTTGCTCTAGCTGCCCAGATTCCGGAGAAGAGCCCCAATGACGACAACCAGTACCGGTTCATCGAGCTGGACAACAGCCTGAAGGTCATTCTGGTTTCTGATCAGGATGCCGATAAGGCGGCTGCCTCGATGAACGTTGCCGTCGGCAGCGGGGATGATCCGGCGGATCGGGAGGGCCTCTCCCACTTCCTGGAGCACATGCTGTTCCTCGGGACCGAGAAATATCCCGATCCAGGCGAATACCAACAGTTCATCAAGAGCCACGGGGGCCAGCACAACGCCTTCACCGCATTTCAGGACACGAATTACTTCTTCGACGTTCAGGCCGAATTTCTGGAACCGGCACTGGACCGCTTCGCACAACAGTTCTCTGCGCCCCTGTTTACCGCCGAACTGGTGGACCGTGAACGCAATGCCGTGCACTCGGAATTCAGCGCCAAACAGAAAGAAGATGGACGCCGATTCTATTCCGTTAAAAAGGCCGTCAGTAATCCTGACCACGCCTTCAACCAGTTTGCCGTGGGCAACCTCAGCACCCTGGAGAACACGGAAGAGAATCCCCTCCGGCCAGACCTGATCGAGTTCTGGAAGCAGCACTACTCCTCAAACATTATGAGTCTGGCGGTTTACGGGCCGCAAACCCTGGACGAACTGGAATCCATGGTACGCGGCCGGTTTAATGCCATCGAAAACCGCAACCTTGAAACCAAGCGCCATGTCGCGAGCCTGTACCGGGCGGAGGATCTTCCAGCGAAAGTGACAGCGGAAGCACTCAAGGATGTTCGAAGCCTGTCGCTAACCTTTCCCATTGCGTCCCAGGAAGACAACTACCGCACCAAGCCTGCCAGCTATGTTGCCAATTTGCTCGGCCACGAAGGCCCGGGCAGTCTGTTCGATGTATTGAAAAAGGCCGGTCTGGCGGAGAGCCTGTCCGCGGGCCTGGGCATGGATACCGGCGAAAATGCGACCCTGGAAATCAGCATTTCGCTAACACCCGAAGGACTGTCACGCCACGAGGACATTCTGCCCCTGGTGTTTGATTACATTGAAAAGATTCGCCAGAAAGGGATCAGCGAGCAGCGTTTCCTGGAGATGCAGAACCTGGCCCGCATTGATTTCCGGTTCCGCGAGCAGGGCAACCCCATGCATGAAGCCATGCGCCTTTCTCGCTATCTGCAGGACTATCCTCCGGAGGACGTACTCCGGGCGCCCTGGCTGGTCGAGCGCTTTGCGCCAGAGCAGTACCGCAACATTCTGGACAGGCTGACGCCCGACAACCTCCTTGCCTTCGTTCTGGCACCGGAACCAGGGTTGGAGAATCCGAATCGCACCGACTGGTACGACGCCGCATGGACCCGGGAAGCTCTCAATCCAGAAGCGCTAAGGACTCAGAGCCTGCCAGAGCTCGCTGCCCAGTTGCGCTTGCCGCCGGAGAATCCGTTCGTGCCGGAAGATCTGGCGATGGTGTCGGGAAAAACCATGGAGCAGCCGACAAGGCTGGGGGCACTTGAGGGGATGAATGTCTGGTTTGCCCGGGATACCCGGTTTGATACCCCGAAGGCCAACGTATTCGTGGGGCTCCGAACGCCAGCCGCCCGCGCTTCGGCCCGCAGCTATGTGCTCACCCAGCTTCTGGTAGATGCCATCAATACCAACCTGAATGCCTGGGCGTACTCCGCCAGTCTCGCGGGCCTGGATTACAGCGTTTACCCGCATCTCCGAGGGATCACGGTCCGTGTTGGCGGTTATAACGACAAGCTCCATACTCTGATGAACCGGATATTGCTTCAGGTGGCCGCACCGGAGCTGACCAAACAACGTTTTGAAATTGCTCGGCAACAGATGATCGACGG
>Ga0102928_1000628_pt1 | contig 22809 bp, 23 predicted proteins | sample SalPonR1_B_D1_MG_FD_78504 | JGI IMG/M metagenome (GOLD analysis project Ga0102928, IMG submission 78504) | Salt pond soil microbial communities from South San Francisco under conditions of wetland restoration - Salt Pond MetaG R1_B_D1_MG | ecosystem: Environmental > Aquatic > Marine > Intertidal...
CAACATCCGCTCGTTCGGCGAAGACGAACAGGGCAACCTGTACGTCTACTCCGGCAGCACGCTGCTTCGTTTCGAAGGCGACACCGATCTCATCTTCGCCGACGGGTTTGAAGGATAAACCTTCGATTTCCGGTTTCCGGTTTCCGGTTTCCGGTTTCCGGTTTCCGGTTTCCGGTTTCCGGTTTCCGGCCCAGCATATTCGGTGCTTGAATAGTTTTCTGCAGCTTTTACGGAATTTTTGCCTTTCCCGGAAACCGGAAACCCGAAACCGTAGATCTCCTCTCCTTAGGACCATAACCCTCGAAGAACCAAGCCGTGTGACCAAGGTTCGGAGATTACTATTCAACCGCCTCGAACCGGTTTTCCTTCCGATTCTTGCGCACCTTGTCCGGATCCCAGACCTGGCCGTTCATGACGATCCATACGCCGGGCGGCAGCGATTGCACGGCGCCCACGGCGCAGCCGATGTTGAACACTGCGTCCGAGCCGATGAAACGCGCCGGGTTGAGCGCACCGGTCAGCACGATCACCCGGTCTTTCATGCCGGCAAGCACCTTTGCCGTCTCCACCATCGTGTCGGTGCCGTGGGTGATCAGAAAGTGCTCGGTGTCGGAGGCCTCTACCGCCCTGCGAACAAGCTCCCGATCGGCGTCACTGAGCTGCAGCGAGTCCTTGCGCAGTAGCGGTTGCACCTGCCAGCGAAAGGCGACCTTGAGGTCGGTGAGGATGCGCGCAATTTCCGGCTCGCCGATCTGGTAGTCGGACTTTTCGTCGTAGTAGATCTTGTCGATCGTTCCACCGGTGGTGATGATCTGCAGCTGTTTCAAATCCTGGTTCCTTGTTGTTTGCCGATTGCGGATGGACCCGCAAGCGCTTGCACGAAGCGTACGAAGGAAAAACGTTGAAAGTCTTGTTCACAAGCGATGTAATGAATTTTCCACGATCTCGCTCATGAATACCGCGTTTCTCTTCGTGGTCTCCGTGCCCTTCGTGTCCCGCTTTTGACTGGCTGTTGCCGCACAGCGCAGGTGATATAAAAAAACTCAGTCGCGGTTCACGGACCAGCCCGCGCCGTGAGTATCGATGGGGCCGAGCGAAAACCGGTTGCGCGCGTAATGCAGCGCTGCCGTCAACGGCTTTTGCCCGCCCGGCTCGGCACTACGCGTCAGGCTGCGGTGGGCCAGCCCGGCAAGCTCGACCAGCGCGGTCGTTCTGTAAAGATTCATCGCGATAGTTCGCGCGTTGGCCTCGAGCACGTCGGCTGGATGATCCAGCCAGCCAGGCACCTGTTCCAGCGCCCGGCAGGCGATTGCATGCAGCTCGCGGGTACGCTCGTCGTCCAGCGGAGCGATCCTGGCTCTCATGCTCGCCAGCCACGGCTCGATGCCGCTGGCGGCCAGCGCGCGCAGCAGGTCGAGCGCCAGCACGTTGGTGGTGCCTTCCCAGATCGACAGCACCTGCGCGTCGCGCAGCAACTGCGGCAGGCCTGTGTCCTCGATATAACCGGCCCCGCCGAAGCATTCCAGGGTTTCCGATGTGCAGGCCACCGCATCTCGCGCAGTTCCAAGCTTGACCATTGGCGTCAGGATGCGCAGGAGTTCCGGGCTGGCCCCGGGGTGCGCATGCTCCGCCCGGCCGAGCTCTCCGACCATCGCCAAGGTAGCGCAGGCCGCGGCCGCGTAATCGGCTTCCATCGCCGCAAGCGTCTGGCGGTGCAGCGGCTGGTCGATCAACAGTCTGCCGAACGCGCGGCGCTTGTGCGCGTAACTCGTCGCCAGCGCGATGCCCCGACGCATCAGCGTACAGGCGGTCACGGCGTTCCAGGTCCGGGTCAGGTTGAGCATCGGCGTGATTGCCGCGACGCCGCGATCCAGCCCACCGACCGGCGTTGCAGGCACGCCGTCGAGCCACAGTTCGGCGGTCGGAAGCTTGCGCGTGCCCAGTTTGTCCTTGAGGCGGAGGATCTCGATGTTCTGCAGTCGGCCGTCGGCATCGTGCGGCTCGACGTAGAACAGCGCCAGGCCGCGCGAACCTTCGGCATTACCTTCGGGCCGGGCCAGGGTCAACGCCATTTCAGAGGTCGCCGCCGAGGTGAACCACTTGCGTCCGGTCAGGTGCCAGCGGCCGTCGCCGTCCTTTTCAGCCGTCGTCTCGGTCGCGCTGACGTCGGAGCCCCCGATTGTCTCTGTCATCCACTGGCCGGAAGTCCAGAAAGTTTCACCATCTCGCGAAAGCAGATGCGGCAAGGCGCGTTCGGCCAATTCCCGATTATCGGCATCGGACAGAATCCGCGCTGCTCCATCGGTCATCGCCAACGGGCATCCGTAGAAGTCGGTTGAAGGAATGAACAGCCATGCCCGCGCGAACTGGACGGTGCGCGCATGCTCGCCCAGCTTGTCGTCATATCCCGTTGCGACAAGACCGTACTCGGCCGCCCAGGTCTTGGCCTTGACCCACAACGGAGTGAGTTCGATTCTGTCTAGGCGCTCTCCCCAGGGACTCCATTGCTCCAGACGCGGCTCATTGAGCCGATCGGCCAATTGCAGCCGATACCATTCGCCGCCGGAACGCCGGCCCAGTTCGTCGAACATGTCGCGCTGGTCTTCGAGCATCGGGCCGGGCAAGGCGGATTCGAGCCAGGCGGACAAAAGCCAGTCGTCCCGGTACTCGTTACCGAGCTGGGGCGGCGGCTGGATGAATGAAAGCGGTTGATTGGGCATTTCGAATGCGTTCGTGCCGTGTCTGCATGCAGTATATCGGGCCCGGAACAGGGGCTGCTCGCCCGCCTGCGCGGAGATTAGTCCGGCGATCGGTCCGGCGGCTCGCCGCCGACTTGTGACGGCCGGCGCCGGATCGCCAGCAGTGCGGCGTAGTAGAGCACGATCAGGGCGATCTGGATCAGCGCCAGCCAGCGGACGGGGGGACTGACCCACGCCTCGACGACGGAGAAGCAGAAATAACCGAGCAGGATCATGCCGCCGACCACCAGTCCGTCCCGACCGAGGCGCAGGATCCACCACAACGGCAGCAGAAGCGGCACCAGCGCGAACAAGGTCCCACCGATGCGGCCTGGATTTTCTGCCGGCGCCAGCCACCCGAACCAGATCAGCTGGAGAATGATCAGGGCCAGCCAGGCAATCCGGGTAACGCCAAGCCCCGGCATCACAGCTTCGCCGCGGTCTCGGCCACGCGCCTGCCCAGCACACGCGCCAGCCGTATTTCGTTTTCGTCAAGGGCACGATCGCTGTCCGGTCCGGACCAGTGGCTTGCCCCGTAAGGCGTACCGCCGCCCATGGTGTGCAGCAGCGCGCGCTCGGTGTACGGAATCCCGACCAGCAGCATGCCGTGATGCAGCAGCGGAATCATCATCGACAGCAACGTGGCTTCCTGACCGCCATGCAGGCTTGAAGTGGACGTGAACACGCCGGCCGGCTTCCCGGCCAGCGTGCCGGAAAACCATTCGGTGCCGGTCGAATCCAGAAAATACTTGACGGCCGCGGCCATGTTGCCGAACCGGGTCGGGCTACCCAGGATCAGACCGGCGCATTCGGCCAGATCGCTGCGCTCCACCAGCGCAGGCCCGTTTTCGGGCAATTCGGCCCGCTCGGGATCGATGGCCGAAGTCAGCGGCGCCACGCTCCTGAGCCTGGCGGCAAAACCTTCCACCCGCTCGACGCCGCGGGAGATTTCTCGCGCCAGCGCCAGCGTGTTACCGTGAACCGAGTGGGTCAAAACCAGTATTTCGCGCATGGTTCAGGTGTCCGTCAAGATTTCCAGCACCGCATCCGGCGGTCGCCCGATGCGGGCCCGCTCGCCGCAAACCACGATGGGCCGTTCGATCAGTATCGGATGCTCGCTCATCAGTTGCAGCAACTCGGTGTCGTCGATGCTCTCCGGATCCAGGCCGAGTTCCTTACACGCCGGCTCGGCGGTGCGCAGAAAATCCTTCGGCGGGAGTTCCAGCTTGCGCGCCAGGTCACGGAGCTCGCTCGCGTCGAGCGGCGTTTCCAGGTACTTGACGATTTCTGGCTCGAATCCGCGCTTCTGCAGCAATTCCAACGTGGCTCGGCTCTTGGAACAGCGCGGATTGTGATAAACAGTGACTGACATGAATTCTCCTGGATCGAATAGCCCTTCCGACGACGAGTCTGAAGCAACGGCGTCAATGCATTCTCAACCGTCCACATTCGGGGCGCTGCGCGACCCGCGCTGGTTGCGCGCCTTCGGGTCGCACCTGTGGCGACACTTTCGTGAGGACCGCTGCCTTGAGGCCGCCGGCGCCCTAAGCTACACCACTTTGCTGGCGCTGGTGCCGCTGATGGCTGTGATCCTCGGTGTGTTCTCGGCATTCCCGGTCTTCGACTCGGCGGTTGAACGATTGCAGGACTTCATTTTCTCCAACTTCGTTCCGGCGGCCGGCGACGTGGTTCACGAATACCTCGACCAGTTTGTCGAGCGGTCGGCCCAACTGACCGGCACCGGCACCCTGTTCCTGGTCGTCGCCGCGCTCATTCTGATGTCGACAATCGAAAGGACGCTCAACCAGATCTGGCGGGTCGAGCGCCTGCGGCGGCCGTCGAACCGATTGATGGTCTACTGGGCCGTGCTGACGCTCGGTCCCCTACTGCTAGGTGCGAGCATTGGCTTGACTTCGTACGTAGAAGGGCTGCAAATGCTGACGCCGGCGTTCGTGCGCGGCACCGTGGAATGGCTGGTGGTGGTCACCGCGCCGTTTCTGGTCGCGCTGCTGGCCTTTACCCTGATCTTCGTGGTGGTGCCGAACCGGCAGGTCAGCTTTCGGCACGCGCTGACCGGTGCGGCTTTCTCGGCGCTTGCCTTCGAACTCTCCAAGTTCGGCTTCGTACTCTATGTCAGCAACTTCCCGACCTATGAAAAGATCTACGGCGCACTCGCCGCCGTACCCATCTTCCTGGTGTGGATCTATGTTTCATGGGTCGTCATCCTGCTCGGCGCCAGCCTTGCCGCTGCCCTGACGACCTTCACCTATCACCGTTCGCACTGGCGCTGGGATCCGCGGCATTACCTTCTATTGGCCATGCGCATGGTCACTCACCTGTGGCGCGCGCAAGTCGAGGGCCGCGCCATGACCTCGGAAGAACTGCTGGGAAAAGAAGCCGCGGCTACCAATGACGACCTGCAGCTGCTGCTCGATCGTCTCCACGCCGCGAACATGGTGCGCCAGGACGAAAAGGGTGCCTGGCACCTCAGCACGGATCTCGACGAGGTCTCGCTGGCGGACCTCTACCGCTCGATGCCGTTGGTCATGCCTATCGGGGAACTGGACGATTTCCCGGAGGACCGCGATATCGATGACGGTATCAAGCGCGCGCTGCACGAAATCGAGGAGCGCGCCGGTCCGTTGATGGATCGTCCGTTAAAATCCTTCGTTAAACCGAAATCCGGCGCAACGCGGAAAACCGCCGCTTGAGCCCTTGCCAGGAGCCATGTATTGATGTCGCCCAATCGAATTTTCGCTCTAGCTCTCGTGCTCGCGACGCTCAGCTCGGCCTGCGACACGCAATCAGCCCCCAAGGCCGAGGAACCCGGCAACGGCCAGGCGACGGCATCCAGTGAAACCATCGATTTCGAACTGCCCGTGCTGGGCGGCGAGACCGTCCGGCTGAGCGACTGGCGCGGCCAGTGGGTGCTGGTCAACTATTGGGCCACCTGGTGTGCGCCATGCCGCAAGGAAATCCCGGATTTCTCGGCCATGCACGATGCGCGCGACGACATCACCGTGCTGGGTCTGGCGTTCGAGGATACCGACGTGGAAGCTTTCGAAGAATTCCTCGTCGACTACCCGGCCAGCTACCCGATCCTGCTCGTCGACGTCTACGCCCCGCCGGAAGCGCTGGGTGCGCCGCGCGCGCTGCCCACGTCCTATCTCGTCAATCCGGCCGGGGAACTGGTAGAGACCTGGCTCGGCCCGATCACAAGTGAGACCATACAAGCCCGCATAGACGGAGATTCCCGATCATGACAACTTGCCGAAAATTCTACGTGTCCGGAAAGGTCCAGGGCGTATTCTTTCGCGACTCCACCCGCCAGAAGGCCGACGCGCTGAATATCACCGGCCACGCCATAAACCTCGACGACGGCCGGGTCGAAGTGCTGGCCTGCGGTGAAGAACAGGCGCTGGCCGAACTCGAAAGCTGGCTGAACGAAGGTTCCGACAATGCCGACGTCCGCCGCGTCGAGCGAACCGACGCGCGTGTCGATTCTCCGCCGGCCGGCTTCCGCACCGGCTAAGACCGCGCAAGTAAGACATTTCTCGATAAACGCAGTCTTGCTGTAGCAGGATTCATCAATGAAAAAGCGCCGGCGGACTTCTCCACCGGCGCTTTCCTTTTTCGGCCGTCGGCTTGTCCCCCGACGGTCGTACCCTGTGTCTGACGCGAACTGATCAATCGTCGAGCAACAGCCCGCTTTGCCGGCGCTGCAGGACGAACATGCGGCCCTGGTCGAGCAATTCCAGGTTGCGTACCTCGAACGGTGCCCGCAGGCCGCTGGCCATGAGCATGTCTCCGGTCACCTGAAGCTCGATGCTCCCGGCACGCCCGTCAATTACGGCTGCCGACTGCGCCATCGCCAGCGGCTTGAGTGAGCCGTCGGCTGCGGTTCCGAAGATCTGGCCGTTGAGCTGGAACCGACCCGAAACGGCGGTTTGCACACCCACCTCGATCGTCAAGCCGTCATCCAGCGTGGCGACCGTCTGGCCGGTAAACCGCGCCAGCGGGGGAACGATGCTGACCGGCAGCTTGAGGTCGCGTCGTATGGTCAAGCCGTCCTGCACCGTTTCCAGGTAGACGTAAGCTTCGAACAGGCCGTCCTGACCTGAAACGAAGCGATCAGCCGGTGCCCGACGGGTCAGCGTGCCGCTGGTCTTGTCGATCTCCAACGCCCAGGTCTTGTCGGCGTAAGGATCCGCAAGCACGGCCTGTACCGAATCGACCCGGGCCTTGCCCTGGCCGTCGCCCAGGCCGAAGCCGAATTCCAGCGTCTCGCCGGCGACGAAGGTGTCGCGCGGAAGCGCAAGCTCGGCCACCCAGTCGCTGTCGGGCTCGAACACGTGCACGACCAGCTTCTGGTCGGCCGGCAGGCGCGCGACCGCGAGATCGAGCTTGCCCGGCGGAATGATCTTGTCCAGCTTGAAGGCAATGGTCTGCGGCGGTACCGACATGCCGAGTCGCTGCAGCGACGCACCGTCGGTGACCTGCATCATCGACCTGGTGCTGTCGAAGCGCTTGCCGTTGACCGAAAGTTGAACGCTGGCGGGGTCGATGCCAATATCGCCAGCAACGTCGCCGCCGGCTTCCAGCGGCGAGACGCGGATGACCGCGCCGCGCGACGTCAGCGGCAGTGAAACGCCGCCTGCCAGCTCGGCGCCGGTGGCGTCCACCCAGTACTGGCGGCTCTCGACGCGCGCGCTCGATCGGCCGAGGCTCTCGGCCGTGACGCCTTCCAGCGCCCAGGCAAACTTGACCGGCGCGGTTTCGGCGTGGCGGCTGTCCGGCACCACGGCAGGGTCGATGCCCAGGCTTTGCGGCCCGAAGTCTCCCGTGCGTGCTTCCAGCCAGGTGCTTGACAACACGGCCGGGCCGTCGGCTGCGCGGATTTCAAGATCCGGACGTGCCGGATTGGTCTGGGCCAGCGAGGTGCCTGCGATTAGAGTTGCACTAAGACATGCAATAGGCAGCGCGGCTCTAGCGAAGATTGTATTTTTCATGATGGCTCCCGAATTACAGGTCGTTGCGCAGAATGACGTCCAGGCCGTGGCAATCGCGCCGGCTCTGGGCATGCGACAGGCGGTCGCTGGAAATCTGGTAGTCGTAAAACCAGAGGTTTCCGGCGCCGTTCTGGCTGCTGCAGTCGAGGAAGCCGTCGGAACAGCTGTTCAGCCAGCTCTGCGTGATTTCCAGCCCGACCTGGTTGAAGTAGCCACCGCAGTATGCAGCACCGTCCCAGATCGCCGACTTGACATCGGTGCCGACCACGTTCCAGAAGCCCTTGGGCAACGCCGGCCGTCCCGAAGTGCCCAGCAGCCAGCTGCCGTTGTAATAGCTCATCCAGCTAGGCTGCTGCATCCGTACGGCATCGTTCTGGTAACCCAGCAGCCAGCCCAGCGCGGCTTCGAATACGTTGCCCTGCATGACAGCTTCGGCCAGCGGGGTACCGGTGCTCGAAGGCGCCAGCGCGTTGACCCAGCGCAGACGCTGGATGATGGTCGGGTAGCGGCTGTCCCATGTCGGATTGGACATGATCCAGCGCATCACGTTGCCGCCGTTGGAGTGCGTCAGCACGACCAGGTCGGTGATGTTTCGCGTGGTGACGAAATTGTGCAGCTGGCCGGCCAGGCATCCGGCGGCCGCCGAATTCCACATGTACTGCTCGAAGTCGCAGTTGACCACGACGTAGTTGGCCTGGTTGGAAAGACCCCGACGAACCGAGTTCACCATGTCGGTAGTCCAGTAATCGTTCAGGGCGTCGGTCTGCTTGCCGGTGCCGTGGACAAACGCCACCCCGGTATTTGCACTGACGCTGCTACCCCAAAGCAGAGCGCACAATGCGCTTGCAATGACAATTGCGAACAGCTTACGCATGCTTTTTCTCCCATTGTTTATTGTTGATGCCGCCTGCCCGGCCGGTGTTTCCCTGACATGATCCGGGCAAATGGACCGCCCGAGTATAGAGTGGGCGCCAGCATGGAATCAAATCATCATTCTTTACACGAAAACTTGTCGCAGTTCTCAAAAGTCATTGCCCGGCGCTGGTCCGCGATTTCAAACACCCTGGACAGAAAGCTCGCTCAGAATGGCCTCGGCAGCGTTGGCCGCCGCACCACGGGCCAGCTGGCGGTGGATGTCCAGCGCGATCTCATCGTAACGCTCACCGCGCGCCGGGTCGTCCAGCCAGGACCGGGCATCGGCCACCAGCCGGTCGGCCGTCGCCTCGTGCTGGATTCGCTCCGGCACGATTTCCGAGCCGGCCAGCACGTTGGGCAGCGATATCCATTGCGACTTGACCAGGCGCAGCGCGCGCGCAAGCTGGTAGGTGGATCCCGCCAGGCGGTAGAACACCACGAGCGGCGTCTTGCACAACAGCGCTTCCAGCGTGACAGTGCCCGACGCGGCCAGCGCCAGGTCCGAGGCGGTCAGCCCGGTTCGCGTTCGGCCCGAGACCACGCGCATCCCGGCCTCGGCGGGATCTCGGCCGGCAGCCTCGGCGAAAAGCGTCCTGTGGCCTTCCTCTGCTAGCAGCAGCAGCGTTTGCACGCCCTGCTCCGAAGCCAGGCGCTCGGCGGTATCGGCGACGACGGCGGCATGGCGCCGAATCTCGCCCGGCCGGCTGCCCGGCAGCAGCCCGATCACCGGCTTCGCCGAACCCAGGTCCAGTTGAGCGCGGGCCGCGGCGCGATCCGGCGAAAACGGCAGCGCGTCGGCCAGCGGATGGCCGATGAATCGCGCGTTCAGACCCGCCCGGCGGAATATTTCCGGCTCGAAGGGGAACAGCGTCAGCAGCAGGTCCAGCGAGCGGGCGATGCGGGCCACGCGATAAGCTCTCCAGGCCCAGACCGACGGCGCGACGACCTGGATAGCGCGGACGCCACGCTTTTTCAGGGCGCGCGACAGCCCGATGTTGAAATCGGGCGCATCGAAGCCGACAAAAGCCGCTGCTCCGCGGTCGGCGAACGATCGCGCCAGGGCGCGCCGGAATCGAAACAGCCGGGGGACGTGTTGAAGCACTTCGAACAGACCCATCACGTCGAGCGCGTCGATGCCTGCGGTCCGTTCGACCCCGACCGCATCCATGCGGGGTCCCGTGACGCCGAACAACTCGGCGCCCGGTTCCAGGCGGAGGATTTCGCCCGCCACCGCCGCGCCCAGATCGTCCCCGGAACGCTCACCGGCCGCGACGGCCAGCCGCGGCGTCATCTCAACAGGCCGCGCTGGCCGGCTTCGATGCTTTCGATGAAGGTCGCCAGCTCGGGTTGCTCGCCGACCCGTTCGCGGAGCTGGGCCAGCGCCTCTTCGCGTGCCAGGCCCCGGATATAGACCAGTTTGTAGGCTTCGCGGATATTGCGGATCTGCTCGGCATCGAAGCCGCGCCGCTTGAGGCCCTCGCTGTTGATGCCGCGCGGCCGCGGGGGACGCCCGGAAATCATCACGTAGGCCGGCACGTCCTGGCCGACGCCGCCGTACATGCCGAGAAACGCGTGGTCGCCGATGCGACAGAACTGGTGCGCGCCGGAGAAGCCGGCGAACGTCACATGGTTGCCGACGACGACGTGACCCGCCAGCGTCGTGCCGTTGGCGAAGACGCAGTGGGAACCCACCTGGCAGTCGTGGGCGACGTGAACGTAGGCCATCAGCCAATTGTCATCGCCCAGCCGGGTGACGCCGCCGCCGTCCAGCGTGCCCCGATTGATGGTGACGAATTCACGAATGGTATTGCCGCGTCCGATCTCCAGCTCGCTGTCCTCGCCGGCAAACTTCTTGTCCTGCGGCTCCTCGCCGATGGACGCGAACTGGAATATGCGCGTGCCCGCGCCGATGCGCGTCCTGCCTGTGATGACCGAGTGCGGTCCGACGCGGCAGCCTTCGGCGAGTTCGACCTGGTCGCCGACGATGGCGTAAGGACCGATTTCGACGTCGTCGGCAATCGTCGCACCCGCCCCCACGATCGCGCTGGGGTGGATCCTGGCAGATTCATTGCGAGGCGGGCTAGGCATCGGGCCTGGCCGCGCAGAGCATTTCGCAGCTGGCGACGCGCTTGTCATCGACACGGGTCTCGGCCTCGTACAGCCCCATGCCGCGCACCATGCGCTTCTGGCGAACGTGGAAATGGAGCTGGTCGCCCGGCACCACGGTGCGGTTGAAGCGGGCCTTGTCGATCTTGACCAGGTAGAAAAGCTGCTCCGGCCCGCCGGCCTGCTCGCGCGCCAGGTGAGCCAGACACCCGGCGGCCTGGGCCATCGCTTCCAGGATCAACACGCCCGGCATCACCGGATGCCCCGGGAAATGCCCCTGGAAGAAATGCTCGTTGATGGTCACGTTCTTGATCGCGTGAATCTCGGCCGGGTCTTCCATGGACCAATCCAGGACTCGGTCGACCAGCAGGAACGGATAGCGGTGCGGCAGGAGGCGGAAGATGTGTTCGATGTCGACGCGAGTCGAATCAGTCATTCGTTTTGCTCCAACTTTGGTGTTTAGTGCTGTTTGGTGTCTTTGCGGAAAAGTCGGTCGAGTTGTCCCAGCCTCACCAGAATACGCTGCCAGGCGCGCAACGGTCGGGCGGGAATGCCCGAGCCGTACTGACCGGGCTCGGATATCGAATCCAGTACCGTGCTCATGGCCGTAATCACCACATGATCGCAAATCTCGAGGTGGCCGCCAATTCCACAGGCGCCCGCGATCATGCAGTACTTGCCGATTCGCGTGGAGCCCGCGATGCCGACGCACCCGGCAATGGCGGTGTGATCTCCGATAACCACGTTGTGCGCGACCTGGACCTGGTTGTCGAGCCGAACATCGCAGCCGAGGACGGTATCCTCGACGGCTCCGCGGTCTATCGTCGTGTTGGCGCCGATCTCGCAGTCATCGCCGATCCTGACCGCGCCGATCTGCGGCACGTTGATCCAGCTGCCGCGATGCATTGCCAGGCCGAACCCGTCAGCGCCGATCACTGCACCCGGATGCACGACGACACGTTGCCCCAGCCGGCAAGCAGCGCCGACGAACACGTTCCCGACCAGGCGCGCACAGGCGCCGATCACCGCATTCTCGCCGACGATACAGCCGGGACCAAGCACGGCGCCCGCCCCCACGCGCGCGCCGGCAGCAACGTGCGTTAGCGGGCCGATCTCGGCACCGGGATCGATCTCGGCCGAATCATCGACCTGCGCGCTGGCATGAATGCCGGGCCGCACCCCCGGCGCCGGATGAAGCCGCTGGAGCACCCGTGCCCAGGCGGCATAGGGCTCATCGGAGACGAGGGCGGCGCAAGGACAATCCTCGGCGGCAGAGCCCGTGAGGACCACGGCCGACGCGCGCGTTGCACTCAACCGGGAGCGGTAGGCCGAATTGGCCAGGAAGCTGATCTGGCCGGGCGTGGCCGTGACCAGCGTGGCGCCGGCATGGACCAGGATTTCAGGATCTCCGCGCAGTTCCAGGTCGAGCGCGGCAGCAAGATCGCCCAGGCTGACCGGGGCCGTGACCGAAGACGCCTGTCGTCTCATTGTCCGGAGCGCTGGCCCCGGCGTTCGTAGTCCATTTCGAGAAATGACAGCACCTTGTCGGTGATGTTTATCGTCTCGGAGGCATACGCAACCGGGCTGGACAGGACCAGGTCGTAGCCTTCGCGGCGCGCGACGGTCTGCACCGCAACCTCGATTTCCTCGCCCAGTTCCTTGATCTGCTGGTTGCGCCGGAAATTGAGTTCTTCGGCCAGGTCTTCGCGGCGACGCTCTATCGAGCGATCCAGGTTGCGGATCTCGCGCTGGCGGGCGGCCACCTGTTCGGCGGTCAAGCCCGACGCGTTGGCCAGTTCCTGTTCCATGCTCAAAAGACGCGCCTCGTCGGCGAGGAGTTCGTCGTTGATGGGCCGGAATTCTATATCGAGCTCGGCACGACCGGCGATCACCTGCGGCGCGTTGTCCAGCAGGCGCTTCATGTCGACGTAGCCAATGCGGATGTCCTGGGCGAGGGCCGCCCCGGCCAGCAACATCGTCAGCATGAAAATCAAAACTCGCACGTCGGCCATCCGGACTCAGACACTACTTCCTGACTATACAGTATAGGCCTTCGAGGCCCAAATCCGCCAGTCCCGGGCGCGACGCGGCGGTCCCAGGCGACAGCAGCCGGGGTTTGCCCCACAGGATCGCTTGGCCAAGGCGCGGCGCCCTGACCATGAAGCCTTTACCGTAGCCTCCCGCCAGGGCGCCGTCGCGCCCGTGGAAGGTTATCCAGAGGTTCCCTAGAACTGCGTACCGAACGAGAACTGGAGAAACTGGGTCTCATCACCGTCCCGTTCCTTGAGGGGCATCGAGACGTTGAGGATGATCGGGCCGACCGGCGCTTCCCAGCTGAGCGAAAGACCGGTGGATGCACGCACCAGATCCTGATCGAAGCCCTCGATATCGGCAAACACGTTGCCGGCGTCGACGAACCAGGCCATGCGGGTCCCGCTGACTTCGACGAACGGCACCGGGAAGGCGATCTCGATGCCGCCGGTCGCCTTGAAGTCGCCGCCCACCGATCTGCAGAACTGATCCTTGGGACCCAGCGTGTTGTCCTCGAATCCGCGCACGTCGGAAACACCGCCGGCGAAGAAATGCTCCCAGAACGGCAGGCCTGAATCGGCAGTCACGATTTCATCGAGCTGGCACTGCCCGGACAGGCGCTGCGGCTCGACCGGATCGGTATCGACGAAGTCCTTGCCGTCGTAGGTTTCGCCGTAGGACACGTCGGCACGCAGGACGAAGGCGAAATCGCCGCCCAGCGGGAAAAACTTGCGCCCCCTGTAGGCGGCGGTAAAGTACTCACGGGTACTGCCCGGCAGGGCCACGTTCAGGCTCAGCCTGTTGAGCGAGCCGCGCGTCGGTGTCAGGAAGTGGTTACGGGTATCACGCCCCCAGCTGCCGTTGACGAATGCGGTTTCGATCTTTCGCTCACTCGAACTCAGGAAGCCGTCGCCATTGGTATCCAGCGTAATGGCCAGCGGCCGCGTGATCGCGAATCGAAAATCGATCGGGCTGTTCGGATCGTCCGGGTCTTCCGGTACGGCGACCAGCTGCCCGATGCTGATGTCCTGGCTGCGCACGCTGGCGCCAAGCTGAACGAAATCGATCTCGGAGATCGGGAAGCCGATGTTCGCGCCAAGCGCCACCTGGCTGGTCGAAAACGCCGAGATATTGGCACGGCCCTGGTTGAATTCCGAATAGCTCGCGAAATAACCCAGCGATACGCCGTCATCGGTGAAATACGGGTTGGTGTAGCTGAGATTCAGGCTGCTGGAGATCGAGCTTCGGCTGATGCCCAGACCAATCGTGCGACCGGAACCCAGGAAGTTTTCCTGGCGCACCGATATTGACGCGATCAGCCCCTGCAGCTGCGAGAAGCCCAGGCCCACCTGGAAACTGCCGGTGGCTCGCTCCTCTACGCTGACGACGACATCGATCTGGTCTTCAGTGCCCTCGACCGCGGGGGTCTCGATATTGACGTTCTCGAAATACCCGATGCGCTGCAATCGCAACCTCGATCGGTCGATCGCCGCCTGCGAGAACCAGGCGCCCTCGAACTGACGCATTTCGCGCCTGAGCACTTCGTCCTTGCTCATGGTATTGCCGCGGAACTCGACCCGGCGCACGTAAACGCGTTTGCCCGGCTCGACGAAGAAGGTGATCGCGACCGTTTTGTCGTCACGGTCGATCCGCGGAACCGGGTTGACGTTGGCAAAGGCGTAGCCGAAGTTCGCCAGCACAGAGGTGATGGCTTCGACCGTCGCCTCGACCTCCTTGCGCGAGAACACCTGCCCGGGATTGACCAGGACGAAATTCCTGAGTGTTTGCTCCGACAGTACGAGGTCGCCGGTCAGCTGGACATCGTCGACAGTAAAAACCTCGCCCTCGCGCACATTGGCGGTGATATAGATATTCTGCTTGTTGGGACTGATCGAGACCTGGGTGGATTCGATGGCGAAGTCCATGTAGCCGCGATCGAGATAGTACGCCCGCAACCGCTCGAGATCGCCGGACAGTTTCTCGCGGGTGTAGTTGGTGCGGCCCTTCCAGAACATCAGGCCGGCTTTCTCGTCGGATTCGAACTCGTCGCGCAGTTCCTTCTCCCTGAAGGTCTCGTTGCCGACGATATTGATATGACGGATCTTGGCCTGGTCCCCTTCTTCGATCTTGATGACGATGTTGACCCGGTTCCGATCCAACTCAGTCACCTGCGGATCGACTTCGACCGCGTAATGGCCCTGATTGAAGTATTCACGCACCAGTTCCTGCTGAATACGGTCGATGGCCAGTTCATCGAAGACCTCGCCCTCGGCGATTCCAATCTCGGAGAGCGCGGGCAGCAGCGACTCCGTGGGAATCTTGTCGTTGCCGTCCAGCTGCACAGACGAAATCGCCGGTCGCTCGACAACCTTGATGACCAGGATGTCGCCCTCCCGTCCGAGTTCGACCTGCTCGAAGAAGCCGCTTCGATAGAGATCGCGGATACTCGAGCGCGCCAGCGCCGGGGTCAGCCGCTGGCCGACCTCGACCGGGAGAAAGCTGAACACGGTGCCTTCGGAAATGCGCTGCAGGCCATCCACACGGATTTCGTCGACCGTGAATGTCTGCGCCGAAGCACTCAGGCTGAACAGTGCCAGCAGTAAAGGCAAAAATCTCATCGAAACCCTTTCATCGTCTTGATATCGCGCGTGGTCGGCGCGCAGTTTATTGAACCAGGCGTAAGATATCGTTAAATATCGCAACGCTCATCAGCGCCAGGACCATCATCAGCCCGATACTCTGGCCGATCATGTGGCCGCGCTCCGAGACCGGACTTCCCTTTATCCACTCGATCAGGAAGTACAGCAGGTGCCCGCCATCCAGGATCGGGATCGGCAGCAGATTGATGATCGCCAGCGACAGGCTGATCAGGCCAAGAAAAAACAGGAATCTGGACACGCCGAGGCGTGCCGAGTCGTTGGCCAGTTGCGCAATTGTAATCGGTCCGGACAGGTTGCTCAGGGATGCGTTGCCGGCAATCATCCGACCGAGGATTCCCAGCGTTGCCGACGTCAACCTCCAGGTCTCGCCGACCGCCTCGCCAAGGCCCTCGACAGGGCCGTAGTGCAGGATGGTGAATGCCCGTTCCATTGCCGCCCGCGCTTCCGGACCGGGCTCGCCCGGCCGAACGCCGATGATCATGCGCCCCTCGACGCGCTCCGGCGCGATTTCGAGTTCGCGGTTCATGCCGTCCCGACTGATCTCGATTTGCACCGGCCGGCCGTCGGCTGCGGCCTCGGGAATCAGGTTCACCAGCGTCATCCACCCGTCCACGGGCTCGCCGTTGATGGTCACTACCCGGTCACCCGCCTCCAGTCCCGCGCGCTCGGCCGGAGAATCTTCGCTGACCTGGCCGATGACGGGCGGCAGATCGACCCGCCACGGCTCGATGCCGAGCGCGTCGAGAATCCGATCTTCCCGAAAGTCGTCGCCGAGCCTGTCCAGCGGCAGCCTCAATTCCCGGCGGCGCGACTGCCCGTCCTCGACCACCAGCGATACGGGGTTGCGATCCAGCGCCTCGGGCACAAGCGCCAGGACCGCATGGGTCCAGGTTTCGACGGGCCGCCCGTCGACCTGCACGATCATGTCGCCGTGCTCCAGCCCCGCGGCCTGGGCAATACCTTCGGGATTGCCGACTATCGGACGGGATTCCGGAATCCCGAGCATGAACATGGCCCAGAAGGCGGCGACCGCGAAAATCAGGTTGAAGATCGGGCCGGCTGCCACGATTGCCGAACGCTTTGCCAGCGATTTCCGGTTGAATGCCTGCTCCAGCTGATCGTCCGGAACCGGTGTCTCGCGCTCGTCGAGCATCTTGACGTAGCCGCCCAGCGGAATCGCGCCGATGACGAACTCGACGCCGTTTTTGCCCTTGCGTCGCCAAAGGGGCTTGCCGAAGCCGACCGAGAAGCGCAATACCCGCACGCCGGCTCGTCTGGCCACCCAGTAGTGGCCGAATTCGTGAAACGTCACCAGCAGCCCGAGAGCGACCGCAAGCCAGAATATTGATCCGAGAATTTCCATTGCTGTTTGAAGTTCCTTGGCGTCAAACGTTCCCGGAAGATGGCATCAGCCGGTGGGCGATTGTCACACGCCCGCGGTGAGCCACCACAAAACGAAAGCGAAAACCGGGGCAGCCGCAGAGAGGCCGTCGATCCGATCGAGCATTCCGCCGTGCCCCGGCAGGAGCGCCGATGTGTCTTTAAACCCGCGTTGTCGCTTGAACAGGCTGATCAAAAGGTCGCCGCAGATCGACAACGCAACCAGAATCGTCGCCACCAGCGCCGCGGCAACCGGCGCCAGCGGGATATCGGGCATCAGTCGGCTGCAGATCACGGCGGTCGCGATTGCTGTGACCAGACCACCGGCAGCGCCGGACCAGGTCTTGCCCGGGCTGATCACCGGTGCCAGCTTCGGCCCACCGAACCGATGCCCGGCAAAAAAAGCGCCGATATCAGCCGCGGCAATGACAAAAAGCAGAAAAATAACCCACCAGTGGCTGTAGAAATGCAACCAGGAAATGGCGACGAACGCCGCCAACAGGATCAGACCGATCACGATCAGCTTGAGCGGCTGGATGTGCGGGCGATCGCCCGATCGTTCCGGCTGGCCGAGACCGGGAAAACGAAGCCATAGCGCGGAAAGCAGCCAGGCGACGGTGGCCAAGCCGAATATCACGGGGACGGCGACCGGGATGTGCGTGGCCCAGATCAGCGCAGCCCCCGCCAGACAGAGCACGGCGATCCACGAAGCCTGCGCCACCGCGCTTTCGACCCCGGCAAGCCTCGCATTTTCCCAGCCGCCTGCCACCAGCAAAAGCAAAGCCAGCACCACACTCAACCAGGTCGTCGGCAGCAAGAGCAGCGCGGCAAGCACCAGCGCGGCAAGCACCACCGAGGTAATCACCCGCGACTTAAGCATGCTTCTTTGTGTGGCTCTCGGCAAGGCCTCCGAAGCGCCGCTCGCGCTGCCTGAAATCGTCCAGCGCCGCATCCAGGTCGGCCTCGGTGAAGTCCGGCCAGAGCGTATCGCTGAAATGGAGTTCGGTATAGGCAAGATTCCACAGCAGGTAATTGGAAAGCCGGCGCTCTCCGCCGGTCCTGATGAACAGGTCCGGTTCCGGCTGGCCCGCAAGCTGGAGCGCGTTGCCGAATGTGGCCTCGTCGATGCTGCTCGGATCAAGTTCGCCTCGGCGCGCCTGCTCGGCGAGTCTGCGCGCGGCCGTCACGATGTCGTCTCGTCCGCCGTAGCTCGCTGCGATGTTGAGCAGGAGGCCGGAGTTGTTGCGGGTCACTTGCTCGGCGCGCGCCATACCGCGCTGCAGGGATTTCGAAAACGCTTCTCTGCGGCCAATGAAGTTCAGGCGCACACCGTGCTGGTCGAGTTGGTCAACTTCACGATCCAGCGCCCGCCTGAACAGGCTCATCAGACGCGTGACTTCGTGGCGCGGACGGCCCCAGTTTTCGCTGGAAAACGCATAGACGGTCAAAACCGGAATGCCACGCTCGCCCACGGCCCGAACGATCTTGCGTGCAACCTCGGTGCCGGCCTGGTGGCCATAGGTGCGCGGCTTGCCCCGCCTGGCGGCCCACCGGCCGTTGCCGTCCATGATGATTGCCAGATGATGCGGCAGATCTGCCCCGGACATCGACTCAGATCTCCATGAGCTCTTTTTCTTTTTCCGCAACCAACTCGTCCACCCGCTCGACGTGCTGATCTGTCAGCTGCTGGATCTCGGTCTCGGCGCGGCGCTGGTCGTCCTCGCTGATTTCCTTGTCCTTGAGCAACTCCTTGACGTGGTTGTTTGCATCCCGTCGAATGTTGCGAATTGCAACCTTGGCCTGCTCGCCCTCGTTGTGGACCACTTTCGAAAGCTTCCCCCGCCGCTCTTCGGTCAGCGCCGGCAACGGTACCCGGATCACGGTACCCGCCGACGCCGGATTCAAGCCCAGGTCGGAAGCCATGATGGCTTTCTCGATCTTGCCGACCATGGTCTTGTCCCAGGCTGTGACGGCCAAAGTGCGCGAATCCTCGACGGTCACGTTGGCTGCCTGGCCGATCGGGACTTCCGAACCGTAGTATTCGACGTTTACGTGCTCGAGCAGGCTGGGATGCGCACGTCCGGTGCGAATCTTCGCAAGCTCGGCCCGGAGGGATTCCAGGCTCTTGTCCATGCGCAACGCGGCGTCTTTCTTGATATCTGGAAGCATAGGATTACCGTTCAATTTTTCTGGCGACCGTACAACGTTCGATTGTAGCAGTACCCATGCCCGCGATTCTCGGAGAAAACCGGCAAGAGCTGCGCGTTGACGCTACTCGACGAGGGTGCCGATATCTTCGCCGCCAACCAGGCGGGCGAGATTGCCTTCGGTATTAAGCCCGATCACGCGGATCGGCATGGATTGATCGCGGCACAGGACCATGGCATTGGCATCCATGACCTTGAGCTTCTGCTGAATGACCTCATCGTAGCTGATGCGCTTATAGAAACGGGCATTGGGGTCGTGGGTCGGGTCGGAGGAATAGACGCCGTCGACCTTGGTCGCCTTGATCATGAGATCGGCGCCGATCTCGATCGCGCGCAGGCTGGCCGCGGTGTCGGTCGTGAAAAATGGATTACCGGTCCCGGCCGCAAACACAACGACCCTGCCTTTCTCCAGGTGCCTGATGGCGCGGCGCCGAATATAGTCCTCGCAGACTTGCCGGACAGAGACGGCCGACATGACGCGGGTGGTCGTGCCGGCACGCTCCAGCGAATCCTGAAGCGCCAGCCCGTTCATCACTGTCGCCAGCATGCCCATGTGATCGCCGGTAATTCTATCCATGCCGGCCGATGCCAGTCCGGCCCCGCGGAAAATGTTGCCGCCCCCGATCACGACACCGACCTGGACGCCGGCGTGTGACACCTCAGCCAGTTCCGCAGCAATGCGACTGCTGACCTTCGGATCGATCCCGTAATCGTGGTCCCCGAGCAACGCCTCACCGCTGAGCTTCAGCAGAATTCGACGGTAGCGGGGTGACTCCATGACCGATCCTCGGGTTGCGCGACGTTCAGCCGCCGCGAGCCTGCTGCATCACTTCCGCCGCAAAATCCGACTCTTCCTTCTCGATACCTTCGCCAACCTCGAGACGGACGAAATTCCTGACCTTCGCGCCCTTGGACTTGAGCAGCGCGCCAACGGTCTGATCCGAATCCTTCACGAACGGCTGCCCGACCAGCGTGATCTCGGCCAGATGCTTGTTCAGACGGCCGGCGATCATTTTTTCGATGATCTCTGGAGGCTTGCCGGAATCCTCGGCCTGCGCCCGCAGGATTTCCTTTTCCTTTTCGAGCACATCGGCCGGCACCGAGTCGGCATCGACAAACGGCGGGTTCAGCGCGGCCACGTGCATGGCAATATCGCGCGCCAGCTCTTCGTCTCCACCTTTCAGGCTGACCAGCACACCGATTCGACCGCCGTGAATGTAGCCGCCTATTACTCCGTCAGGCCCGCCGCCGTCGGCGTCGACCCGCTGGACGCGGCGAATCTGGATATTCTCGCCCAGCTTGGCCACCAACTGCTGGCGACGCGCCTCGACGCTGTCGCCGGCTTCGAACTCTGCTTCCGCGAGTGCCGCGACGTCGTCGTTGCCCGCAGCAAGCGCCAACTCGGCGACGCGATCTGCAAATGCGCGGAAATTCTCGTCCTTGGCGACGAAATCCGTTTCACAGTTGATCTCGACCAGTACGGCACTGTCTGCGTCGGAAGCTTCGACGATCGCGCCCTCGGCAGCTACCCGTCCGGCCTTCTTGTCGGCCTTGGCCAGCCCGCTCTTGCGCAGGTGTTCGATCGCGGCTTCGATGTCGCCGCCGGTTTCCACCAGGGCCTTCTTGCATTCCATCATGCCGGCGCCGGAGCGCTCGCGCAGTTCCTTGACCTGGGATGCGGTGATACTCATGATTCTTCCTTGTCCTCGGACTTGGTCGCAGCGGCCTTCTTGGCCGGCTTCGTTTCTGAATCCGGTGTTGTCTCGGCCGGCGGGGCTTCAGCCGTCTCAGGCGATTCTGCAGCTGCCTTCGCGGCTTCCTCGGTATCGGCGGCGCGGTCGGCTTTTTCCGCCTCGGCCTTGGCCGGACCTTCAACGGTTCCTTCCGGCGCAGCTTCGGCCTTGGCCGGACTTTCGGTGGCGCCTTCCGGGGCGGCTTCGGCCTTGTCGGCGGCCTTGGCTGCAGCCTTCTTGGCGGTCTTCTTAGCGACCTTTTTTGCGACTTTCTTGGCAACCTTCTTGCTGGTCTTCTTCTTTGCCGTCTTCTTCGCCGCTGCCGCTGCGTCACTGTCGCTGGTGTCGATCGGGTTGCCTTCGGCGTCGAGTTCGATGAACTCGTCCTTGTCGCCGGCAACCTGCGGCACCGATGCCTTGCCTTCGAGAATCGCGTCGGCAGCCAGCTGTGTGTACAGCCGTACCGAACGAATCGCGTCGTCATTGCCCGGAATCGCGTAATCGACGACATCCGGGTTGTGATTGGTATCAACCACGGCGACGACCGGAATGCCCAGCTTGCGGGCCTCGGCAATGGCGATATCCTCATGACCGATGTCGATGACGAACATCGCGTCGGGGAGCGAATTCATGTTCTTGATCCCGCCGAGACTCTGCTCGAGGCGGTCACGCTCGCGGGTAAGTTCCAGCACTTCTTTCTTGACCAGGCGGTCGAAGCTGCCGTCGGTTTCCATCGCCTCGAGTTCCTTCAGACGATTGATGGACTGGCGGATGGTGCGGAAATTCGTGAGCATGCCGCCCAGCCAGCGGTGCGACACGTAAGGCATCCCACAGCGCGCCGCCTCTTCGGCAACGGCCTGGCCGGCCGCGCGCTTGGTGCCCACGAACATCACGGTACCGCGCTTGCTCGCCATGCGGCTCAGGAAATCGAGCGCTTCCTTGAGCAGCGGCAGCGTACGTTCGAGGTTGATGATGTGGATCTTGCCGCGGGCACCGAAGATATAGGGCTCCATCTTCGGATTCCAGTAGCGGGTTTGATGACCGAAATGCACGCCAGCTTCGAGCATCTGGCGCATGGTGACGTCAGGCATGGTTACTTTCCTTTTTGGTGCGCGGCCGTTTTATGATTCGGACCGGCATTGGTTTGAACCTCCGCAATTCCCCATCCGGCGACCCTGGGACGGTTCGACTTCGTTCCAACGAAGCCCGACGACCCAAGAGCAACCCCGCCTGATGTGACGGAACGCGTGTGAATTTTGATTTTCCCCGGCATCGCCGAGCAAATCCATTCAATTATAGCCTGTCGCCGGCAAGTTCGGCAAGCCCTGCTTTAACATGGAGGAACAAACAGGGTTCGACACGCCCGGTCGATCGGATAAACTAGCCTTGAGCGTCCGGGCCGCATTCCCGACGCCCTTCAACGCCGCCCGAAACGCCAAGGATCCAACCGACCGATGACTGACCGACGCCACCTCGCCAACGCCATCCGCGCCCTCGCCATGGACGCCGTCCAGCGCGCCAGTTCCGGCCATCCCGGCATGCCCATGGGCATGGCCGACATCGCCGAAGTGCTGTTCAACGATTTCCACAGCCACAATCCCGCCAACCCCGACTGGGCCAATCGGGACCGGTTCGTGATCTCCAACGGCCACGGTTCGATGCTGCTGTATGCGGTGCTCCACCTCAGCGGCTACGCGCTTTCGCTGGACGATCTGAAGAATTTTCGCCAGTTGCACGCGCCCACGCCGGGTCATCCGGAGTTCGGCGAGGCCCCGGGCGTGGAAACCACTACCGGCCCGCTGGGCCAGGGGCTTGCCAACGGCGTCGGCATGGCGCTGGCCGAGAAGCTGCTGGCCAGGCGCTTCAATCGCGACGACCTGGATATCGTCGATCACTACACCTGGGTGTTCGCCGGCGACGGCTGCCTGATGGAAGGCGTTTCGCACGAGGCCTGCTCGCTGGCCGGCACCTGGGGCCTGGGCAAGCTGGTGGTGTTCTACGACGACAACGGCATCTCCATCGACGGAGAA
>Ga0102928_1000629_pt1 | contig 22807 bp, 17 predicted proteins | sample SalPonR1_B_D1_MG_FD_78504 | JGI IMG/M metagenome (GOLD analysis project Ga0102928, IMG submission 78504) | Salt pond soil microbial communities from South San Francisco under conditions of wetland restoration - Salt Pond MetaG R1_B_D1_MG | ecosystem: Environmental > Aquatic > Marine > Intertidal...
AGGAGTCGGTGCGATGGTGGGACCACTGGTTGAAAGGGATCGAGACCGGGATCGCCGACGAACCGATGCTGCGGGCGTGGATGCTGCACTCGATGCCGCCGTCGGCGTCGTACCGCCAACGCTACGGACACTGGGTGAGCGAACCCAGCTGGCCGTCCCCCCGGATCGACGAGCGGCGCTACTCCTTCGACGACCATCGACTGGTCTCCGGCCCCGTGTCCGAGCACCACGAACTCGCCATCCGCTCCCCGCTGAGCGTGGGGCTGTTCGCCGGCAAGTGGTGTTCGTACAGCGCCCCACCGGACCTGCCCCACGACCAACGCGAAGAGGACGGCGGCGCCCTCGTCTTCACGAGCGACCCGCTGGACGAGGACCTGGAGGTGCTGGGTGCACCGGTCGTCGGACTCCGAGTCAGCGCCGATCGACCCGTGGCGATGGTGGCGATCCGACTCAGCGACGTCCAACCCGACGACAAGGCGACGCGTGTCACCTACGGCGTGTTGAACCTCACGCACCGTGACGGGCACGCCGCTCCGGAGCCCCTCGTGCCCGGACGCTCCTACGACGTGTCGGTCCAGCTCAACGACGTCGCCCAGCACTTTCCCGAGGGGCACCGTCTCCGCGTCTCGTTGTCGACGTCGTACTTCCCGCTGGCGTGGCCACCACCCGAGCCGGTCCAGCTCACGATCGACACCTCTGCGAGCGACCTCCGGCTCCCCGTTCGACGGCCCGCTGCCGAGTCGATCACCTTCGACGAGTCCGTGGGATGGCCACCAGGACGGTGCGTGCGGATCACCGGCGAACGCCACGAGTGGAACGTGATCCGCGATCTCGCGACCGACCGATCGGCCCTGGAGGTCATCGACGACCGCGGGGTCTGCCGACTCGAGGACATCGATCTGACGGTCGGCCGTTCCACACGTGAGGAGTACTGCCACGCCGCCGACGACTTCGCGTCGGTGGCCGGCCACACGGTGCAGGAGCGAACACTGAGTCGCGGCTCGTGGTCGATCCGCACCCGGACCAGCACCGACCTGACGTGCGATGCCGACAACTTCCGGCTCGACGCGGAACTCGACGCCCACGAGGGCGACCGTCGGGTGTTCAGCCGCAACTGGAGCGAGACGATTCCCCGCCGTCTGGTCTGACGACTCCCGCATCCTGTCGACCGGCCCCCATCACCGTCGGCCATCCCGGCGAACAACCCGCGATCGACGCATGATCGGTCGGCGGCGGACGTACCGCCAACGGAGCATGCGGCCGGAGCTATGGTTCCGGCGAGTGGCCACACCGGTGCACACCGACGACGATCGCGGCGAGGACCACAGCGTTCGACGGCCGGAACCCCGCACCGTGCGATCCTTCCGTCTCTTCTCGACGCGGGCCGGGGGTCCGTACGACCGACGACCGACCGACGTGGTCCTCCTCGTCGTGTCCGCGTCCGTGCTGCTCATCAGCGCCTGGAGCGCCGACCCGCCCGGCACGCTCAGCAACGACCTCACCCGGCTCGTCGGGAATTCCCCGGCGTGGGTGCTGTCGATCTGGCAACTGTTGTTCGACCTGCTGGTGGTGTGGGCAGGTGTGCTCGTCGTGCTGGCCGTCGTGCGACGACAGTTCGTGCCCGTCGTGACCGCCGTTGCAGCAGTGGTCGCCGGTGTCCTGCTCACCGTCGCCGGCAGCTGGATCGCCTTCGGTGACGCCGACGACATCGGCAGCATCCTCAGCCGGCTCACGGTCAGCGAGGGTCCGGCGTCGTTCCCCGCCATCCGGCTCGTGAGCGCCTCGGCGGTGCTCGTGGTGATGTCACCGGCGATCACCCGCCCGTACCGGTTCTTCGGCCGCGTCGTGCTGGCATTCGGGTTCCTGGCCAGCGTCGGCCTCGGGGTCGCCACACTCGTCGGATCGATCGGCGGTCTCGCCGCCGGCGCTGCTGCTGCCGCCGCTGCTCACCTCGTGTTCGGCTCGCCGGGAGGCCGTCCGACCGACGCCGAGGTCCGCCTCGTGCTGGCCGAGCTGGGTACGCCGGTCGACCGTCTCGAACCGTCGCTGTTCGAACCGGCGGGCGTCGTCCTCATGGATGCACGTCACGTCGACGGCACGGCGTTGGCCGTGAAGGTCTACGGGCGCGACGCCTGGGACGGCCAGCTCATCACGAAGCTCTGGCGATGGATCTGGTACCGCAACGGCAGGTCCACGCTGCTGCTCAGCCGCCTGCACCAGGTGGAGCACGAAGCGCTGATCACACTGCTCGCCGACCGTGCCGGCACACCCGTCCCGGAGGTGCTGGTCGCCGGCGCCACCGCTCGAGGCGACGCCGCGATGGTGACGACGGCACGGGGCACGCCGCTGGCCCGGCTCGTCGCCGAGGACGCTCCCGTCGACGACGACACGCTGGTGCAGTTGTGGGCCGCCGTGGGGCGGGCCCACGACCAGGGGATCGTGCACGGAGGGCTCGACCTCGACGCCGTCGCACTCGACGAAGACGGCGAGCTGCTCGTCGTCGACTGGTCGTCGGGGTCCGTCGCTGCCGCATCGGACGCGATGGACCAGGATCTGGCCAACGTGATCGTGCTCACGTCACTGGCAGTCGGCGTCGACCGGGCCCTTGCAGTCGCTCACGACTCGATCGGACGTCGGCGGCTCGGCGAGCTGGTGCCCTACCTCCAGTTGCCCGCCCTCACGTCGGCTCTGCGTGACGAAGCGAAGTCGCTCGACTTCGACGTCGACGTCCTCCGGGAGGCTGCCTCGGCGGTGGCGGAGGTCGACGACGTCGCTCTCGTCCGGCTCCGCCGCGTCACGTTCAGATCGGTCCTCTCGCTCGTCGTGGTGGCGCTGGCAGCGGCACTGCTGATCTCCTCGCTGTCCGACATCGGGATCGACACGATCGTCGACGAACTGTCCACTGCGTCGTGGGGATGGGTGGCGATCGCGCTGGTGGTGGCCCAGGTCGCCCGCGTCTGGAGCGCCGTCGGCACCACCGGCGCCACGAACCATCCGCTCCGGCTCGGCCCGACCGTGGTCCTCGAGTTCGCCATCACGTTCGTCAATCTCGTGATCCCCAGCACGGCGGCCCGGATCGCCACCAAGATGCGCTACTTCCAGAAGTCGGGCATGACGATCGCATCGGCCACGGCGATGAGTGGCATCGACGCGTTCGCCGGATTCCTGGTGCAGCTCACCGTGCTGCTGTCGGCGCTGCTGTTCGGCCTGGGTGGCGTCGAGTTCGACATCGACATCGAGTCCGACACCGTGCAGCGGTTGCTGACCCTGGTGATCCTGGTGTTCGTGGTGGTCGTCGTGGCGGGGGCCGTCGCCCTCGCGCTCTTCCGGGGCGTCCGGCGGCGAGTGGTCGAGCCGCTCCGGCAGCTGCGTGAGTCACTGCGGGTGGTCCGCTCTCCCACCAAGCTGTTCCGCCTCTTCGGAGGCAACGCGATGGCCGAGCTCACGTTCGCCATGGTGCTCGGATTGAGTCTCGCCGCCTACGGCGAGACGGCACCGATCATGAGCCTGCTGGTGGTGAACGTGACCGTGGCGTTGTTCGCCGGTCTGATGCCCATACCCGGCGGCGTGGGCGTCACCGAGGCGGCGCTCACTGCGGGCCTCGTCGCCATCGGGGTACCCGAGGCCACTGCGTTCGCGACGGCGATCACCACCCGGGTGTGCACCTTCTACCTCCCGCCGGTGTGGGGGTACGTCGCCATGCGCTGGCTGCGGCGGAACCAGTACCTCTGACACGCCGGTCGAGCCGAGAAGCGACAGGGGGGTCAGACCCCGCTGTCGCTTCTGACGCTGGATGCAACGTCACCAGTCGGTGGGTGCGTAGTCCTTGAGGAAGTGGCCCCACACATGGACACCGGTGTTGAGCCCGTCGATGATCGGATCGACGATGCGGGCGGCACCGTCCACGATGTCGAGCGGCGGGTGGAAGCGGTGCTCCTCGGTCTTCGCCTCGGCGATGGCGACCGGGTCCTCGTCGCTGACCCATCCGGTGTCGACGCTGTTCATGTTGATCCCCGACCCGTGGTAATCGGTCGCCGACGTGCGGGTCATCATGTTGAGGGCCGCCTTGGCCATGTTGGTGTGCGGGTGCTTCGTGGTCTTGCGGAGCCGGTAGAACTGGCCCTCCACGGCCGACACGTTGACGATGTGCTTGTGGGAGCCCGGCGTGGCCTCCATCAGCGGCTTCAGCCGGGCGTTGATCACGAAGGGGGCGACGGCGTTGACCAGCTGGGTCTCGAGCAACTCGACGGTCGACACCTCGTGGAGCTGCAGCCGCCACGAGTTCCTCCCGCGCAGGTCCATCTGCTGGAGGTCCTGGTCGAGCCGCCCCTCGGGGAAGAGGGCCTGCGTCCCGATGCGGTCCTCGGCGACCAGCGGCGTCTGCGACATCTCCGCGGCGCGGGCGAGGCCGGGGAACTCCGTCCGCTCCGCCAACTGCGGCAGACCGTCCGGCGAAGCCACGGCGTCGTCGCCCGCAGCGTTCCACCTGCTGGTCGTGTCACCACCCCGCAGCGACTCGTACGAGCCGATCAGCGCCAGCACGTCGCTGGGCAGCGAGCCGAGGGCCGCTGTCTCGTGGTCGATCATGTGCTCGTAGAAACCCGGCGGACGGCGGACCGTCTGGCAGGCGTTGTTGACGATGGCATCGAGCCTCGTACGCGTCCTCAGCAGGTGTCCGCAGAAGGCCTCGACGCTGGGGGTGTGGCGGAGGTCGAGGCCGAACACCTCGAGCCGGTGACCCCACTCGGCGAAGTCGGGTTCCGACGCGTACCGCCGTGCCGCATCACGGGGGAAACGGGTCGCCACCACCAGTTCGGCACCGCTGCGCAACAGCTTGATGCCGGCCTGGTAGCCGATCTTCACCCGTCCGCCCGTGAGCAGCACCACCATGCCGGACATGTCGGCGAGCTCGTGGCGCTTGGCGTAGTTCAATGTCGCGCAGTCGGGACACAACTGGTCGTAGAAGTGATGGATCTCGCGGTAGCGGGCCTTGCAGACGTAGCAGTGCTGAAACTCCAGTGTCTGCGACGGGGGCGCCTCGTCGAGGTCGCCCGCCGAGTCGCTCCGACCGTCGGCGACGTCCTGGTCGGCCCGGTGGGGCGGACGGACATCGGGTGTCGTGAACACGGGGCGGGCACGCAACGTGCGAATGCCGGTGCCGGCGAGCACCTCGTCGTCGCGCTGCAGCCGGTCGAGTCGGCGGCGCCGCTGCAGCAGCTTCGTCCGCCGACGCCGGATCTCCGGATCGGGGCAGAAGACGTCCCCGGCGGCGTTCAAGAGCTCGGCCTTCTCCGCCGGATCCAGTTCGGCGAGCATCTCCGGCGCCGCCGCGACCTCGCGCAGCAGGGCTGATGCCTCGAGCAGCCGCTCGCGTACGGCGTCACTCGACGCTCGATCGTCCACGGTCGGAACCTACCGGTGGGACCGACCGGATCGCTGCGGCGCCGGGTGTCGGTCACCCGGCGCCGCCTCGTCCTGCGTCCTCAGTCGGCGATCAGGCCGTAGAAGATGAACTCGGTACGACGGTTGAGGGCCAACGCTTCCGCCGAGTCGTCCTCGAACAGCAGGTCCTGTTCGCCGACGGCTCGGGCAGCCAGACGGGACGGGTCCACGCCCTGGCCCACGAGGTAGCGGACGACCGACACCGCCCGGGCTTCCGACAGCGCGTAGTTCGACACCTCGTCGCCGAGCTGGTCGGCGTGGCCGACCACCGTGACCGACACGTTGGGCAGCAGCGACATCACCGAAGCCACCCGGTCGAGCTGCTCGGCATGCTCGGGAGTCACGTCGGAGCTGCCCGTCGGGAAGCGTGGCGAGTTGACCTCGATCACCCGGGTGCCGATGTTCAGCGGCACGGACGGATCGATCTGGAGATCGGCCTCGACCTGGGCGTCGGGATCGGTGCTGTTGGCAAGCGCCAGCGCAGTCAGCTGGGCGGCCTTTTCCTCACTGGGCACCCAACCCGTCACCTGGACGACGGGGCCGTTGAAGATCGCCACGATGGGTTCGGGCGACCCGTCGGGCAGCGTGGGGTAGCTGGGGCCGGTCACCGGCGCCTCGGTGGTGGTCGGTGCCGCCGTCGTGGTGGGCGCCTGGGTCGTCTCGGGCGCCGCCGTCGTCTCCGGTGCCGCCGTCGTCTCCGGTGCCGCCGTCGTCTCCGGTGCCGCCGTCGTCTCCGGTGCCTCCGTGGTGGCGACGGCGGTCTCCGCCTGCGTGGTCGGTTCCGGGACGACCTCGCCCGCGGCGCCGGCCTCGGCGTCTGCATCGTCGCCGTTTCCGCCCATCACGAGCACGAGCAGGCCCACGAGCCCGACCGCCAGTACGCCGACGAGCGCCACGAGCAGTGACGTTCGCGGACGCGACGTTCCCGGGGCTGCGGATGATTCGGGGACCGTCCGGGGTTCCGTTGCGGTCGGCGTGGTGGCGGCTGCCGATGGAAGAGGCGGACGTGGCGGGGGCGGGGGCGGCGCGGGCGTGGAACCCGATGCAGGCGGGCCGGAACCCAGCGGTGGCAGCGAGTCGGGTGGGGTCGGCGTCTGATCGGTCATGGGAACGGAACCTGCCTGTCGGAGAGCCGGTGAGTCCCGCCGGCCGGGGCCGACGGAACCGAGGACATTCCGGATATCGGCAAGATCCGGCCCGACTTGAGCGGAAAGCGACGCTCAGTAGCTGCGCGGCAGCCCGAGAACCTGCTGGGCGACGTAGTTGCAGGTCATCTCCTGGCTCACCGGGGCCAGCCGTTGCAGACGTGCTTCTCGCCAGTACCGCTCGACGTGGTACTCGCTCGCGTACCCCAGGCCGCCGTGGGTCTGCATCGCCTGATCGGCGGCCTCGAAGCTCGCCTCGGCGGCCAGGTACTTGGCCGTGTTGGCCTGCTCGCCGCACGGCAACCCGCTGTCGTACCGCCAGGCGGCGTCGCGCCACATCAGCCCGGCGGCGCGCAGGTGCATGTGCGCCCGGGCGAGGGGGTGGGCGATTGCCTGGTTCGCTCCGATCGGACGGTCGAACACCACCCGCTCGCCGGCGTACTCGACGGCGCGTCGCAGGGCCACCTCACCGATCCCGCACGCCATCGCAGCGAGCAGGATGCGCTCGGGATTGAGCCCGTGCAGGATGTGGTGGAATCCGCGGCCCCGCTCTCCCACCAGGCGCCAACCCTCCACCGGCAGGTCGTCGTAGGCGACCTCGCACGACGCCACGGCATTGCGCCCCACCTTGGAGATCGGGACGATGTCGCAGTGTGCCGGGTCGAGGTCGACCAGGAACAGGCTCAACCCGTCGAACCGGCTGCCCGCCGGAGGAGCGTCGTCGGTCCGGGCGAGCAGCAGGCACACCTCCGACTCGAGTGCCTTCGACGTCCAGATCTTGCGTCCTCGCACCACGAAACCGCCTGCTCCGTCGTCGATCGCCCGCGTGCTGATCCGCGACGTGTCGGTCCCCGCATCGGGCTCGGTGACGCCGAACGCCACGTGGAGATCGCCGGCGGCGGCGCGGGGCAGGAACGTCTGCTGCAGTCGCTGGTTGCCGAACTTCACCACCGGGTTGAGGCCGAACATGGTGAGATGCAACGCCGACGAGCCGTTCATCGCCGCCCCCGACGCAGCGACGCGTTCGAGCACCGTGGCGCATTCGGCGATTCCACGTCCGCCGCCACCGAACTCGGCAGGAATCGCCACACCCAACCAACCACCCTCCGCCATCGCCGAGTAGAACGCCCACGGGAACTCGTGGCGTTCGTCGCAGGCGGCCCAGTAGGTGTCGTCGAAGTCGGCGCAGACGCGATCGACGGCGTCGGCGATGGCGAGATGATCGTCGTCCGGGGTGAAGTCCATGGCGGGCACAGTCTCGCCGACGACACCCGCCGCCGTGCCAGTGGTCGCCGTCGCCCTGGTCGGGTTTCCGTTTCCGTGCGACCGGGTAGACACCGGCATGTACCAGCGGACGGACGAGTCGACACACCCCGACGCAGGACGTCGGAGGACGAGCAACCAGGGACCCTGAACCATGAGCGGCCGGGATTCACGCGTCCGCTCGGCGGCGCCGGCGCTGCGCCTGTCGACCTGCACCGACACCCAGAACTTGGAGTGGCTGCGGCGGATGGTCCGGACGTTCATGAACAGCCATCGATCGCCCCCCGACGTGATCGACGACGTCGAACTCGTCGTCAGCGAGCTGGCCACGAACGTGATCCGCCATACCGACTCCGACGTGCTGACGGTGCGGCTCGCCGTCGTCGCCGGACGCTGGATCATCGACGTCGCCGACGCCGAGGATCTCACTGTGCTCGACGACGTCACCCTTCCTCCGACCGATGCGCCCCACGGACGGGGCCTGTACATCGCTGCCGAACTGATGGACGACATCACGACCGTCGAGATCGGCGGCCGGTGCTTCGTCCGGTGCACGCGCACAGCAACCGACCAACCGCCGGAGACCTGACCGCCGGGTCGGAGATCCGATCCCCAAGGAGGCCACCACATGTCACTGCCGTCTCGTCTCGTGTCGTCCGTCGAATCGGCGAGCGCCCTCGACGACGTCTCCTCCACGCTGAGCAGCGCCGTCCAGCCGCTGGCGTCCCGGCCACTGCTGCGTGACGCACTCACGGGCCGCTGGTTGGGTCACAGCGTGCATCCGATGGTGGTGGCACTGCCGATGGGGTGCTGGATCGCCGCGTCGATCCTCGATGTCACACGCGGTCCGGCGGCCGCCGCGCGGCGGCTCGTGGGCGTCGGCACGGTCACTGCTCTTCCCGCAGTGGCGACCGGTGCCGCGGACTGGCTCGACACCTCCGGCGCCGAACAGCGCGTCGGTGTCGCCCATGCCCTCGCCAACGATGCAGCCGTCACGTTGTTCGCCGGTTCGTGGCTGGCGCGCCGGTCGGGTCGGAGCGTCCTGGGCCGGGTCCTGTCCTTCGTGGGGCTCGGCGCCGTGGGCGTCGCGGGCTATCTCGGCGGCCATCTGGCCTACGGCCGCGGCGTCGGTGTGAGCACCACCGCGTTCCAGTCGGGCCCCGAGGAGTGGACACGAGCGGTCCGTCACGACGATCTGCCGCTCGAAGCTCCCGCGTCGGTGTCGCTCGACGGCCTCGCACTGGTCGCAGTCCGCAGGACCGACCGGGTCGACGTGCTGGAGGACCGCTGCACCCACCGCGGCGGACCGCTGTCCGACGGAGCCGTTGTCGACGGTTGTCTCGAGTGCCCCTGGCACGCGAGCCGCTTCGACGCCGTCGACGGCACCGTACTCGCCGGCCCCGCATCGATCCCGCAGCCGGCCTACGACACCCGAGTGATCGATGGCTGGGTCGAGATCCGCCGAGCCGAGCTGGGCGATCTCCGCCGCAACCCGGTCGGCGCCGTCCACGGAACGGGCTGACGCAGTCGGCCCGTTTCCCCGACGACCCGACTGGGTACAGCGGCCGCATGTGGACGCTCGTCACGATCCTGGGCATCGTCGCTGCCGCAGTCATCGCCGTGGCCCGGTTCGTCCAACGGTCTCCGTCGCAGCCCAAGCGCCTCCGTCAGGAGACCGTGGTCGACCCGAACGCCGACGACTTCCCCGACCCGGGATCCGACGAGACCCCGCGCCGGCCGGACGGGTCGATCGTCCCGGGATCGGAACCGCACCGTCACCGTCACGGCCGGGCGTGACCGACCTCGCCGTGCACCACCGATCCAGCCCAAGGTGCACCGACACACGGTGAGCGAACAGAGGCACTCCGGTGCCCGTCCTCGTTCGGATCGGGCTCCGGAGGGCATCCGGGCACCGGTCGCCGACCGCTGGACGAGCCGCGCCGTCGTCGCCGACCTGTGGTGGCGGAATGCGGTGGTGTACTGCCTCGACGTGGAGACCTTCGCCGATTCCAACGGTGACGGAGTCGGCGACTTCGGTGGGTTGATCGAGCACGTCGACTATCTGGCCGGCCTCGGAGTGACGTGTCTGTGGCTGATGCCCTTCTACTCCACCGCGAGGCGCGACGACGGCTACGACGTCACCGAGCACTACGGCATCGACGCCCGGTTGGGAGACTTCGGCGACTTCACCGAGTTCATGACCGTGGCGCGCGAGCGCGGCCTCCGGGTGATCGCCGACCTGGTGGTCAACCACACCTCCGATCGGCATCCGTGGTTCCAGGCGGCCCGCCGGAGCCGTGATTCTCCCTTCCGGAACTTCTACGTCTGGCGCGACGAGATCCCCGAGGACGACACGATGACGCCCTTGTTCCCGGGCCGCCAGGACAGCGTGTGGACCTGGGACAGCGAGGCGGAGCAGTACTACCTGCACCGCTTCTTCGAACATCAGCCCGACCTCAACATCGCATCGCCCGCTGTACGTCGGGAGATCACCAAGGTGATGGGCTTCTGGCTCGCCCAGGGACTGTCCGGATTCCGTGTCGACGCCGTCCCCTACATGATCGAGACGACGGGCATCGACGAGCCGATGACGATCGAACCACACCAGTACCTGCGCGACCTGCGTTCGTTCGTGCGGCGCCGTCGCGGCGACGCCATCCTGCTCGGCGAGGTGAATCTGCCCTACGACGAGCAGCGGCAGTTCTTCGGTGACGAGGACGGCGACGAACTCGACATGCTCTTCGACTTCGTCGCCAATCAGCGCCTGTTCCTGTCACTGGCCCGTCGCGACATCGGTCCGATCGTGTCGGCGCTGGCCGAGCGGCCCGAACTTCCGCGCGCATCGGCGTTCGCCACGTTCGTGCGCAACCACGACGAGCTGAATCTCGGCCAATTGACGCCCGAGGAACGCAGCGAGGTCTTCGACGAGTTCGGCCCGGACGAGGACATGCAGCTGTTCGGACGCGGCCTGCGCCGCCGTCTGCCGCCCATGCTCGACGGCAACGACGCCCGCATCAGGATGGTGTACAGCCTGCTCTTCGCACTGCCCGGCACGCCCACCCTGTTCTACGGCGAGGAGATCGGCATGGGAGAGCACCTGGCGGTCCCCGACCGGCTGGCCGTGCGGACGCCGATGCAGTGGAGCGACGGACCGACCGCATCGTTCACCACGGCGCCGGCCGATGCACTCGTCCGCCCGTTCCCCGAGGATCACTACGGACCCGACGACGTGAACGTCACCGATCAGCGACGTTCACCGGGGTCGTTGCTGACCTGGTTCGAGCGGCTCGTCCGGCTCCGCAAGGAGACACCGGAGATCGGATGGGGCGATCACCGGGTGATCGACGTCGACGACGATGCCGTCCTGGTCATCCGCTACGACTGGGGTGAACGGACGATGTACACCGTCCATCATCTGGACGAACACGATGTCACGGTGTCGCTGCCCGTCGAGGACGGCTGTGACCTGCACGACCTGCTCGGTGATCACACGTCGATCGCCGTGTCGGACGGGCGGGTCGAACTCGACATCGGAGGGTGGTCACATCGGTGGCTCCGGCTGCACCGGCCGATCGACTGAGCCGACGACGGCAACCGCGAGCGATCAGCCGGGCAGGTCGTCGGAGCGACCCAGCTGGGCCCAGTCGAGCGGTTCGGCCGAGTAGCCAGCCGGTGGATCCGTTGCCGGACCGGCCCACCGGAGTGCGATCAGCAGGACGTCGTCGCCGGCTTCGGTACCGACGAGCTGCTCGACGATGTCGTCGACGGCAGACTCCAGCGGGCCCTCGAGACAGGTCGGGGCGACCGTGCGAAGTTTGCGCATCCCGAAGCTCATCGTGCGCGATCGCCGCTCGACGAGCCCGTCGGTGTAGAGCAGCACGACGTCACCGGCGCTCAGCAGGAAGGTCGACGACACCGACCGGTCGACGTCGAGTCGCCCGATGGGAGGTGACGTGGCGTCGTCGAGCCACCGATGTGCGCCGTCGGACTCGACGAGCAACGGCGGCGGATGGCCGGCACACGCCACTTCGAGTTCGCCGGTGGCCGTGTCCAGCACCACGCACGCGGCCGTGACGAAGTCGACTCCGTCGGGTCCGCGTGCACAACTGTCCAGCGCCTCCAGGATCGTGGCCGTCCGAGAAGGACCGTTCGGGATCAGCGCCCCGGTGGCGGCACGCAGCCGCCCCATGTGCGCTGCCGCCTCGATGTCGTGACCGACGACGTCACCGACGATCGCTCCGATACGACCGTCGGACCAGGCAAAGGTGTCGTACCAGTCGCCACCCACCTCGAGCACCCCCTCGGCCGCGAGGTAGCGGGCCACGATCTCCACGGTCGGATGCTCGACGACGCCGTCGGGCAGCAGGGCGTCCTGGAGACGGGCAGCGATGGCGTGCTCCTGCCGGTGGGCGTCGACCAGCCGTTGGTGCAGGTGGGCCCGTTCGAGTGCGTCGCCGGAGCGCCGCAACAGCTCGCGGAGGAGGCCCAGCTCCGTCGCCGTGAACGAGTGGTCGCCCGATCGACCCACCACGAGCGCTCCGGTCACCGTGCCGGAAGGGCGACGAATGGGCAGGGCGACCAGTGTGTCGATGCCCGAACGGTCGACGGCCAGCAGCGGATACTTCGCCCGGAGCTCGGAGTGCGTGCCGACCACGATCTCCTCACCGGTGCGGATCACCTCGGGCCCGGGGAGGTCGGCGTCGGCCGGCATCGACCCGAGAGGCGCCACTGTCGCGGGATCGATGTTCGAGCCGGGCAGGATGCGCACGCCGTCGCCGTCTGCCAGTTTGACCGCCGCCACCCGCAGCCCGAACACCTCGTGGACGTGGTCGAGGATCGCCGCGGTGACCTCGTCCTCCGTGGTGGAGGCGGCGAGCCGGGCGCTGTGAAGGTCGAGGAGCTCGGCGAAGTGGCGTGCCTCCCGCTCGCGTTCCAGGAGTTCGGCGCGTTCCGCTTCGAGGGCCACACGGTCGGTCACGTCGATGCTCGCCCCGATGTGCCCGAGGTAGGTGCCGTTCGAGTCGAACCGGGGCGTGCCCCAGGACTCGAGGGTGCGCCACAGGCCGTCGGCTCGCCGCGCCCGCACGCTGTGCACGAACGGTCGCCGCTCGGCGATCGCTTCCGAGAAGTCGTCGGCATAGTCGGTGTCGTCCGGATGCGCCAGCAACGTCCAGCGGTCGTCGACCATGTCGGCACGCGACACCCCGAAGAAGTCGCAGAAGGTCTGGTTGACGGACACCTGCCGGCCTTCCTCGTCGTGGAGCCAGGTCATCACCGGGAGCTCGTCGGCCATCGCCCGGAAGCGCCGCTCCTGTTCGTCGGCGAGGATCGCCTCGCGGCGGCGGTCGGTGCCGTCCTTGAACACGATCACGAAACAGCGATCGAGTGCGATCGGCGTCGCCACCACCTCGAACCATCGGTCCATGGCGTCGGAACGTTGTTCGAACCGCAGCGTCTCCCCGCCCAGGCCGACCTGGGCGTAGGTGGCGATCCAGACCGGCTCGAGGTCGGGAACCAGCTCGAGGGCGGTGCGACCCACGGCGTCGTCGAGCCCCGAGGCGGCGGCGAAGTGCTCGTTGACGTGGAGGAACCTGTAGTCGACCGGCGCTCCCCCGTCGTCGACCAGCATCTCGCACACGGCGTAGGCGTCGCCGGAGGCGGTGAACACCGTCCACGGTGGCGAGTCGAAGTCGAACGTCACGACGGCCGAAGAGTCGTCGGGTGTGTGAAGTGCCTCCACCACGGACGGAACACTACCCCGATGCCGATGACCCGTTTCATCCCGAACCGGGATGGCCCCCGCCCGATGCGAGTCGCTCGTCCAGCCGATCGCGCAGTGCGTTCATCACGCTGTTGCCCACCCGCAGGAACGACGACCGTGCGGCCCGGCGCGGTCGTTGCGGTGACATCGCCAACGCCGTCACGTTGAGCGACGGCGACGCATAGAGGCGGACCCGGACCGGCCGGTGCCCCCATGGCCGAACGCGCAACGTGGCGTCCCACGACAGCTCGTAGCGACGGCTCCTCAACGACGCAGCGTCGACCTCGAGACGATCGAGCGGTGGCTCGAACAGATCGCCGCGCACCGCCTCGGCGACGGCGAGATCCGGACTGCGGCGCGACGTCACGAGGATCTCGTCGCGATAGCCGGGTCTGGCGGGGCGGCCGGAGCCCTGGACCGGCCGGGGTGCCAGCCGGTTCCGACCGAACGGGTCCTGACGGCGCTCGACCTCCAGCGCCGTCCGCCAGGCCCGGCGGACGTCGGCCAACGTTCGTCGGGGCGGCGAGTTCGGGTCGGCGTCGACCAACTCGCCCTCCGGACCGAGGAAGAACATGACGATCTCCGGGGTCGCCTCGGCACGATCGTCGTGCCGGTCGGAGTGGTCGGCCGGGTTCACGTCGAAGTCGGGATTCGCTACACCGGCAGCTGCCGGTCAACGGAAAGGTGGGTCGGCGACGACAGCCCACGCCACGCCCCCGACACGGCGATGTGGCGCTTCACGCCGAGGGAGACATGGCCGCAGCCGAGAGCCGCTCGTGGAGCCGGGTGCGCAGCTCTGCTGGCTCGAGGTCGTCCCACTCGCGGTGGTGGCGGGCCTGCAGGGCACGGACACCGACCGCGCTCGCCACCCCGAGGCCGCCGATCACTCCGGCGATCCCCAACCACTTGGCCCAACGCATGACCGCCTAGGTTAGGCGCCGAGCCATGGCCTCACCCGACGGATCGATCACTCTCGCCGACGCCGCCCGTCGCGCAGCGACCGGCGACGTCTGGCTGTTCCGAGGTCCGTCGGTGGCCGATCGGGCCATCCGGCTGGTCACCAACAGCCCGGTCAACCACGTGGGCATGGTGCTCGCGCTCGACGGACTCCCGCCCCTGCTGTGGCACGCCGAGCTGGGTGCCAGCATGCCGAACGTGTGGACGGGCGAGCGCGAGCGCGGCAGCCAGCTGCACCACCTGGATCGCGCCGTCAGCGTCTGGACGCACCGCTACGGCCAGCGCCCGTGGTTCCGTTCCATCGAACCCGAGGTCTCGGCCGAGATGGAGGACCGAGCGCTCGCCGTGGTCGCCGAGTACAGCGGCCGGCCGTTCCCCAAGTCGGCGCGCCTGGCCCGCCACTGGGTGCAGGGACGGTTGCGCCGCCACGTGTCGCTGACCGACATCTACTGCGCCGAGCTGGTCGCCGTCACCTACGAGCGGATGGGGCTGCTCGGCTCGGAACGCCCCGCGAACTGGTACGACCCGGGCCGCTTCTGGAGCGGCGACCGGCTCGACCTCGTCGGCGCTGCGCTCGGCCCCGAGGTGGCGGTCATCGACGTGCCCCCGATCGCCGAGTCCTGGCGCGAAGGCTGACCGTCCCGCCGGCTCCTGTCAGAGCACGGCGACGGAGATGGCCACGAGCACGAGCACCGCGACCACCAACGCCCCGTAGTGGAGCACGCGTCGATCGATCACTCCTCCACCGTGAGGGGCGGCTCGATCAGTGGATCGGTGTCGGGCACGTCACTGCCGGTCGGCAGTGTCGCCGGGGCCACCGTTCCCCGGGTGTCCGTCGCCGGCGGACCCGAGTCGTCGACCTGGATGTCGTCGTCCTCGACGTCCTCCGGACCCTCGGTGTCGGCGTCGCACGCGACGACGGTCGACACCGCCAACAGTGAGATCGCAGCGACTCGGATCGAACGGGACAACATCGACAACCTCCTGATGGGACGACCCTTCCCGTCACGTGTCGACCGAAACACCGCCGCACGACGACGGCGAGCCCGAATTCGGCGACGCCGTGGCGCACCGTCCGAGTCGAGGCTCGACCCGACGACTGGCAAGACTCACCGGCATGTACGCAGGGGAGTACGTCCAGCAACATCCCGATCGCCCGGCGTTCGTGATGGCGTCGACCGGCGAGGCCGTCAGCTACCGGGCCTTCGAGGCGCGGGCGAACCAGCTCGCACACCTGCTGCAGGTCAGCGGGCTGTCGACGCTCGACCACTACTCGATCTTCATGGAGAACAACGACCGCTACCTCGAGGCCTGTGCGGCCGGTGAGCGTTCGGGCCTCTACTACACCTGCGTCAACTCCTACCTCACGCCCGAGGAGGTCGCCTACATCGTCGACAACTCCGACTCGCGGGTGCTGATCACGTCGGCCGCCAAGCGCGACGTCGCCCTGGCTGCGCTCCCCGACTGCCCGAAGCTCGAACTGGTGCTCGTGGTCGACGAACCCGGCGGCGCCGACGACCCCCGCGTACGCGACTACGCCGAAGCGATCGAAGAGCAGCCGACCACACCGATCGCCGACGAGCGCCTCGGTACGCCGATGCTCTACTCGTCGGGGACCACCGGACGCCCCAAGGGCATCGTGCGGCCGCTGCCCGACCAGCCGCCGAGCGAGCCGCTCCCGCTGTTCACGTTCCTCACGAATCTCTGGCACTACCGCGAGGACATGGTGTACCTGTCCCCGGCGCCGCTGTACCACTCGGCGCCGCAGGCGGCGGTGAACCTCACGATCCGCATCGGCGGCACCGTGGTGATCATGGAACGGTTCGACCCGGTCGAGTACCTCCGCCTCGTCGAGCAGTACTCCGTCACCCACACGCAGCTCGTGCCCACCATGTTCAGCCGGCTCCTCAAGCTGCCCGAGGAGGAACGCACGCGGTACGACCTGTCCTCGCTCGAGATCGCCGTGCACGCGGCAGCGCCGTGCCCCGTTCAGGTCAAAGAAGAGATGATCGACTGGTGGGGCCCGATCATCCACGAGTACTACGGCGCCACCGAAGGCCTGGGATTCGCCGCCTGCGACACGGCGGAATGGCTCGCCCATCCCGGCACCGTCGGCAGGATCGTGCTCGGCAACCTGCACATCCTCGACGACGACATGAACGAGGTGCCCGCCGGTGAGCCGGCGACGATCTGGTTCGAGACGGCCACCGACTTCGAGTACCACAACGACGACGAGAAGACCGCCGAAGCGACGTCCGACGACGGCACGATGACCACGGTCAACGACGTCGGCTACGTCGACGACGACGGCTTCCTGTATCTCACCGACCGCAAGACCTTCATGATCATCTCCGGCGGCGTGAACATCTACCCGCAGGAGACCGAGAACCTGTTGATCACCCACCACAAGGTCGCCGACGCTGCGGTCTTCGGTGTGCCGAACGCCGACCTCGGCGAGGAAGTGAAGGCCGTGGTGCAGCCGATGCCCGGGGTCCGGGTCGACGACACGCTCACCGATGAGCTGCTGGCGTACTGCCGGGACCATCTGTCGCGCCAGAAGGTGCCGCGCTCGATCGACTACCGCGACGAGTTGCCCCGCCTGCCGACCGGCAAGCTCTACAAGCGTCTCCTGCGCGACGCCTACTGGGACGACGCCGTCGGCTCCACCGGCAGCCGCATCGTCTAGCCGCCGTGCCGGGGCCGGCGAGTTGGCGGATGGCAGGATGGAGGGGTGCGGGTGTCATGGATCGCCTCGGCCGTCACAGCGGGCCTCGTCGTGCTGGCGTCGTCGTGCGGCGACGACGGCGGTGACTCGGCGGCCGGACGGGGTGCGGCGATCTACCGGGCCAACTGCTCGGCGTGCCACGGCGCCGACCTGCGCGGCGCAGCCACGGGGCCGTCACTGCTGCTGACGATCTACGGCCCGGACGAACTGTCGGACGCCGCCATCCGCGACGCCATCCGCAACGGGGTCTCCGAGCAGCGCTTCGACCTCGGCGAGATGCCCGCCAACCGGGCGCTCGGCGAGAACCAGGTCGATCTGATCATCGACCACATCCGCGACGTCCAGGCCGCCGAAGGCCTCGAGCCGGTTCCCTGACCGGGCCGCCGTCGCACATCGTGGCGCCGCCGAAGATCAGGTGCTGCGGCCGGAGTTCAGCTTGGAGCGGAACAACGTCGGGATCGCGACGATGAACGCACCGGCGGCAGCGACCGCCACAGCGGCGTACCACCATGCCGTGCTGGCGAACACCTCGAGCTGGAAGTAGTCGCGCAGCCAGGGCACGGCGAAGACGACGCCGTAGCCGACCGCCATCCCGATCACGAGACCGATCTTCCAGGTCCGCAACGGCCGGCTCGTGACCGTCAGGATCACCAGTCCGATGGACAGCAGCGTCACCGTGGCCAGCGTCCTCGCCTGGTCGACGTCGACCTCCACGAACTCGAGGGCCACCTCGTAGGCGACGAGCGTCGCGGTCCCTGCGGCGATGCCGGCCGGCACCGCGAACCACAGCACACGGCGCAGGAATCCGGGACGGACGAGGTCGGCCTCGGGCGCCAACGCCAGGAAGAAGCCCGGCACGCCGATGCTGAACGTGCCGATCAGGGTGAGTTGGCGCGGCAGGAACGGGAACGGGCTGTTCAACAGGCTGACCACGAAGGTGAGCAGCACCGCATAGGCCGCCTTGGCGACGAACAGGTTGGACACCCGCTCGACGTTGTTGATCACCTTGCGACCCTCGTCCACCACCACCGGCAGGCTCGAGAACCGATCGTCGGTGAGGACCAGGTCGGCGACGGACCGCGTCGCCTCGCTCCCCGAACCCATCGAGATCCCGAGTTCGGCATCCTTCAACGCGAGCACGTCGTTGACGCCGTCACCGGTCATCGCCACCACGTGGCCGCGCGACTGCAGGGCGCGCACGATCGACTGCTTCTGCTGGGGCACGACCCGGCCGAACACCGTGTTCGCCTCCAGGACGTCGGCGAGGCCGTCGAGGTCGTCACCGTCGGGCAGCTCTCGAGCATCGACCGGATCGCCGTCGACGGGCAGACCCGCTCGCTCGGCGATCGCCGCGACCGTGTCCTGGTTGTCGCCGGAGACGATCTTCAGCGTCACCTCCTGTTCGGCGAAGTAGGCGAGGATCTCGGGCGCGTCCGGCCGGATCTCGTCCTCCAGTTCGACCACCGCCACCGGTCGGGTCAGTGCCGGCAGGCCGCGACCCGACGGGCCGTCGGGTGACGCCACCACGGCGAGCAGGCGCTTGCCGACCGAGCTCAGCCGGGCGACCGTGGCGTGGGCCGGATCGTCGGGTGCCAACACGAAATCGGGCGCGCCGATGTAGAACCATCCCCGGTCCACGAACGACGCGGCCGACCACTTGCGCTCGCTGTCGAACGGCTCCGTCGCTTCCACGGTCCAGCTGGTCGTGGTGCCGACGCCACCTGCGATCGCAGTCATCGTCGGGTTCGGTGACGGATCGGACGACGCCAGCGCCGACAGGATCTCGCACACACCGTCAGGATCCACGCCGTCGCACGGGTGGGCGGCCGCATACCGGATCTCGCCCGTGGTGATCGTGCCCGTCTTGTCGAGGCACAGCACGTCGACCCGCGCCAACACCTCCACGGTGGACAGTTGCTTGGCAAGCGCGTTGCGGCGCGCCACCGCGATGATCCCGGCCATGAACGACAGGCTGGTCAACAGCACCAGACCGTCGGGCACCATGGCCACCGCAGCCGCGACCGTGCCCTGCAGCGCCTCCTGCCAGCGGTCCTCCTCCTCCAGCAGATTGACGAACAGGAAGATCGAGCCGACGGGGATGATCACGGTGAGCCATCGCAGGATGGTGTCGATCCCGCTACGGAGCATCGACGTCGCAGGTCGGAACGTCTTGGCCTCGGTGGCCAGCCTGGCGGCGTAGCTGTCGCCCCCGACGGCCGTGGCGCGCAGCGTGGCGGTGCCCGCCACCACGAAACTGCCCGACAGCACGTCGTCGCCGTGGTCCTTCTCCACCGGCAACGACTCGCCGGTGAGCATCGACTCGTCCATCCGCAGTCCGGCGGAGCGCAGCACCACGCCGTCGACGGCGACCTGTCCGCCCTGACGCAACCGGACGAGATCGTCGAGCACGATCTCGTCCGTGGGGATCGTCCGTTGCTCGCCGTTGCGGACCACGGTCGCCTGCGGCTCGGTGACCACCTGGAGACGGGCCAGTTCTCGGCGGGCGCGCATCTCCTGCACGATGCCGATCACCGAGTTCGACAGCACGACGCCCACGAACAGGCCGTCCTGCGGATATCCGGCGAGGAGCACCAGCCCGAACAGCGTGAGCATGATCGCGTTGACGACCGTGAAGACGTTGGCGGCCACGATCTGCCCGAACGACCGACCGGGTGGATCGGGAACGATGTTGACCCGACCGTCGGCGACGCGTTCGGCGACCTCGGCGTCGGTCAACCCGTCCGAGATGTCGACGCTGCTCATGACGCGAGGCAGAGTACTGCGTTGCTGCGAGACTGTGACCGTGGACGACATGGCCCGCGACCAGTTGATCTCCTACGTCCGTGACTCGGTGATCGGACGCGACGACGTCATCGACGGCCCCTACGGCCCCCGTCCGATCATCTACGCCGACTACACCGCATCAGGCCGGTCGCTCTCTTTCATCGAGGACTACATCCGCACCGTCGTGCTGCCGCTGTACGCCAACACGCACACCGAGTCGTCGGGCACCGGCCTGCAGACCACCCGGCTGCGCGAGGAGGCCCGCGAGGTCATCGGCCGGTGCGTCGGTGCCGACCGGAGCGAACACGCCGTGGTGTTCTGCGGCAGCGGCGCCACCCATGCGATCGCCAAGCTCATCGGCGTGATGGGGTTGAAGGTGCCCTCCGCTCTCGAGGACCGCTATCACCTGGCCGAGTCGATCCCCGCCGACGACCGGCCGGTGGTGTTCATCGGACCGTACGAACACCACTCCAACGAGCTGCCGTGGCGCGAGTCGATCGCCGACGTGGTGATCATCCGCGAAGACGCCGACGGACATGTCGATCTCGACCATCTCCGCCACGAACTCGAGCGCCACGCCGACCGCTCCACCAGGATCGGGTCGTTCTCGGCCGCGTCGAACGTCACCGGCATCATCACCGACACCGTCGCCGTGTCGACCCTGCTGCACGAGCACGGGGCCCTGTCGCTGTGGGACTACGCCGCGGCAGCTCCGTACGTGCCGATCGACATGGGGTCGAGCGCCGCCGGCAACCTCGCCTACAAGGACGCCGTGTTCATCTCGCCGCACAAGCTGATCGGCGGCCCGGGCACGCCCGGCGTGCTGGTGGCGCGCCGCGAGCTGTTCCGCAACCGCGTGCCCGACGTACCGGGGGGTGGCACCGTGCGCTACGTCAGCACCGACGAGCACGACTACCACCAGGAGATCGAGCACCGCGAGGAAGCCGGCACACCCGCCATCGTCGAGTCGATCCGCGCCGGTCTCGTCTTCCAGTTGAAAGAAGCAGTCGGGCCGGAGGTGATCGAGGCCCGGGAGGCCGACTTCGTCCACCGGGCGATCCACGCCTGGGAGCAGAACCCGAACATCAACGTGCTCGGTTCGCACGAGGCCGACCGGTTGTCGATCGTGTCGTTCGTGATCCGCCACGAGGGTCGCTACCTGCACCACAACTACGTGGTCGCCCTCCTCAACGACGTCTTCGGCATCCAGTCGCGCGGCGGGTGCTCGTGCGCCGGGCCGTACGGCCACCGGCTGCTCGGCATCGACCTCGACCGCTCCCACGAGTTCCAGCGCGAGATCAACCGGGGCTGCGAGGGCATCAAGCCGGGATGGGTGCGGGTGAACTTCAACTACTTCATCGACGAGCCCACGTTCGACTACATCGTGGAGGCGGTGTCGATGGTGGCGTCGGAGGGCGTGCATCTGCTCCCGATGTACGACTTCGAACCCGATTCGGGCCTGTGGCACCACCGCCTCGGCACTCGGGCACCGGCCATGAGCCTGCACGAGGTGTCCTACGAGCGGGGTGCGATGGCGTTCGAGAACCGCCGGCACACGCATCCCATCGACCTCTCCCGACATCTCGACGACGCCCGGGCGTTGTTCGCCACCGCCCGCTCGGAGCATCCACCCGCGTGCGCCCACCCGGTGACCAACGAGGACTTCGAACACCTCCGCTGGTTCCCCTACGCCGACGACGTCACCGCCAGTTCCACTGCCACCACTCCCACCACTCCCACCGCCTGACCGCCCATCTCCTCCTCCCCCGACCGGACCCCCATCGTTTGCGTGACGGAAATGTGGGGACGGGCCAACATTCCTGCACCGCAAACGTGACGCCGACCGGACCCCCATCGTTTGCGTGACGGAAATGTCGGGACGGGCCAACATTCCTGCAACGCAAACGTGACGCCGACCGGACCCCCATCGTTTGCGTGACGGAAATGTCGGAACGGGCCAACATTCCTGCAACGCAAACGGAAGGGCATGTCGGAGGGAGATGACGGTGCGTCACCCTGCTGTCACATGATCGTCATGTTCGGGTAGCGTTGGCGCCCATGTCCGCGGGCCCTGATCGACGCCGTTCGGCCGTGCGTCGCCTCGGCGCGCTCGCGGTCGCCGTCGCACTCGCTGCCACGGTGCCCGGCTTCGCCAGCGCGCAGGTCGACACCGCAGCAGCCGAACAGGCGGCGCGTGAGATCCAAGCCGCCCGCGATCGGGCCAACGCCGCATCACAGGCCATGTTCGACGCGGAATCGGCGCTCGACGAGCTGTCGCTGGCCATCGTCGACGCCGAGCGCGAGCTCGCAACGGTCGAGGCCCAGGCCGATTCGATGCGGTCGAACCTCGAAGCCGGTGCCCAGCGGGCATTCGCCAACTCCGGTGCGACCAACCCGTTGTTCGTCGATCTCGACGACGCCAACGACAGCATCACCGCCGATCGACAGGCCTCGGTCGCCCGAGGTTCGGCCTCGGTGGAACTCGACGACTTCGACGCCGTGATGGACGAGGTGGACGCCAAGCGCACCGACCTCGAACGTCGCCAGAACGCCACCGCTGCCGCGCGGGAACAGTACGAACAGCTCAAGCAGGTCGCCGAGAACGAAGTGGTGGAGCTCACCCGGATCGAGGAACAGCGCCTGCAGGACGAGCAGGTGCGCATCGCACTCGAGCGGGAACGTCAACGGCGTCTCGAGCAGGAACGCGCCGCCGCTGCCGCCGCGGCTGCA
>Ga0102928_1000631_pt1 | contig 22768 bp, 19 predicted proteins | sample SalPonR1_B_D1_MG_FD_78504 | JGI IMG/M metagenome (GOLD analysis project Ga0102928, IMG submission 78504) | Salt pond soil microbial communities from South San Francisco under conditions of wetland restoration - Salt Pond MetaG R1_B_D1_MG | ecosystem: Environmental > Aquatic > Marine > Intertidal...
GTCGAAACAGCATGGTTACGGCTATCCAGTTAGTGAGGAAACCGATCATCCCGCTTACGGTGATAATCCGTATAAGCCCCTCGAACCTCAGCTCTAAACCAAAAATAGCGGCCTCCATGCCATCAAAATCCCAAAAGAAGGAGAGTAGAAAAAGAACCATCAATATCCACGGTATGGGTTTTAACAGCTTTAGAAGCAGTATATGTTCTTTCGCCACCGGCTTTTTCTTCGGGTCCATAACCGGTTTCTCCTCGTCATCATCGGAAAGATCCAGATGCGAAGTGATCAGGTCGCTGAGTCGTTTGAAATGCTGGTCTGTTTGATTTGTGTCTCTGTTTTCGCTGTTCACAAGGTTGTTGTGTGCTATGGATTCTGTGATGAAATCTATCTATTGAGACGTTAAAATACGACGAACTGTTTCAGCTGAAAACGATTCACTATGTAAATGTTCGTGAATCCCGGTAAGAATCGATTTATACTCTGTAGCCCTGCTCAGATGTTTTTTCAGAGCATTTCCGGGTTTTACCACGCCATGATCCATTCGTATCCACTTCTTATAGTTCCACTCGTCCATTTTCCCGCCAAAATCGGATGGTTTACACACGCCCAGCCGGTTCATGGCTTTGCCGAAGTCAGAAATTGTGAGTACAGGGTGCACGGTAATTTGTTCATTTTTGATGGGCGAAACCGGAGTTACGGGATACAGATAGAGGCCCGGATTTAACTCGGATGAGTAGGACATACTCAGTTGTTCCGGGATTTGAATGGATTTCAATGTTTGGTTATAGATCCATTCATAAAGATTGCCCAGGCGGCTGTGAATTTCCCCGGCAACGGTATCAGGAGTGGACGAAAGCCGGAGTGGATGGATGCTTTCATGGGGAGATTCGGGATTAATGCTGTTCTGCAAAAATGTAGGCTTGAAGCGAATCTCTCTGGATATTGTTAAAAACTGCTGACGGATCGATTCCCAGGATTCACTGTAAAAACCATTTGCTGCAGTTCGGGGGTAGCTAATGAGTGAGCTTCCGGAATGAGGCAGAACGGTCTCAAAGAGCGTTTGAAGAAGTGATTGAGCATCGCGGAATCCGGTGGTAAACGACTGATTATAGGCGTGTTCAGCAACATCGAATGTGGAAGGAGGCAGCTCGATACGCCAGTTTTTTTTATCTGACTCTCGGCGAAATGTATGAATTTCATCATACTTACCGGGTATAGGTTCCGAACTGCGGAAAATCAAATCTTCGTTGCCATTTTCCGCAAAATGTGTGTAGGCATGCCGGGTGCCAAACAGTGAGGCGATACCGGCTAGCTGTATATCCGGAAGGTGTTTCTCTTCGCTCCAAAGCCCAAGAAGGGTAAACCTGTTTTTCAGACGCTCTTCGAGTTGGTCAGACTGCAGTTCCTGAACATCATCGAGCAGGCGGCTCACCCCGCTTTTTGATAAATTTTTAAGATATCCCCTCAGTACGGGCCTTGGCTTGAGATACCGAGCCAGCGACCAGGCGATGAAATCTCCAGAAGGATCACTATCGGTGGCTATAATGATTCGATTAGCCCACTGAGACTGCTCTTTCAGCTCTTTTCTGAAGGATCGCTTCTCGGGATCAGCCACCGCAGAGAGCTTTCCGCTCGAGCGCTTATAGGAAGGATGCCAGCAGTACCCGCCGGTTGCCAGTACATAGACTGATTGCGGACTCACAGACTGCAAAATACCGGCGATAACGGGCGACTCAACGATTAAAAGTGTATAAACGGAGTCTGCCACGGGTTTAGAGATTAAACAGTTCGAGGTAGTGATTTTCGAGCCGTGTCATCGCAGCTTTATCCTCTTCAGTCTGATCATTGTAGCCGGTTAGATGCAGAAGGCCATGAATAAAAATTCTGTAAAACTCCTGTGATTCGGGAGCACCGAATTCACGGCTCTGTTCGGAAATTCGTGGCGCACAGCAGTAGAGTGTGCCCTCAATGGCTTTCAGATCTTCACGCTCATCATAACGGAATGAGATAATATCTGTAACGTACTCTCTTTCAAGGTATTCTTTATTGATGGTGACAATTCCCTCTTCATCAACAAAGATTAGTTCGACGCTGGCAAATTCAGCGTTTTGTTCCGCTGCAATTTTCTGAAGTAAACTCTCTAGCAGCTCCTCATTTACAGGTATCTCGTTCTCTCCGTAGTGAACTGTTAACTGTTCGTTTTCATCAAATGCTTCGGGAAAATCAGGAAAGGTTTTCATCATCAAAGGAGAAGTCGTCTGAGTCGAGCGTATCGGTAAGGGAGAGTGCCACACCGCACATCATCATATCCTCAGGAAGTGCTGCAAAGTTTTTCTTGAGAACAGAGTCGTCGACATTGGCATAGAAGTTACAGGCGGCGGCCTCCTCAACAATCAGGCCGGAGGTGTATCCTCCCTGTTTACCAAAGAATGTAACCTGTTTAAGCATATCGCTCGCGATAAAGGCAGTGCAGTTATGAAGCTGTATAAACGTGCTTCCCGAATAAACCGATACCATATTCATACGTTTATTCTCAAACTCCATTCCCAGATGAATTTCCAAAGCCAGTTTGGGATTGTCCCCATCGCCGTCAAGCTCAAGTCTGTAAACGTCATCGCCAAGTTTTTTGGGGATGCAGTTTAAAACGCTGCCTATCGACATGATATTTTCTTCCGTGAATTCGTGTATCATAATTTGAATGCTGTGTAATTAGGGGTTATACAATATACAATGTGGAAGATTGATTTTTAAATTTTATCTAATTGTTGAGGCCAAACATTTCAATTCTTTCCCTGCTTGCCTCAATACTGTCAGGCAGCCCGAGTCGACCATCAGTAATAAACTGTACGTCAAGGCGCAGAAGTTCTGCTGTTTCTTCATCATCATGTTCAAAAAAGATATTTTGAAGGATGGATAAGCGACTTACGGCAAAACTGACATCCTCAATGACCGACTCCCTCTGGGATATCAGTCGTTCTCGCTGTGCCTGTAAGTTTCTCGCATCATCGGTTCTTGCACGGGCTCTCGCCATTTGTATCTCTTCGTCGAGACTACTGATACGATCTTCAAGTGAATTTAGTTTCTCCATATCATATTTAAGATAGTATCGCAATCTTTCTGAAATGAAATATGCCAGCTGATTGGCCCTTTCCACTTCGTTTACTTTCATATAACGGTATGCGTACAAGGTGGCTACGGTCCAGTCGTGCTCAATTTCTCTGAAGGGTATGTTATCTTCACCATATTTGAGCCAGTATGCGGCCGATTCAAGGTCACCCTGATCCATAAACGCATCGGCAAGCTGAGTAAAACCGTAGCGGTAGTTGCCAAGCATTCTGCGGATATTCTCATCGAAGTATACATCGGGGGAATCCCAGAGAGTAAACTTAAATTGCGAGAGCCGGTCTGCATGTACTTCGGTATCTACGTATCCAAATGGACCGGTTTCCCGCGCTTTCGGCACAATTCTGAACGCTTTGCCCTCAAACTGAAAGTAATCATCCAGACCCAGAAGCCCGTCTCTTGAAACGGTGTTGGCAAAATAGATGGGTCGAAGCCACAGGTTGTTTTGCAAAAGCTCGAGTACCATTTTGTCCTGCGTTTGGAGATAAAATCGCTCATTTCCCTGCCGGTCGGTGCCAGCTGAGCGCCCTTCAAGGAAAAAGCTCACTTCATTATCGAGGGAATCGACAGGCATGGAGTATGGAGTAGCCATGGCAAGCTGATTATAAACCATTTCACTGTACTCAACACCCGGAGGCAGCTGATTGATGATGGATGTATCTGCCGTTTCTCCAAATGTATTTGGATCCGCTTCATAGGCAGACTTTAACAGATCTTTTGGTACCGGAAGGGTTATTTCTGAGGGCTGATGCAGTTCCAGCCTGGAGGTCATATCGTCGATCTCCTCGTCTGTGAGGTCGATGGCGAGCGGAAGCGATTCGTGGGTGGTTCTGTCGCGCAGCTGTTTAATATACCAGTCTGTATTTAGCAGACTCAGATTCACAACCCGAACATCCGTTCTGATTCCCTCAACTTACTGTAAATACCATAACGGAAACGTATCATTATCGCCATTTGTGAAAAGAATGGCATTTTCTTCAACAGAGTTGAGCAAATTGTAAGCGTAATCTCTGGCCACATAGCGTTCACTGCGGTCGTGGGCGTGCCAGTTCTCCTGGAGCATCCACCCCGGAACAGCCAGAAATATGACGCCAAGAGATGCAAAAGCCACATTTTTGCTTTGCCCCAGCGAATTTTTTATTAACTCGATGAGACCGGTAGCCCCCAGTCCCACCCAAATTGTGAATGCGAAAAACGAACCGACATAGGCATAGTCGCGTTCACGTGGCTCGGCAGGAGTTTGGTTCAGATAAAAGATGATGGCCAGTCCTGTAAGGATAAAGAGCGCCATTACGGAGAGTGCACGGCGGGGATCTTTTCGGAAATGGTAAAGCATTCCCAGCAGGCCAAATATCAGGGGCAAAAAGAAATAACCGGAATTAGCGGGATTATTGCTGTGCCTTGTATCGGTAAAACCGGCGTACCAGCCCGTATCCTGTATGTCGGCCTCGCGCCCTATAAAATTCCAGAACAGGTATCTCATATACATATGATTTACCTGGTAGTCGATGAAATACTCAAAATCGGAATCGAAATTGGCGTAGTACTGCATGTGAATAGGCTGGCTGGAGTGCCGGCGCGGGAAAAGTGTTTCGCTATCGCGGTCGATATTACCGATTCGGTTGTCGAATGTAGACCCCTGGAGGAGCGGTGATGTACCGTACTGGTCGCGACTAAGATAGCTAACGAACGACTCTACGGTTGAGGGGTCGTTTTGATCAATGGCCGGACCCGCCTGAGAGCGGATGATAATCAACGCATAGCTTGAGTAACCGATTAAAATCATGGCGTAGGAGAGCAGAATCAAATTGAGAATTCGCTGCCCTTTTTTGTGGGTATAGTAGATCCCGTAGGCCACAGCTGCTCCAAACAGAAAAATAAAGGTAAAGGGGCCAATAAGGCCGTAGGTCATGGATCCGATTTGTCCTGAGAAGTTGGGAATTAGAATAATGGTGAGCGGATAAACGGAGAGAAAACCCGCTACGGAAACCCCAATGAGTGCAGCAAATGACTTAATGGTAAACGTAAACTTCTTGAAGTAGATTATCAGAGCTACAAAAAAGAGAGCAAGAAGGTTTAGCAGGTGGACACCAATTCCAATTCCGAAAATATAGGCGATAAGAACAAGCCAGCGCTCTGAATAGGGCTGATCGTGCTGAGATGACCAGCGCAGTGCCAGCCAAACAACAAGAGCCGTTAAACACATGGATGATGCGTACATCTCTGCTTCCACGGCATTGAACCACTGTGTATGGGTAACGGTGAAGGTAAGTGCTGCAAAAAGACCGCCGCCGTAAAGCCCGATTTTATCCATCATATCCATCTCATCAGCAGGGCCGCGCCACTCCTGTATCAGATGAACAACAATCAGATAAAGAAGCATGATTGTAAATGCAGATGCCGTCACGCTGATCATATTCACGCTGAGTGCAACGTATTCAGTGGGGACAAACATCGAAAATAGCCGGCCCAGCAGAGCGAAAAACGGCGATCCGGGAGGATGAGCTACCTGAAGTGTGTGCGATATGGCAATATATTCGGCGGGATCCCAAAAGGAAGTTGTGGGCGCAACCGACAGGCTGTAAATGATGAATGCGTACAAAAAACTAATGACAGCAAAGAAAATATTTCGCGTTCGGTGCCTGGCGAAAATTTCTGATAGATTCATTTATAAAAATTTTGTTTACAATTCCGGGCGGTAATTCTGCGGCCGATGATAGTTATCAATAACGAAAAACAGAGCCTTATTGCTGCAGCGTTCTGTTTTTTTGATTGAGAATTAAGATACCGAAACACAGCCTGAATCTGCAATTTCATTTGAACACATAAATAGCCGAATAGCATCATTTTCAGTAACAGGCCAAATACAAGCTCTGCTTTCAATGGCAAAGTATTCACCTAATAAGTAATTTCTTCCAAATACAGTTTACGGCTGGAGGGGCAAACTTGTTTCTAATTGGAAAAATGGTTATCAACATATCGATTTAGAACAATAAATATTTAGCCTGCATGCCTGATCAAAAAAGTGCATCAAATGAACGTTTTTCGACAAAATTAGGACTTATTCTCAGTGTTTTGGGAATTGCGGTTGGTACGGGTAACATCTGGCGTTTCCCTAGAATTGCGGCACAAAACGGTACAGAAGATGGGGCAGGTGCTTTTCTGTTTGCCTGGGTTATTTTCCTGTTTATTTGGTCCATCCCACTCATTATCGCTGAGTACGGTATAGGTCGAAATGGCCGGAAAGGAATTATTGGCTCTTACATTAAAGCGGTTGGTGAACGGTTCGCATGGATGGGCTCTTTTATCGGTTTTGTGGCTACTGCAATTATGTTTTACTACAGCGTTGTAGCTGGATGGTGCGCATACTATTTAATAGAATCGATCATCAATGTGCTTCCGGAGAATGTGGAACAGGCTGATGTGGTCTGGACCGGATTTCAGAGTTCGTCCCTCCCCTCAGTTTTTCACTTTATTATGATCTTTTTAGGCGGACTGGTGATTCTAAAAGGTGTGAAAAGCATTGAGCGGATTAACCTTATTTTAATTCCCTCATTACTGCTGGTATTGGTTATTTCTCTGATAAAAGCCTTGTCCCTGCCGGGGAGCGGAGAGGGGATAGCCTATCTCTTTACACCAGACTGGTCTACACTTAAAGAGCCGGGGCTTTGGCTCGAAGCACTTACACAGAACGCATGGGATACGGGTGCTGCATGGGGGCTTATTCTTACCTATGGCGCCTACATGCGCAGCAGGGACGATATTACCATTAGCGCCTTTCAGACAGGTATTGGGAACAATATAGTTTCTCTGATGGCGGCCGTTATCATTTTTTCCACGGTTTTTGGAACCCTGGGTTCGCAAATGACGGATGGTGAAATTCTTGAAGTGATGCAGACATCAGGACCTGCATCTACAGGCCTCACGTTTATGTGGATGCCTCAGCTTTTTGGTGAAATGGCGGGGGGTAAAATATTTGCGGTTCTCTTTTTCCTGGGACTCACTTTTGCTGCGTTCAGTTCATTAATTTCTATGATTGAACTGGCGGCCAAGGCACTGGTGGATATGGGTATAACCAGGACAAAAGCTACAATTGCGGTTTGTAGTGCCGGATTTTTATTTGGTTTACCCTCAGCTATCTCTCTCGACTTCTTCTCGAACCAGGACTTTGTTTGGGGCGTAGGTCTGATGGTTTCCGGTGGTTTCATCTCCTTTGCCGTTATTCAGTTTGGTGCAGATAAGTTCAGGACGGAGCTGGTGAATACAGACGAAAGCAGGGTGAAGCTCGGAAAGTGGTGGAGTATCCTGCTCAAATATGTGATTCCGGTTGAAGTGGTTACACTTCTTGTCTGGTGGATTTATCTCAGTGCCACGAGTTTCGCTCCCGATACATGGTACAATCCGTTAAGTCCGTTTTCGGTTGCTACAGTTCTGCTGCAGTGGGGCGTTGTAATGATCTTGTTCAAAATCTACAACGGCAAAATTGCAGATAAAACCATTTTAAACTGATGGTTATATCTTGTTCTCAATCCGGCTAAGTGTCTCGTTGATCGTTTGCAGCGTTTTGAGAACAGCATCTGATTGAGTAGATGGTGATGAGCCCGACCCTGTATCTGAAGTGCCTTTATCCGTTGTGACATCACGCTGATCCAGTACAGCTTCCCGAAATTCACGGGCACCGATAATCCCATAAAGGGTCATGTCGCTGAGGCCCTGGGCACTTTGGCCGCCGGCTGTCTCAATTTTAAGGTAGCTCACGCCAAAATACCTCAATAAAGGGCCTTCTTTAAAAGTAAGATCCTGAATTTTATCAAGTGGAACGGTTTTTTCAGTGCGTACCCATACTCCTTTTTTAAAATGAAGAGCTCGTGTGGTCAGTTCGCAGAAAAGGCCGTTGAAATACCGGTTCACATAAGCTCTCCCAAAGACAAGCCAAAATGGAATCAGGATAATGCCCACTATAGTTACAGCTAGCACAAATATAGTTGTAGCGTGCAGGTATGTTTTTAGTCGGGGATTAAATTCTGCTTTTATCAGAGTTGTAGCTTTGCGGGCGGAGGAGTTAGCATTCATCTGGGTATAAATGTTTGTTATAGAATTGAACCTACCCAAATGATACAAAAGAAAAGGATCATTGCCACTTGTGGTGGAATCTTTTTCAGTGATTGCTGGTGTTAAACCTGTATTAATTGGTCAAATCCGGTTCCGAATTTAAACGCCCCCCTCGAACCGTTGCACCAATAACAATGGCTGAACTGATCACAACAAAATTCTTGAATATGTACTGTCCCTCAATCGTTAAAACAAAGGGAATATCTGCAAAGACAATATCAGGAAATAAAACAATTGGGCTCATGGTTCCAATCATTTGTCCCAGCAGCAAAAGAATGGTGAATCGAAGGTATTTTCCACTGGTCATTAAAATACCAATAAGCACTTCAAAAGTAGCCAAAAGGAATAGAGCAATATTTGAGGGTATAAGCCCGAATGTAAGCACCTCAATCGTTGACACAGCAAGATTTTCAGCAGGGCTCATTCCTGCAAAAAATTTCAGTCCGCCAAACCAAATGAAAATAATTCCAATACTTAACCTCAAAAATGTGATACCGTACCTGGCCATCCACCGGGTGAGGTACTGATCAATTACGGATATCTTCTGCATGACCTGGAGCTTGGTTTGGGAGATTACCTTTTATTCATAGCAATCGTGCTAATAAGGTGGGAAACAGCTGACCGGAATTTTTTTTATTCGTCAGAAGAATCCTTGGGTACGAATTTAAGAGCGGCAGAGTTCATACAGTATCTCAAACCGGTTGGTTCTGGGCCATCATCGAACACATGGCCCAGATGAGATTTACATCGGCTGCAAATAGTTTCTGTGCGATTCATGAAAAAGCTGTTGTCTTCACGGTCATCAACTGCATCTTCTTCAATGGGGGCATAAAAACTGGGCCATCCGGAACGACTGTTGTATTTCGTTTCGGAATGAAAAAGTGGTTGCCCGCACGCTTTACAAACATAGACCCCGTCTTCGTAATGGCTGTTATATTTATTGACGAACGGTAACTCTGTTCCTTTATTTCTTAAAATCCTGAACTCTTCAGAACTGAGAATATTTTTCCATTCCTCTTCAGATCGTTCCGCTTTGGATAGTTTTGATTCGTTTGACATAACTTCTTCGTAGGTAAGGTTATTTAAATAGTTTTCGTGAGCCTGCTGTGTAGTTTCTGACTGATTTTGCCCTTTAGAATCGCATGATATAAGTGTAAACAGCAGTATGAGTAAAAAAAATGTTGCTTTGAAATTCATAGTAATCTATAAGTTTGATGCCTAAACACTGTGGCATTGCTTTCCATTCACCTATTGCTGCATTTGTTCAACTTTTTTAACGAGAATGGGACGGAGAAAAGTACCTCAGAAGTAGAAATGGAGCCTTTGAATTGGCGGGGGGCAGCGGAAACGTCAGGATTATTTGCGTCCCTTAGCTTTCTCTTGTTGAAAGTAAACCCAGGTTGCAACGATCCAGATATAGAGCCAGGCAGCTCCTGTAATGTAGTAAGCGCCCCAAATCAGAAATGCCACATTTAAGAAATAGAGAAGGTGATACATCCAGACGGGAGCTTCAGACACCTTTTTTTTAGTGATCATGCGAAAATCAGTGCTGAGCATCGAAAATGTCCTGGCAAACACCATTAGGCCGGTGTATACAAAGAGTACATAGTCGAGAATTCCGGGATCGTAGAATACGACAATAGCGATGACAAGCGTAGCTATTAAGTCTACTGTGATATGTTTTAACCACGCCATATTACAGAAATGGGGAAAATTCTCCTGATGTTCTGATGAGAGAATGGGCTAGAGCTGTATAACTTCTTTGGCCTGAAGACCTTTCTCGCCGTCAGCTAAGGTAAATTCAACTTTTTCGCCTTCAGTTAATTTTCTGAAACCATCACTCTGAATTTCGGAATAGTGAACAAATACATCTTCACCATCTTCACGAGTAATAAATCCGTAACCTTTGCCATTATGAAACCATTTAACAGTTCCTACTTCACGGTTTTCCATAATAAAAATCCCAACTAAAATTCCCGTTATAAAGTTAAATGCCCTATAGTAATTAATGAAGTTCTATATGGCGTTCACGGCTAAGATACTTCCTGCGAATGTTTTTAGCAATAAAGAATGTAAATTCTTGAAAATTCGCTATTGATCAAACAATTTTATTTGACCATACTTTAAAAAAGAGGGTCTATGTCGATTTGTATGGGTTATGAATTGCTCTATAATGGAAGACGACTATCATTTGGTCTAAACGATGTGTTCTATGTAGACTGTCGTTAGGTACGGTTCAATTCAGTTATTAGATATCATTGTTTTCATTTTCTTTGGATTTCATATTATCAAATCAAAAAAAACATCATAAGCGAATGGGCTTTAAGCTTTAAGCACGAATATGAAAAGCTTCTGAAGATGTTTGATATTGATTGTAAGGAACCAATAGCGTCCTAAACATTAGGATACATTTTTGAAAAACGATTAATCAAGTAGCATAGGATTTATTTCTCGCTGATTATACAATGCTCCAAAATTTTCGAATCATACCTACGGCATTGATTTGTTTCGCTGTAAAATGGGCAAATCTACGATACAGAGATCACAGTTCGTTGAAATGTTATGATCTTCAATCCAAATAACATTACCCACACTAATCCATATAGAGCCAAAGAAGAAGAGTATCAGTTAAACTCTATTTGTAAACCAACCCTAAAGTTACGGTCACTGCCCGGTTCAAAAAACCGATTGCCAAATGCGTTTACAAATACTGATGAATTATATCTCTCGTTAAGTAAATTATTTACGGCAATAAACGGGCGAATTACCCCGCCATCAAATAGCTGAGCTACCTGAACGGTCCAGCGAAAGTGAAAAAGCGCATAAGCGCTGTTTTTGGATGAGTTTTCACTATCTGCGTAGTAACTGCTAATCCACTCACTATCGAGACTAAAATGGTGATTTCCGGGTTTGAAATTCACTACCCCTCCCGCTCTGAAGGGGGCAACACCGGGCAGGTCGTTGCCGTCGTAATTTCCGCCACTGAATTTGGCCTGCAGATAATTGAGCATTATGCGAAAGTCGATCATTTCATCGGTATTGTAGGTGAGTCCAAACTCAACCCCGTAATGGTTGGTTTTACCCTCATTTCGAAAGTATACGGGGCCGTCTTCAAGCTCAATCGGAACCAGGATATCTTCAACATTCATCCCGTAAACTGCAATATCGTAGCTTATGGCGTTACTCCTTCCCCGTATTCCTGTTTCAAGGCTTACTGTTTTTTCCGGTTCGATAGATTGGTTAAATCCGGCTCCACCAGAAGGTCGGTTTACCAATTCTGTAGTGGTTGGAGATTCAAAAGATGTGCTGAGGTTTGCAAAAACTGATGAGCTGTTTAATTCATAGATCAGTCCCAAACTGGGATTTACAGAGAAAAAGGATCGGGATCCTTCAGCTTCACTATCTAATGAGTTGGGTGTTTCGTAACTCAGCCAGTCTGCCCTTGCTCCAGCGCTTACAGAAAATCGTTCGCTAAGAGGTAATGAAATACTTGAAAATAGGGCTTGGTTAATAACCCGTTCCTGCTGCTCTAGCCTCACATCAGACCCGGGCTCTCCATTCACATTGTTTGTTTCAAGGCGATCATCATCCTGAATCTTTAACTCTCCTCCAATTTGAAGATCAAACGGAAGCTCTCTGAACTGAAAAGTTGGGCGAATTCCACCCGCATACCGTTCAAGGTTAATCACGCCAAACGTTAATGGATTTTGCACGTCCCGGTATGTGCCATGAGCAGAGACATCCAGAATACCAGAGCCAAACTGATGAATATAAGATGTTCCAACCATCGCCTGGTCTATGGTTTTCCCGGCCTTGTTTTCCACAAAACTGGGGGTTGCGCTTCTGGGGGTTTCCTGTGAATCCTCCTTGGTTAAGGAACCGGGATGCTGAGCTTCGGGCATCCCCGTGTACGCTACTCTTACTTTGAAATTTCCATTATTTGATACCTGTCTTTCCAGGCCAAAACTGCCACGGTATAATGTGGCAGCACTGTGGTTTCGAAAGCCGTCTGTCTGGTAATAGGTGCCATACCCGTAAAGACGGGTCTTCCCCTGGATCAAATTCAGTTCCAGCTCCTGTTTTATCGTGCTGAATGAACCGCCATATCCCCGGTATGTAAATGAAGGGGCATCAGGTTGTGGTTCGGTTGACAGGAATAACACCCCGCCGCTGGAATTCCCCCAAAATGTACCGGCAGGGCCTCGTAACAGCTCAATCCGTTTTACAGCAGCAGGGTCAATCATATTCATGATTGTTTGGCCATCTGCAACGGTGAGAGGCATGCCATCAAGAATAACCTGTGTGCCCCGTACACCAAATTGAGATCTCCAGCCCAGACCTCTGATGGTTAGGCGTTCGCCCAGTGCATAGTTTTCTCTGTTGCTGATAAATATGCCCGGCATAGTATAGGTAAGCTCATCCATAGTTGCTGCCGGCCTTGATACCAAATCTGCCGTATTACGAACACTGTAGGTTAAAGAGAGCGGAGCTTTTCCTACGGTGATAGAGGAGTGTGCAGCTTCAACTCTTATTTCGTCAAGTTCGACTTGTAACGTATCTGAAACTGTTGTTTGAGCAAATAGCTGTAAACCCTGACAGATGAATAAGAATGTGAGAAGTAAAACTTTTATACTGAGGTTGCGTACTATACTACTGTGATACATATTTTGTAATAAATTTCATTGAAACGGTGACTCTGCCATGAAGTTAAACATGACAACTGTGAAAAGAAGCTTTTTTTTGCATTTCGAGTGGATTGCTCTGGCATCGGGTCTTATGCTGGCAGCAGCAATTGTGCCCGGCGCAGATGATCCAACATTTTGTCTGTTCAATCGTGCCGGAGTTGATTTTTGCCCCGGATGTGGCCTTGGCAGGTCGATTTCGCTCGCTTTTAGCGGCCAGTTAACAGCTTCCTTTCAAATGCATCCTGCCGGTATACTGGCAATCATCATTTTACTGTATCGAATCGTTTCCATACTTATCAGAAATCATAATCTTAATAAGGATCGTTATTATGAAAAAAATATTTAAACTACTTCCCGAACTAGAAGGAGATGAATCTCAATATATATCCGCTCTGATAGAAGATATGCCCGAAGAAAAAGCAAAACTGTTTGCTTCGATTTACAGATCAAGAAGAAGGGACCCCGTTCTGCTTTTAATACTTGCACTTATTGGCCTGCTGGGAATCGCAGGAATTCACCGCTTTTTTGTAGGCCATATTGGAATGGGAATTCTTTACGTTTTTACGGGCGGACTTTGCCTGATCGGTACAATTGTAGATATGATTAACTACAAAAATTTTGCTTTCGAGTATAACCGTAAAATAGCTCAGCAAATAATAACAGAAATTAATTAGTAGTGTTTTATGCCATCAAGAACCGAAAGTAAAGAACTTTTAAAACAGTACATAGAAAATGAAAGCCTGAGACAGCACTGCGAGATGGTCGCCGAAGTCATGGAGGGATATGCAAATCATCTTAAAAAGTCAGAAGAAGAAACAGACCAGTGGTGGACCGCCGGTCTGCTTCATGATCTTGACTGGGAAAAATTTCCCGACATACATCCCCAAAAAGCTGTGGAGGAGATTCTGCCTCCCCTTGGTTATTCGGATAGCGTGATTGCAGCTATTAAAGCCCATGCACCTGAACGTACAGGAAAAGAACCGGAGACCGAAATTGAGCGCTACCTGTTTGCCTGCGATGAACTTTCTGGATTTATGAATGCTGTTTCCCTGATGAGGCCCAATGGATTTTCTGACATGAAGGTGAAATCGGTGAGGAAAAAACTAAAAGACAAACGATTTGCGGCAAATGTACCGCGTGATGACATTCAAAAGGGTGCAGATCTCATCGACAAAGAATTGTCAGAACACATTCAGTTTTTAATTGCTGTTTTCAAGGAAACTGAACGCTGATCTGAAGTGTGGCAGCACTTTTTTATTTGAAACCACCGCCAAATAGTTGCGTACATAGTTTTGTGAACAGATTCTGTTGAGTCCATTTCACAGTTTATTTATTATGATTCACAAGACCCGGACATCGTGATTAAACAAATTTCTCTTTTAGCCGTTTTTAGTAGTTTTATCCTGCTGGCAACTACAGCGCTGGACAGTAGCATATTGCGGGCGCAACAGCTGATGCTCAATTCAGCAGAAACTAAAACTATTGCTAAGACAATAGATGAAAATGACCCATATAAATCCAGATTTTTTCGGGTAAGAGGAGCTCCCAGGATTACCGTAAATACAGTTTCCGGTGGTGTGGAAGTCTACGAAAATGAAGCGCTGGATGGAGTACAAGTAGACCTGTTTGTAAACCGCTCTTTTTCACTATGGTCTGGTGCCCGGAATCTGGATAACTACAGGATTATACTGCAACAGCGGGGCGACCATATTATAGCTTCTGTTGAGGATAAACGGTCGGGGAGAAACTACAAAGCTGATGCAGGTATTGAATTTAATTTTGTGATTCAGACACCAGCCAAAACTTCGGTAGAGATTCAATCCATGGCAGGCAATATCAGCATTCAAGGGATTAACGGTAAGCATTTTATTCAAAATCATACAGGAGATATCGATCTCTGGAAAGTTGAAGGGGAAACCCGTATTTCCTCCACAGCAGGTAATTTGGGAGTTGCCGAAAATCGTGGCATCCTGTTTATGAAAACCGTAACCGGCAATATGCATGTTGAGAGAAGCAGCGGAGAAGTTCGCCTCAAGAGCATTGAGGGAAATGTTGAAGTTCATGAGATTCAGGGAACTCTGGTTACTTCTACGGTAACGGGAAATATTTTTTCTGAATTTTCCGAGGTATCAAAAGGAATTTTTATGGAATCAACATCCGGTAATATTGACCTGATCATTCCCAAGCGTGCAGGCTACCAAATAACGGCTGAGGCGATGGAATTCGACTTCGCTGAACTGGACCTTGCACAATCTCAAATGGATGTTGAATTCCGGAATGCCATTCTCACTATTCGAGATGGTGTTATCCCAATTAATTTATCAACTCTTACCGGAAAAATTACGGTGAAAGAGAATAACTGATGCCGGAACTGAAACGTACATATCGCTTATTCTCGGCTCTTTTTATACTCATCACCATTCCTGCTCTCACGGCTTTTGGACAAGATGATTTTTTCCAGTTCGAAAATGGGGAAATTGAAGAAATTACTGAGGAAAGCCTCAGCAGCGACGACAGGATTATCTATATCAGTGATCGCTGGAAATTCAATACCGGTGATAATCCGCAATGGGCTCAGCCAGAATTTGATGACTCTGAGTGGACATATGCCAGCACGAATTTAAGCAGTGCCGACCTGTCTTTTATAGAATGGGAGGGCACAGGTTGGTTCAGAAAGAAAGTTAATGTTGCCGAGGAAGCCGCAGGCCGCGCTTTTGCACTTATTGTTGACCGGCATCTTGGAGCATCGGAAATTTACCTGAATGGCAAAAAGATATTCGAGCTGGGTACATATTCACCAAACCCCGAAAATATCGAACCATATTCGGGTAATGAACGGCCCGTTCTGTTTTTTAATGAGGGCGTAAACACAATTGCCGTTCGTTATGCAAACCCTCTTACTGTAGAAGCGGAGCAATTTTTTGGCTATACGGGATTTCGGTTTCTTTTGGGAGACTGGCAAACGCGCGACAGTCAGTGGTTTGCCTACATTACCAACTGGACCGGTATTAGCATGTTTTACACAGGAATTCTGCTCACCTTCTGGCTGATTCACTTGTTGCTGTTTGTGTTCTATCCCAAAGAGAAACGAAATCTCTATTTTTCGCTTTTCACGGGTGGCCTTGTGGTTATTACCTACATTTTGTACAGGATGGAAATGGCCAGGTTTACGGTCGATTCGCTATTCTTTATAAGGTTTGCATTTTTTCTTGAGATTATGGTTCTGGCCTTTGCAGTTCGTTTTATGCATACTATAGACCGAAGTCAGAATGTATGGTTCTCGAATGCTGTATTGCTTTTTGGGTTTGCAACGGGTGTTGCAGTCTGGGTTTTCCCATCAGAACTTATCTGGCTGCGCGAGGTGATTATTATTGTCTTTATTGTTGAGTTGATCCGGCTTCTGATTCGGATATTCAGACAGCGCAAAAAAGGTGTGTGGATCATCGGGGTTGGTATGATTGTTTTTGTTTTTGGGTTGATGATGAGTGTGCTGATCAATTTCGAAATACTCTCCGGGAATGTGATGCTCATAAATGTGATAGGATCGGGACTGCTGATTTTATCGATGTCGGTCTTCCTGTCGAAAGAATTTGCCTCCACGCAGTATAATCTTGAGGAAAAGCTGAAAGAAGTAAGAACCTTATCGGACAAGACAATAGAGCAGGAGCGCATCAACAAAGAGATTGAAATCGAAGCCAGACTGCTGGAGGCTGAAAACGACCGGAAAACCAAAGAGCTGGAGGAGGCGCGTACACTTCAGCTTTCGATGCTTCCAAAAAAATTACCTACTCTGGATCATTACGATATTGCAGTATTTATGGATACCGCAACTGAAGTGGGAGGAGATTACTACGACTACAGCGTGCTGGACAATGATGCTTTGTTACTTGCACTGGGCGATGCTACAGGCCACGGAATGAAAGCAGGCATTATGGTGGCGGCCGCAAAAAGTTATTTCCACTCACTGGCCAAAGAGGAGAACTGTATTGCCATGCTGAAACGTATGTCGCAGGGCCTGTTTAGTATGAACATGAAAATGATGTATATGGGAATTACACTGGCTAAATGCCGTGGCTCCCGCGTTGAAATTGCAACAGCAGGTATGCCGCCTGTGCTTCACTACAGGTATAAAGAGGATGATACAGAGCGAATTACGCTGAAAGGGCTGCCTCTTGGCAGCGGTGTTAATTATCCATATGCCGGCCGCGAAGTGGAGCTCGAAAACAATGATTTTCTGCTTTTTATGAGTGACGGGTTAACTGAACTTTTTAACAGTAAGCGCGATATGCTTGGGATCGAAAAAATTGAACAGGTTTTGAAAGGTGCAGGAGATATGAAAGCTGCCGACATCATCAATCTTCTTTCAAGAATAGTCGAAAACTGGTCTGGGGGCAAGGAGCCCGAAGACGACATTACATTTTTGGTGCTTAAATATCAGTCATAAAGCGTATCAGAAAAAAATTGTAATCCATGAAACCCGATAAGATTTGGAACGTACATCTAGAAAATAATACGCTCATATGAAGAATCTGATACTACTTCTTTTCGCTATTTCGATGTTAACCATTCCGGTATTTGGACAGAGTACCCAGGTTGAAGACGATCCCTTTAAGCGGGATCCCATTTTTAACAAGAGCCTGGATGAGCTTTTCGGATCTGAATCTGATGAAGACGTTGAAGAGGAACAGGATGACGATATGGATAGCAACAGCAGGGTCATCAGAAGGGTATCCCGAAACGGAATTGACCTTGGGGGTGGCCTCGAAGCGGGCCCATATTACAGTAATGAGCTCTATAATCAGTATCCTAATTTACCCATGATTCACTTCAACCGCGTAAACGGACTATTTCTGGGTATCCGGACAGAGAGAATGCAGTGGCACCGTTTCGGATCTTTTTTAGACATTCCGCAGATTCAGCCTCATGGTTTTATTGGGTACGGAACGGCATCCAAAGAGTGGGAGTATGCCATAGGCCTGGAGAAAAAAATTGGTGAGAAGCGACGATTCATGGTTGGAGCTGAATATTATGATGCCACAGCAACGGAAGATTATCGTCGTGTAGGACTCACGGAAACATCCCTTACAGCATTCTTTGCAGGCTACGATTTTCTTGACTATTACAACCAGGAAGGCTTTGGCATTTACTCGGTTTTGCGTTCAGAACGCTGGATTGAAACCGCATTTTCATACAATGAGACAACGTTCAGCACGCTTTTTCAGGAAACAGACTACACCATGTTTGGAAAATCGAGCGTTTATCGTCCAAACCCGGCTATTGACCGAAATACCGACGAAATCGACCTTGGGATCTATTCATTTTCACTCTCTTTAAATCCGCGCGATGTTTTGATTACGAATAAGTTTGCGATCTCTTCTACTGTGGTTGCAGAGCTTGCAGATAATAGCGTAAGTGATGAAAATTACAGATTCAACAGGTATCGCGGAGATATTAAACTGTTTTATAATTTTGAGCCGGGTTCAGTCTTGAGGTGGAAAATTTCCGGGGGGCGAATAACCGGGAACGTACCTGATTTCAAGAGATTCTATCTTGGAGGCATCGGTACGCTCAGAGGATCACCCTATAAATTCTTTTCGGGTGACGAGATGTTTGCCAGTAATATAGAAGTACAGTTCGGAAGGCCGTCAACACGGGCCGGGCAGTGGTTTCAGGACTATCATCTGCATTTGCTGCTTTTCTTAGATTCCGGCTGGACCAATCGTATGCATTTACCTGCAGATGGTGGTATTACTACTGAAGAAAAAACCGATTTTTCAATTTCTGAAATGCAGCATGACTTTGGTGTTGGTCTGGGTACCGGTGCTCTTCGGTTTGAGCTGGCATGGCCATTAAAAACATTCGATTCCTCACCTATATTCTGGGTACGATTTAATCCTACTTTTTAGAAATCGGTACATATTTCGTGTTGCCGTCGAGTACTGCGATTTTATCCAGATACCAACAGATAGTGATAAACTCTTTTAAATAGATTCGACTCTTTTTGGCGAATTTATTTGAGGGAAATAAAATTTCGCATGGTTTAAGCGATGTGCTTCGCTCTGCTGATTTCAGCTTGGATCTGTTAATTCATCTCCATCAATTCTCCTCAGAAAAGCCTCTTTTAGTCAAAAAAAGGTAAAAGAATAAAAAACCCCAGACCGATCAAAGTCCGGGGTTGTTCTTTAGGGCATTTGGCACCTTACGGTTACCAAAAATCGTATAGTAAATATACGAAAGTGCTGGGAAATTGTTGCCTCCCAAAGAGAATTCAATATGAAAAAGTGTAAATATTACAACTGAAAATCATAAAATTTAACTGAACAGTTAAGAATTTCTATGACTTTGAATAGTATCTGTTTTAGTGCAGCAAATTGAAATCAGCATTAAAAGCTGCTAAATAGATTTATTATATTAATTTCGGTTCAGATATTAATCTTCTTTTATCATTTGAGAGAAGGATAGACTGCTGCTAATCGTATTAATGTTATAAGATGTACTGTTATATTGAACGGTCTAATGCTGAGCTCTGGTTAATGAATATGTCTCTTTTTGTGCCTATGTTTTTGAATATTTAGAACGACCATTACTCTCGATATATGAACTATTATTCTCTGAGTGATATTGTAAAATTTGCCCTGCTTTTCCTGGTTGTTGCCCTGCTGGTTTACGGATCCCGACAATACAGGCTTTATGCAGACAACGCCATTAAACCACAGGACTCTGCTGTGCTATTGATCTATGAAACGTCAGATCTTGATTTTTTAATAAATGAACTCAGTGATAACAATGTACAGTTTAGCAAAGTACATATGGAGTGGGCTTCAGAAACCCTGGGATGGAGACGATTTCAATCCGGAAGATATGAACTGGAAGGGGAGTACACTTTTTACGATCTGTTTTCGAAACTTGGTAGGGGAATTCAAGATCCGGCAAGGGTTACGATTATTCCGGGATCTGATATAGGGCGACTGTCGCGAAGCCTTGCCTTTCAGTTACGGCCCGACAGCTCTGATTTTGCTGCTCTATTTTCAGACAGCTCAGAAGTTGTGGCTAAACATAACCTTACCGGAGAGGGCCTGTTCGCCCGAATGCTGCCCGATAGTTACGATATGTATTGGACCACAAGTGCTAAAAATGCAGTAGAGCGTCTTCTTGGCGAATTTGAACAGAGGGTGGCAATTGGGCTGAGTGAAGAGATTGATGAACATGAATTAACGTTAGACGAAGTGTTAACGTTAGCATCCATCGTGGAGTGGGAGGCCAGGGATAATGCAGAAAAGCCAAAAATAAGCGGGCTGTATCAAAACAGGCTTCAGAGAGGAATGCGACTGCAGGCCGATCCCACCGTTCTCTACGCTTTGGGTGAGCGCAGACGCCTCCTTTTTGCAGACTACCAGTTTGAACATCCATACAATACCTATTTAAATCGCGGCCTTCCGCCCGGCCCTATTACAAATCCCGATCTAACTTCCATAAGAGCGGTGCTCTTTCCCGAAGAGCACGATTACCTTTATATGGTAGCCACACCGGAGGGTACGCATCAGTTTTCAAGAACATTCCAGGAACACCGGCAAGCAAGTGAAGAGTGGAGGAGGTGGATCAGGGAACAGTATCGAATTAAGCGCGAAAGAGAACAGGAATCAGAGGATAACTCCTAGAATACGACAATGTAATATTCATTATCGTTGTTTTGCGCTTTCCGATAACGGTCTTATGAACAGGTGTTGATTCGAACGATTTCCGTTCATATCGATACGAATTGAGAGCCCGCTGTATTCATTGGATTCAGTAAGGGATCGCTTTAGGTATGCCGGATTTCCCGCTGTTTCGAGCCGCTGTAGCAGGAATGTAGCTATATCAAACCCCAGCATAGAAAAGTCATCCGGTTCCAGTCCGTACCTGCTTTGGTAATCTTCTATAAAAAACTCCCTGTTGGCAGATTCATCCATAGTGGCTTTAGAGTCGGTGTAGTAAATTTCGAAAAACCGATTCTGGAAATCACTCAGGCGTATCGATTGCCATTCCTGAGTTCCCATGATGACAACGTTGCTATTCATTGCCTCCAGCGAATTGAGCAACAGGTTAGACATCGTGCCTGCAGCCTGCCCGGTAAACGGGGCAAAAATCCCATCGCTGGGTACATAGTTCAATGAGTCGATAAGTGCAGTGTCTGAAGTGAAAACCTGCGTTAATTCTCCAAATTCGTAACCTGTGGCTGCAAAATCCTCTTCCATATAGTACGAAATGTGTGCCCCCAGTTTTTCTGCTTCGTGCCGGAAAGCAAGTGCAGAAGACCTTCCGGTTGTTTCAGAGTCTGTAATAATGGCGAGCGTATCGAGGCGGAGTGTATTCACGGCATAGCGTGCCATTTGAATACCATGCGTTTCCGGCGTGGGATTCATTTGCAAAGCGTATTCGTGGTTCCTGTGTATTTCATCAGAATTTGCTAGCGGAACAACCAATGGAATGTGATATTCGTCGGCATACTCAGCAGCAACCTCGGTCTGATCAGAGAAAATAGGCCCCATAACGGCATCGACCCTGTGTGCAAAGGTTAGCTCTGCCATGGCTATAGAAGTGGAGTCTCGGTTTTCTGCAGAATTTTTGAATATCAGGTTTACTTTTTGAGATATATTTCTGCTGTTGAATTCATCCGCAGCCATCACCATTCCGAAATAGATATTTCTCGGAATAGAAAAATCGGGATCGTTTTCATCGAAAAGCGGAAGAATCACACCAATATTATAAACCATTCCATCCGGGGCATTTACGTAGGTTCCGGGTACATTTCTGAGCCGTTCATCCCCGTTGATAAGTTCCTGTTCAATTCTTGCCCTCCACGTTTCATCGGCTGTAGTTGAAAGAAGTTCTTTTGCAATCACATTGAACTCCTGCTTCCCCATAAATGGCCTTGAGTTTGCAACAATATCAAACCGAATTGCCGGGTTCTCAATATCATATAGAAGTTCATAGCGCTCCCGGCTGCTCAGGAAGCCGAGTAACTGGTTGTAAAACCTTGTTGCCGTCTGCCTGAGTCCTGTACGATTGTTTCCTGTTGCAAGGGAGTAGAGGAGAGGCACAGTTCTATCATAGTTTCTGAGGCCAAAGTGGGCAAGTGCAAGCGTGTAGATGGCTTCGTCACGAATGGCTTCCCGGTTGCTCTGCTCAGCGCGTCGCAGATAATCGATGGCCATGGGAAAATTATAAAGAGCGTAATAGCTCTTACCCGCAAAAAGTTCGGCTCTTTCGTCGTTTATAGAAGTAAATATCTGAACAGCTTCACTATACTCTTCCTGTTCGTACAGATCCAGGCCTTCATCAAACGTTTGGGCGTGTAAAGTGGCTGTAAATAAGCCAATTATAAAGAACAGGGAAATATGAAATTTAACTCGCATAATGATCTTTTTTGTGATATATCAGTACCCTTAAGAAAATGTTCCCTTTCATTTGAAGAAGCACATTATTCCCATTCGATGGTTGCGGGTGGTTTTGAGCTTACATCGTACACTACACGATTAATTCCTCTTACTTCATTAATAATACGATTGCTCACCTCAGATAAAAAGTCGTATGGAAGGTGCGACCAGTCTGCGGTCATGCCATCAACGCTGCTCACGGATCTCAAAGCAATTGTATATTCATATGTTCTTTCATCACCCATTACACCTACAGACTGTACCGGCAGCAGAACAGCCAGTGCCTGCCATACCTTATCGTAGAGGCCATGGCTGCGCAGTGCCTGTATGAAGATATGGTCGGCTTCACGGAGGAGATCGAGTTTTTCTTTTGATAGCCCACCGAGAACACGGATTCCAAGGCCGGGGCCGGGAAAGGGATGCCTTCCTATA
>Ga0102928_1000633_pt1 | contig 22737 bp, 23 predicted proteins | sample SalPonR1_B_D1_MG_FD_78504 | JGI IMG/M metagenome (GOLD analysis project Ga0102928, IMG submission 78504) | Salt pond soil microbial communities from South San Francisco under conditions of wetland restoration - Salt Pond MetaG R1_B_D1_MG | ecosystem: Environmental > Aquatic > Marine > Intertidal...
ACGGCGACCAGCACGCCGATACTCATCGCCTGGATGCCGTGCGCCTCCAGCGGCAGGATGCGCCGGTTCTCGGTGGTGCCGGGCTTGCCGCTCAGGCCCAGCATGCGCGGCTGGCTGGGCCCGTAGATATCGGCATCGAGCACCCCGACCCGGGCGCCCTCGGCGGCCAGCGCCAGGGCGAGGTTGGCCGCGACGGTGGACTTGCCGACCCCGCCCTTGCCGGAGGCCACGGCGATCACATTGCGCACGCCATCCAGTGGCTTCAGCCCACCCTGCACTGCGTGCGTGGCGATCTTCGTCTCCAGATCGACACTGACGGCGTCGACGGCGTCGAAAGCGCCGAGGCAGGCCCGGATGCGCTGCTCGAGGCGCGCGGCCGATCCGCGCGCTGGATAGCCGAGCCTGACGTCGACCGCGACCTTGCCGTCGCGGACCGCGACGCCGCGCACGGCGTCGGCCAGCGGCGCGCCGGCGTCGGGGTCGTCGAGCGCGCGCAGCGCGTCGAGCAGGTCGTCGCGATTCGGTTCAGTCACGGGGGCCTCCGGGGTTCGGTGTTCGCAGCCGGCTATTGTAGGCGGGACGCGTAACCGCGACCGACTGGTATCCAGCGCCGCCTCGCCGCGCACGCTTTGACGTGTAGCGCATGCCCCAGCCAGCAGCGCAAGGCGCGATCCGCAGTGAATGAGCCGCCTTCAACCCAGGGGGCAACACCGCGATATCGTCCAGGCGCGCTGCCGGAGGACGGGCCGGAGAGCGATCGTCCGCGGCATTCCGTCGCTTGGCATGGACGCCGCCATTCCCGGCGCGACCGGCGTTGCAGCCACGCGCTTTCCGACTCGCTGGAAGTAACCGCGCGTCAGGCGGGATACACTAGGCTCCTGCTCGTTTCCGGATGATCCCGATGGACCTCACACGAACCCAGATTCGCCACCTGCGCGGCCTCTGCCACCAACTGGATCCGGTGGTGATGGTGGCCGACAAGGGCCTGACCGCCAACGTCCGGGCCGAAGTGGAGCTGGCGCTCGACAGCCACGAGCTGATCAAGGTCAAATTGCGCGGCGACCGCGAGCAGCGCAAGGCCTGGGCCGAGGATCTGGCCTCGTCGACCGGCGCGGCCCCGGTCCAGCAGATCGGCCAGGTCGTCTGCCTCTATCGCCGCCATCCCGAGAACCCGCGCATCCAACTGCCCCGCTGATTGTCCTAGCCATGCAACTGAGCGAACACCGCCCCGACGGCCAGTACTTCATCCATTCCCTCACCGACGATGCGATCCGGATCGTCGATACGCCGTGGCGCGAGAGCCTGCTGCTGTCGCCGGTGCAGGCGCCGGAGGCATGGCCCGTGACCGACGTCGGCGCCGTCGACCGCGATGCGATCGCTCCGATCCTCGCGCAGCGGCCGGACGTGGTGCTGCTGGCTTCGGGCCGTGCGCTGACGTTCCCGCCGCGCGACACCCAGGCAGCTTTTCTCGAGGCCGGCATCGGACTGGAGGTGATGACGCTGGAATCGGCCGCACGCACCTTCAACGTGCTGGCCAGCGAGGAACGCCGCGTGCTGGCGGCGCTGATCTGGGAACCGGCGAACTGAGGTCTCAGCGCTGCGGCAGGTAGCCGGTCGGATCGACCGGCTGACCATCCCGACGAATCTCGAAGTGGAGTACCGGCTCGTCGCGCTCGTTGCGGCCGAGAGTCGCGATCTGCTGGCCGGCACGCACCGCGACCCCCTCCCCGACCGAACGCTCGCGATTGTGGGCATAGGCCGACAGCATCCGGTCGTTGTGCTTGATGATGATCAACTCACCGTAGCCGATCAGGCCGCTGCCGCTGTAGACGACGGTGCCGCCGGCCGCAGCCCGGACCGGCTGGCCCGGGGTCCCGGCGATCAGGATGCCTTTGCGGGTATCGCCCGGATTGAAGCCGCGCGCCACCGTGCCGGCGGTCGGCCAGCGCCAATCGACGCCGGCCACGCGGCGCGTGGCCGCAGTCGGAATCGGCGCGGTACTGCCCGCAGCGGTCGGTGGCGTCGCGCGCGGTTCCGGTTTCGGTTCCGACCGCGACTCGGGCGGCGACTCGGGCAGCGGGGACGACGGGCGCGGTGCGGGTCGAACGGCCGCTTCGGTGCGCGTGGCCGTTTCGCTCGGCAGCCGGCCCGGGCGCCGCAGGGCGATCGGCTGGCCGACCCGGATCGTATACGGTGCGGCGATCCCGTTCCAGCGCGCCACCTCGCGCCAGTCCAGACCGTAGCGAAACGCGATCGAATACAGCGTGTCGCCGCGCACGACCCGGTACACCGTCGGGGCCGACGCCGCCGGCGCGCTTCGGTTCTGCGAATGCGGGTCCGGCATCAGCGGGCCCGGCGCACCGCAGCCGGACAACAACGCTGCCCCGACGAGGAGCCACGCCCCGACGAGACGGCGCTGCGCTCCGGTCACCCCCGGACCCCCAGGATGATCGCTGCGATCGCCACGACGCCGACGACCAGCCAGCCCAGCGCATCGACCCAGTCGCGAAGCTGCTCGGCCATCCGCTCCCCGCCGGCCCGGATCAGCCCGGCGACCAGGAAGAACCGCGCGCCGCGGCCGATCACGCAGCCCAGCACGAACGCCGGCAGCGGCATCAGCAGCGCGCCGCCGGCGATGGTGATGATCTTGAACGGGATCGGAGTGAACCCGGCCACGATCACGAACGCGATGCCCCAGGTCTCGAACATCTCGACCGCGCTGAAGTACTCGTCGACGTAACCGACCCGCTCGACCAGCGGGAACACGAGGTCCAGCGCCAGCCAGCCGATCAGGTAGCCGGCCAGCCCACCGAGCACCGAGGTCACGGTCGTCAACAGCGCCAGCGACCACGCCTCGTCGCGGCGTGCCAGCACCATCGGCGCGAGCATCACGTCCGGCGGAATCGGAAAGAACACCGACTCGGCGAAACTGAGCACGCCGAGGTAGCGGCGCGCGTGCCGATGCCGGGACCAGAGCAGCACCCGGTCGTAGATGGGACGGAACAGACGCATGCGGCTCAGTCCAGCCCCTCGAGCAGCGGCACGAAACTGACGGCGCCCAGCGTCTCGCGCTCCAGGCCGTCGGCGGTGCGGACCACCCGTTCGAGATGCTGGACGCGGCCGGGCTCACCGACCGGTGCGATCAGGACGCCGCCTTCGGCGAGCTGGTCGTAGAGGGCGTCCGGCACCTGGCCGCCGGCGGTCACAAGGATCGCGTCGAACGGCGCCTGGCTCGGCCAGCCGTCGCGGCCGTCGAGATGCCGCACGAAAACATTGTGCAGCTTCAGACGATGCAGCCGCTGCTTGGCCTGCCGGGCCAGTTCCCCGATCCGTTCGGTGGTGAAGACCTGGTCGGCCAGCTGGGCCAGGATCGCGGCCTGGTAGCCCGACCCGGTGCCGATCTCGAGCACCTTGCCCAGCCGCGGGCCGGTCAGCACCGCCTCGGTCATCCTGGCGACGACCAGCGGCTGTGAAATCGTCTGGCCGCGGCCGATCGGCAACGCGCTGTTCTCGTAGGCACGCGAGGACAGGGCCTCGTCGACGAACAGGTGGCGCGGGGTACGGGCAATGACCTCGAGCACCGCTTCGTTGGCAATGCCTTCAGCACGCAGCTGTTCGATCAGGCGACGCCGGGTGCGTTCCGACGTCATGCCGATTCCGCGCACCAGCGACTCCGCGTTCATTGATCGTCGTCCTCGGCCCGGGGATCGATCCGCGCCACCCACTGGCCGACCGGGTCGAGCGCCTGGTAGCGGGTCAGGTCGACATGGATCGGGGTGACCGAGACGTAGCCGCGGCGGATCGCATTGAAATCGGTACCCGGCCCGTTGTCTTCCTCGTCGCCCGGCGCACCGATCCAGAAAAAGGTGCGACCGCGCGGGTCCTCGATCGGGATCACATCCTCCGAGCGATGCCGATGGCCCAGCCGGGTGGTCTCGAAGCCGCGAATCTCGTTCCAGGGCAGGTCCGGCACGTTGACGTTGAGGATGGTATCGGCCGGCAGGGGCTCCTCGAACAGCCGGCGCATCAGGATCTTGGCCGCGCGCGCACCGCTGTCGAAATGCCGCGCCCGCCCGCCGTCGTAGACCAGCGATACCGCCATGGCCGGCAGGCCGAGGAACCGCCCTTCCATGGCGGCGGCAACGGTCCCCGAATAGAGCACGTCGTCGCCGAGGTTGCCGCCATTGTTGACGCCCGAGATCACCATGTCCGGCTCCTTCTCGAGGAGGCCGGTGATGCCGATGTGGACGCAGTCGGTCGGCGTGCCGAAGACCTTGTAGATACGATCATCGCGCTTTTCGACCCGGATCGGCCGGTCCAGCGTCAGCGAATTGCTGGCACCGGAACGGTCGCGGTCGGGCGCGACGATCGTGACGTGGTCGACGTGCCGGCCGATCTGTTCGGCCAGCATCCGGATGCCGGTCGCGTCGAGACCGTCATCGTTGCTGATCAGGATATGCATGCGGGCGTGAGGCCTCGTGTTGTCGAAACGGGTTTGACGGAGCGCTGTCCGCGGAGCCGTCACTATAATGGATCGACCGACCCGCATTTCGGCCGAGCGTCACCCGATGTGCGACGCGGCCCGAACGCCCGAGGACTCCGATGAGCGACGATCCCGACGACTTCAGCACATTCCGCGACGCGGTAGGACCGGTTCGTCGAATCCGCTCCGAGCGGGCCGAGTCGCGCCCCGAGCGCGCCCGGCCCCACCCGCGCATGCGTGAGCACGACGAGGCCCGGGTGCTCGACGAACTGGCCGCTGCGGCCCCCGGCGAGGAACTGCTCGAGACCGGCGAAGAACTGCAGTGGCTGCGGCCGGGCCTGCAGCGACGGGTGCTCGTCCGGCTGCGGCGCGGTCACTGGCAGGTCCAGGACGAGATCGACCTGCACCAGATGAACGTCGAGGCCGCGACCCGCTCGATCCGGCTGTTTCTCGACGATGCACTGAGCGCGGGCCGCTCCTGCGTCAAGATCATTCACGGCAAGGGCCTGAGATCCGGGCCCGGCGGACCGCGGCTCAAAGCGGCCACGGCGCGCACGCTGAGTCGGCACCCTCGAGTGCTGGCCTTCACTGCCGCGCGGCCCGGCGACGGTGGCAGCGGCGCGACCTACGTGCTGCTCGGACAACGCCGATGAACGGATCGCCGGAGGCCGTGATCCCGCTGCTGCTCGCACTGGCGGCGGTCGGACTGTGGTGGGCCGGCGCGGTGGCGGCGCGCGATCGAGCCATCGCCGCGGCGCGGGTGCTGTGCCGCGACGAAGGCTGGCAGCTGCTCGACGAAACGGTCGCGCTGGCTCGGCTGCGGCCGGTCCGCGGCGACCGCGGGCTGCAACTCGAACGGCGCTATCGCTTCGAGTTCAGCGCCGACGGAGGCGAACGAAGCGTCGGCGGCGTGCGCCTGGTCGGCCCCAACGTCACGCTGCGCTGGGCCGAGACGCCCGAAGGACGGGTCATCGAGCAGTCGCTCGGGCGCAGCCGTCAGTAGCGCTCGATGAAGAACCGGCAGGTGACCTCGAGCGCGTCCCGCCAGCCGGCCTCGAGCTTGGGCGTCAGTTTCGGATCGTGCTCGCGGACCGATTCCATCAGGCTGTCCATCCAGTAGGTGTAGTAGTCGGGCGGAACCGGCGCTCGGCCGCGACGCGAATGCACTTCCGCCATCTGGTCCATGACGCCCTGGACGATGTTGCTGCCGCCGGCGAAGGTCAGTGCGGCCGAGATTCCTCGCCGCAGCGCCTTCTGCTGCTGGGGCCAGTGGGTGTGCGCGAACATCTGCTCGACCTCGGGATCCTTGCCCTGGAGCCGCTGGTAGAAGCCGGTGATGAAATTCCTGTCACGCAGACAACGGCCGTAGCTGGCCTGGATCGGTTCGGTATTCATGAGAGGGTCCTGGAGGGTCCGAACCCGGATGATGCCGAGCGAGTGGCCGCAGATTCTTGCGTCAGGTCAAACCGGGTCCATGTGACGATCATGCCACTGCGCCTGACCTACACTATCGGCAGGCCGCCAACCAACGACCCATGCTTTCCCAGATTCCGCCGCTGTCCCTGCTCGTGACCTTTCTCGGCCTGACCGCGATCATCGCGCTGCGCTACGCGCTGATTTCCGGGCTGTTCTACTGGCTGCTCTGGGGACGTCCACCGGAGAAGGTCCACGCGATCAAGCTGATGAACGGACAGCCAGCGCCGGGCTCGGTCGGGCGAGAGATCCGTTGGTCACTGTGGTCTTCGTTCATCTATGCTGCACCTGCCGCCGTCGTGATCGAGCTGTGGAAGCTCGGCGGCACGGCCGTCTACACCGATCTGTCGGCATTCCCCCTCTGGTACGTCCCGGTCAGCATCTTCCTGTACCTGTTCCTGCACGACACCTATTTCTACTGGACGCACCGGATCATGCACCACCGCAGGATCTTTCCGGTCGTCCATCGCGTGCATCACGAGTCCCGCCCGCCGACGCCATGGGCCGCGTTCTCGTTCCATCCCTGGGAGTCGGTGGTCGGCGCGCTGTTCCTGCCGCTGCTCGCGCTGGTGCTGCCGATCCACGTTGGCGCGGCCCTGTTCATCCTCACCCTGATGACGCTGGCAGCGGTACTGAACCATTCGGGATGGGAGATTCTCCCGACCTGGTGGCTGCGGAGCTGGCCGGGACGCAACCTGATCACGGCCGCTCATCACGATCTGCATCACAAGAACCCACGGACCAACTACGCGCTGTACTTCCGCTGGTGGGACAAGTGGATGGGCACCGACCGGATGGAAAACGAATACGATTTCCTGAAACGAGAAGCGGCGCCGTCCGAAGAGGGCGCCGCGTCCTGAATGCGAGACGCGTCCGGCCTGCGCCGGACGCCCGGAATCACTCGAGCCGCTCGTCGGCGACGATGATCTCGGTATTGGCTCGAAGCCAGGCCAGCAGGCCCTGGACTTCCCGACCGGTCCATGCAAATTGCAGCTGCTGGCGAGCATTGTTCCGCTGGGCATCGTCGGCCGTCGCCGGAGTGCCCGGTATGACGTCTTGCAACGCGACCAGCGTCCAGCCCTGCCCACGGTCGATCAGTTCGTAGCGAGTCTCGGCATCGGCCGGCTCGGACATCCGGAAGATCCCCTCGCGCACCGCGCCGACAAGGTCGAAGTCGCGTCGCGTGACGCTGCGCTGATCGAGTTCCAGCGACTCCGCCTCGGCGATCTCGGCCAATGTGGCCTCGCCGCTGCGGACGCGCTCGATCAGGCTCTCGCCATATTCGCGCGCGGCCTGCTGGGCGGCATCGCGCGCCAGCTGCTGACGGATTTCATTGGCGACGGCCTCCAGCTCGCGCGGCATCGACGGCTGGTAGTCGGTGACCCGGACCACCACGGCCCGGTTGTCGCCGATCTCGACCGGCTCGCTGGCCTGACGCTCGACCAGGACCAGGTCGGAGAACGCGGCTTCCAGAACCGCCGGCTCCGCCATCAGGCCCTCGGCGGAGAAGCGCGAGAAAGGCCCCGCCGTCTGCAGCACCAGCCCGAGATCCTCGGCAATGGCCTGCAATCCGGTCGGATCGGCGTAGACGAGATCGATCAGCCGCTCGCTGAGTTCGAAGTACATCTCCTCGGCACGCTCGGCGCGCAGCTCCTCGGCAATCTCGTCGCGCGCTTCCTCGAAGGTCTGGCCGCGCGGTTCCCGGATTTCGTCGAGCCGGATGACGTGCCAGCCGAACTCCGATCGGACCGGCTCGGAGATCGAGCCCGGGGCCATCGCGAACAGCTCTTCGTCGAACGCCTCATCGATGATGCCGGGCTCCAGCCAGCCCAGGTCGCCGCCGTCAGCGGCCGACACGGGGTCGTCGGACAGTTCTTCGGCCAGCGCGGCGAAATCTTCACCGGCCTCCAGGCGATCGCGAACGTCTCGCGCCAGCGCCTCGGCTTCGGCATCGGTCCGCTCGTCGCCGGCATTGATCAGGATGTGCGCCGCGCGGCGTTCCTCGGCGGTAATGAAGCGGGCCTTGACCGCCTCGTATCGATTCCGGAGCTCCTGATCATCGAGCTGTTCGTCCGCGACCATGACTGCGGTATCGAGTTCGACGAACTCGACCGTGATTTCTTCCGGCCGCATGAACTGGCTGGTGTTGGCTTCGTAGTACTCGGCAATCGCATCCTCGGTAATCGCGTCCGGGTCACGATACGGCGTACTGTCGATCGGCAGCAGCGCCACTTCACGCTGCTGCTGCTGGATGCGCAGCCAGTCGTCGACGTCCGCGTCGCTGACGAACGACGAGCCGGACACCGCCGCCGGCAGTTCCTGCAGTAGCAGGTCGCGCCGCAGTTCCTGCTCGAAGCGCTGCACCGTCTGACCGCTGGACTGCAGGCGCTGGCGATAGATTTCAGGATCGAACCGGCCGTTGATCTGGAAGGCCGGAATCCCGCGGATGACCTCGAGCAGGGTCGCCGGGCTGATCGTCAGACCGAGTTCCCGTGCGTAACCGGCCAGCAGGCGCTGGTCGATCATCTGTTCAAGGTATTCGCGGCGGCGCTCCGGGCGATTGACCTCGAGATCGTTGTAGTTCTCGCCGAGCTGATTGCGCAGCTGGGCTCGATAGCGGGCGAATTCGGTCTGGAATTCGGTGATCGTGATCGTCTCGTCACCGACCTCGGCGATCACGTCCTGCGGCACGTCGCGGATGTAGCTGTCGACCCCGAAGAACAGGAACGGCACGGCCAGCAGGCCGAGGATGATGAAGGCGACGACCCCGGTGACCCGGTCGCGGATGGCTTGAAGCATGGAAGAAAGACCCCGTGTAGCGGCAGCGATTGCGGTTGACGGTTCCCGATGAAGTCAGGAGCCCGGCCGGACCGGACTCGAGCTCCGGATAAAAAAACGGGGCGCCGATGTCGGCGCCCCGGTTCAGATTTGGCGGAGTGGACGGGACTCGAACCCGCGACCCCCGGCGTGACAGGCCGGTATTCTAACCAACTGAACTACCACTCCTTGAACTGCTGGTGGGTGCTGACGGGCTCGAACCGCCGACCCTCGCCTTGTAAGGGCGATGCTCTTCCAGCTGAGCTAAGCACCCGGGACGCTAAGCCGTTTATTTTATCGCGTCCTTGAAGCCTTTACCAGCCTTGAACGACGGCGTCTTCGAGGCCTTGATCTTGATCGATTCGCCGGTTGCCGGATTGCGACCCGTGCGTGCGGCGCGCTTCTTCACCGAGAAGGTGCCGAAGCCGACCAGGGAAACAGTGTCGCCCTTCTTGAGAGCCTTGGTAACGGCGGTGATCATGCCTTCGAGAGCGCGACCGGCATCTGCCTTGGAGATGTCCGCATGCTCGGCGATGGCGTCAACGAGTTCCGATTTGTTCATAGTGATCCGTACTCCAGTTATTCGTTATCGAGCGTGTCTTCCCCTTGATTCGGTGGGCAACCGGATGTCCCCGTCGCTCCCGTTCCGGGCCCGCCACGCGTCGATGGTATATCACGCCGGAGACCGCATCAACCAAGGTGATTCAGGTCGGACGAACAGCGCCACGCGCTGTTCGACGTGCCTTTCCGGCCCTAACCGGCGCCGAAACGACGAGTATATCCAAAAACGGAGCGGACCGTCCATGAATCAATGCGGGCGGACGGTCTTTTCGGCCTCCTCGTTCCCGCTCGACGACGAGGCCAGCGGCTCGCCGGCCGGCTGTCCGACCAGCGCGATATCCAGCACCTCGTCGATCCATTCCACCGGGCGGATGTCCAGGTCCTTCTTGATGCGGTCCGGAATCTCCGCCAGGTCCTTCTCATTTTCCTTTGGAATCAGGGCGATACGGATTCCCCCCCGGAGCGCAGCGAGCAGCTTTTCCTTCAGCCCGCCGATCGGAAGCACGCGCCCGCGGAGCGTGATCTCACCGGTCATCGCAACGTCGGCCCGCACCGGTACGCCGGTCAATACAGACACCAGCGCAGTGACCATCGCGATACCGGCCGAGGGACCGTCCTTCGGTGTAGCGCCCTCCGGAACATGGACGTGCAGGTCCTTCTTCTGGTGGAAATCCGGATCCAGGCCAAGAGCTTCGGTGCGCGATCGGACGACCGAGAGTGCGGCCTGCACGGATTCCTGCATCACGCTACCGAGCTGACCGGTCTGGGTCAGCTTCCCCTTCCCGGGCACCGCGCTGGCTTCGATCTGCAGCAGCTCGCCGCCGACTTCGGTCCAGGCCAGCCCGGTGACCTGACCGATCTCGTTTCGTTCTTCGGCCCGACCGAAGCGGAACCGGCGCACGCCCAGGTACTTGTCGAGATTCCGGGTCGTGACCTGGCGCTTCTCGAGTTTCTTGTCCAGGCTCAGTTCCTTGACCACCTTGCGGCAGATCTTCGCCAGCTCGCGCTCGACGTTCCGCACGCCCGCCTCGCGGGTGTAGTAGCGGATGATGTCGGTCAGGGCAGTATCGCTGACCGTGAGCTCATCGTCCTTCAGGCCATGCTGCTCGATCTGCTTCGGCAGCAGATAGCGCCGCGCGATGTTGAGCTTCTCGTCTTCGGTGTAGCCCGGGATCCGGATGATCTCCATCCGGTCGAGCAACGGCGCCGGAATATTCAGCGAATTCGCGGTTGCCAGGAACATCACTTCGGAGAGGTCGTAGTCGACTTCCAGGTAATGGTCCGAGAAGGTACTGTTCTGCTCCGGGTCCAGCACCTCGAGCAGCGCCGATGATGGATCGCCGCGGAAATCCATGCTCATCTTGTCCAGCTCGTCGAGCATGAAAAGCGGATTCCGGGTGCCTACCTTCGACATGTTCTGGACGACCCGGCCGGGCATCGATCCGATGTAGGTCCGGCGGTGGCCGCGAATTTCTGCCTCGTCGCGCACGCCGCCGAGACTCATACGAATGAACTCGCGACCGGTCGCGCGAGCGATCGAACGACCCAGCGAGGTCTTGCCTACGCCGGGCGGACCGACCAGGCAAAGGATCGGGCCTCTGAGCTTCTTGACCCGCTGCTGCACGGCCAGGTACTCGAGAATCCGCTCCTTGACCCGCTCGAGGCCGAAGTGATCCGACTCGAGGATGTCCTCGGCCTTCTTCAGATCGTGGCGAACCCGGCTGCGCTTCTTCCAGGGCACGGCCAGCATCCAGTCCAGGTAGTTCCGGACCACGGTCGCCTCGGCCGACATCGGCGACATCATCTTGAGCTTGTTGAACTCGCTCTGCGCCTTCTCCAGCGCTTCGCTCGGCATCCCGGCCTCCTCGATCTGCTTTTCGAGGTCGCCCAGGTCATTGCCGGATTCATCGAGGTCACCCAGTTCCTTCTGGATGGCCTTCATCTGTTCGTTGAGGTAGTACTCGCGCTGGCTCTTCTCCATCTGGGTCTTGACCCGGCCCCGGATGCGCTTTTCCAGTTTGAGCACGTCGATCTCGCCTTCGATCAACGCCATCAGCTGCTCGATCCGCTCCCGCAGGTCCGCGGTCTCCAGCACCCGCTGCTTGTCTTCGATCCGGATGCCCAGGTGCGCGGCAATGGTATCGGCCTGGCGGCTGACGTCGTTGATCCCGGCCAGCGTGGTCAGGAGCTCGGCCGGGATTTTCCGGCTGAGCTTGACGTACTGTTCGAACAGGCTGAGCAGGCTGCGCGCGGCGACGTCGATCGTGGCCTCGTCATCCTCACTGGTCGCCGGCATGGCGGTCCAGCGGCCGGCCAGGTAGCCCGGGTCTTCGTCGAGTTGGTCGATACGGACGCGTTCCACGCCCTCGACCAGCACCTTGGTGGTGCCGTCCGGAAGACGCAGCATCTGCAGGATCGTCGCCAGCGTGCCGAACTCGAAGAGATCCTCGGCCGCCGGCTCCTCGGTTTCAGGGCTCTTCTGCGTAATCAGCAGAATCCGCTTGTCTACGTTCATCGCCTCGTCGAGCGCTTTGACCGAGCGCTCGCGGCCGACGAACAGCGGAATGACCATGTGCGGATAGACCACGACATCGCGCAGGCTCAGCACCGGCGTCGGCTGGCGGGTCGATTCGAGCGACGGGGTGTCTGAAGTGGTGGACGAAGCCATGGGATCCTCGGGGCGCAGTCGCGCCGTCAGCGATTCGGGAAGTACGCTTCTATATTGGCACACGGAGGGTGCGATTCAAGCGCAGAGGCGTGATTCCGCACCGGGGGTCGCTGGTCCGGAGGAGCGCCGCGCGGACCGGCAGGATGGGCGCCCCGCAGGCGCGGCGACCGATTCAGGAATCGCCGGAGGCGCGCTTGCTGCTCTCGTAGATCATGTACGGCTCGGACTCGCCGTTGATCACGGCCTCATCGACGACGATCTTGGCCACGTCCTCCATCGACGGCAGCTCGTACATGCTGTCGAGCAGGACGTTCTCCATGATCGTGCGAAGCCCCCGGGCGCCGGTCTTGCGCTCCATCGCTCTGCGCGCGATGGCGTGCAGCGCGTCATCGCGCACTTCGAGCTCGCAGCCTTCCATGTCGAACAGCTTGTGGAACTGCTTGATCACGGCGTTCTTCGGCTCGACCAGGATACGCACCAGCGCCTCCTCGTCGAGTTCGCGGAGCGTGGCGACCACCGGCAGGCGGCCGACGAACTCCGGGATCAGTCCGTAGCGGATCAGGTCTTCCGGCTCGACGGTGGCGACCAGTTCGGACGGGTTGAAATCGCTCTTGCCCTTGACCTGCGCGCGGAAGCCGATGCCGGCGGCTTCGGAGCGGTCCTGGATGACCTTGTCGAGGCCCGCGAACGCACCTCCACAGACGAACAGGATGTTGCGGGTATCGACCTGCAGGAATTCCTGCTGCGGGTGCTTGCGACCGCCTTGAGGCGGGACCGAGGCCATGGTGCCCTCGATCAGCTTGAGCAGCGCCTGCTGCACACCCTCGCCGGACACGTCGCGGGTGATCGACGGATTTTCGGCCTTGCGCGAGATCTTGTCGATCTCGTCGATGTAGACGATCCCGGTCTGCGCCTTGTCGACGTCGTAATCGCACTTCTGGAGCAGCTTCTGGATGATGTTCTCGACGTCTTCGCCGACGTAACCGGCTTCGGTCAGCGTCGTGGCGTCGGCGATCGTGAACGGCACGTTCAGCATCCGCGCCAGCGTCTCGGCCAGCAGCGTCTTGCCCGAGCCGGTCGGGCCGATCAGCAGGATGTTGCTCTTGGCCAGCTCGACATCGTCGCGGTGCTTGTAGGACTCGAGCCGCTTGTAGTGGTTGTAGACCGCCACGGACAGGACCCGCTTGGCCTGCGGCTGCCCGATGACGTATTCATCGAGGAAGGAATGGATTTCCTTCGGCGTCGGCAGTTCCTCGCGCTCGCTGAGGCTGGCCTCCTCGAGTTCTTCGCGGATGATGTCGTTGCACAGCTCGACGCACTCGTCGCAGATGTAGACGCTCGGTCCGGCGATCAGCTTCCGAACCTCGTGCTGGCTCTTTCCGCAGAAGGAGCAGTACAGGACCTTGTTGTCGCTCGACGATTCGCTCATGACACCTTTCCAGACCGTTCGAGACCATGGTACCCGAAAACTCCGGGGGCGAAGTCAACGGGGCACTGACACGAACGCGGCCGGTCAGTCGGTCGCGGCCTCGGCGTCGCGCCGCTCCAGCACGTGGTCGATCAGGCCGTACTCGGCCGCTTCGCCCGCGCTCATGAACTTGTCGCGGTCGGTATCGCGCTCGATGGTTTCGAGCGGCTGGCCGGTGTGGTGCTGCAGGATCCGGTTGAGCTGATCCTTCATCTTCAGGATCTCGCGGGCGTGGATGTCGATGTCCGACGCCTGGCCGGAGAACCCGCCCAGCGGCTGGTGGATCATGACCCGCGAGTGCGGCAGTGCGTAGCGCTTGTCCTGAGCGCCGGCGGCCAGCAGCAGGGCGCCCATGCTGGCGGCCTGGCCGATGCACATCGTCGAAACGTCGGGCTTGACGAACTGCATCGTGTCGTAGATGGCCATGCCGGCCGTCACCGACCCGCCCGGGGAATTGATATAGACGTTGATGTCCTTTTCCGGGTTCTCGCTTTCCAGGTACAGCAGCTGGGCGACGATCAGGTTCGCCGAATAATCCTCGATCGGGCCGACGATGAAGATCACCCGCTCCTTCAACAGGCGCGAGTAGATGTCGTAGGCGCGTTCGCCCCGGGCCGACTGCTCGACGACCATCGGGACCAGGTTGAGGGCCTTTTCGTTCACGATTCCATCAGCTCCTTGAAGCTCATCGACGTGTCGGTGACCTTCGCGTTGTCCAGCACCCACTCGACGACCTGTTCCTCGAGCACCAGGTTGCGCACCTGGTCGGTCAACTGCGGGTTGGACTGGTAGAGTTCGACGACCTGTGCGGGATTCTCGTAGGTGTCGGCGATATCGGCGATGTGCTGCTCGACCCGGGCGTCATCGATATCCAGGTCGTGCTGGCGGGCGATCTCGGCCAGCAGGAAGCCCAGTCGGACGCGGCGCTCGGCGCCGGGCCGCAGCTGCTCGTCGGGGACAGCGACTTCCTGGCCGTACTGCTGCTTGAGCTGGGCGCGCATCTGGCCCAGCTCCTGCCGGATTGCGGTCTCGGGCAGGCTGAAGTCCTTGTATTCTTCCGCCAGGCCGTTGGTCACGACCTGCTTGAGTCGGTTGGTGCGGGCCTGGCGCAGCTCGCGCTCGAGGTTACGGCGCACGTCGGCGCGCATCTTTTCCATGCCACCCTCCACGCCGAAGCTCTCCGCGAACGCATCATCGGCCTCGGGCAGATCGGAAGTCTGCACCGCCTCGACCTCGAAGGTCACCTCGGCGGTCTTGCCAGCCAGCGCATCGTCGCGAAAATCTTCCGGGAAGGTCAGCTCGACGGCCTTCTCGTCGCCGGCCTCGACACCGGTGAGCGCCGCCTCGAAGCCCTCGAACAGGGCGCCGCCGCCGATCACCGGCTGTACGGTCCGGCTGCCGGACTCGGGGATGCGTTCACCATCGACCTCGGCATGGAACGCGATCTTGACCCGATCACCCGATTCGGAGGGCCGCTGCGCGTCCTTCCACTCACGGCGCTGTTCACGCAGGGTCTCGATCATGTCGTCGACGTCGGTTTCATCGATCTCGACGACCGGACGCTCGATTTCCAGCCCTGATACCTCGATCTCCGGCAGTTCCGGAAACACCTCGACCTCGGCGGTGAAGGTAAACGTGGCATCGGCCTCATCGCCGGGCTGGATGCGTGACACTCCGGCCACCCGCAGCTCCTGCTGCTGGATCGCATCCTGCAGGCTGGACTGCATGACCTGCTGCAGGACTTCCTCGCGCACCTGCTGGCCGTAGCGTTGCTTGACCACGTTCATCGGCACCTTGCCCGGGCGGAAGCCCTTCAGGCGCACCGAACGGCGCAGTTCATTGAGTCGGCCGGACACCTGGCCATCGATCGAGTCGGACGGCAGTTCGACCACCAGCTTGCGACCGAGATCACCGGTCTTTTCTACGGATACCTGCATGGGAAGCGTTCTCTGAAGGGACGTTGTCGGGTGCAATGATGTCGAAGAGCCACCGGAGTCCCGCGCTGGCCGGCCCGAACGGGTCGACGACCCATGATCGAACCGCCGCCGAACTCCGGTGGCCGGATTGGTGGGCCGTGTAGGAATCGAACCTACAACCAATGGATTAAGAGTCCACTGCTCTACCAATTGAGCTAACGGCCCTGCATTGTCCGCGCGTTGCCCGGCCGGGACCGGGCGAAAATGGGGTGGACGATGGGATTTGAACCCACGACCGCTGGAGCCACAATCCAGTGCTCTACCCCTGAGCTACGCCCACCATCGTACGCGCGTCGATCCGATGCCTCGGATCCGTGCTCCGGAGGGTTTCGAAATCTGCTCGAAACCGCCGAACTTCATAGTCTAACCGCTCGTCGGGCCCGTCGGCGCGACATCGACCCCTGCCCGGCGCGTACACCTGGGCCGGGAGACGCTGGCGCGCCTGGCAGGACTCGAACCTGCAACCGCCGGCTTAGAAGGCCGATGCTCTATCCAGTTGAGCTACAGGCGCATTCGAATCGGCGCTTCGGCAGTTGGCACCGCGCGAATCGGCGACCCGGGGCCGGACGATCGCGAGCGGTCGGTTCCGCCGGAGCACGCGAAGCTGGTCGGGGCGGCAGGATTCGAACCTGCGACCTACTGCTCCCAAAGCAGTTGCGCTACCAGGCTGCGCTACACCCCGGCGTAGCCGCCTAGTATCACCGATTTCCATCGATGTCGTCAACTATCCCGGGCCTCGCGATACGCGTCCTTCAGCCGCACGTAGTGCTCGGCCGAGTAGCGCAGCATCGCCAGCTCCTCGCCGGTGAGTTCGCGGGCCGGACGCGCCGGGCGGCCGCGATAGAGCCAGCCCGATTCCAGCCGCTTGCCTGGCGCCACGAGGCTGCCGGCACCGATCATGACGTCGGCCTCGACCACCGCCCCGTCGAGGACCAGAGCGCCCATGCCGACCAGGCAACGATCGCCGATGGTGCAGGCGTGCAGAACCGCGGCGTGGCCCACCGTGACGTCCTCGCCGACGAGCAATGGAACCCCGCCCGGCACCTGCGGCCCGTCGTGAGTCACGTGGCAGACCGTGTTGTCCTGGATATTCGTTCGCGCACCGATCTCGATCCTGTGTACATCCCCCCGCAACACCACGCCCGGCCACACCGAGACATCGTCGCCGAGCCGGACGCGGCCGATCACCGTGGCCCCCGGATCGACCCAGGTGCGCTCGCCGAGACGCGGCATTTCGCCGAGGAACGATCGAAGTGTGCTGTCCTTCACATAATTCTCCTGGTCGTTTCGCGGCCGGAACCGCGGTTATGCACAGCGTCACATGAACTTCAAGAAACAGCGCGTTGCCCGCGCCACTGAAGAGATAGGCTCACGGAATGCTCGCAACTCCATGTTTTTAATTACCTTGAATCGAATGGTCGCTTTTTGTTCAAAACGCTTGCCGCGCCAAGCCCAGTGGCGGCGCGGCGCATTCCGAGAACTTGCGCACAACGTTATCCACAGCAATTGTGGACAACCCGTTGCCACCATCGCGGCGGAGCGGCTGGCTACAATAGCGCACACTCGTTTACCGCGGCCCCTGCGGCCGATCCCATGCGCGCTCACATCGAAGAACTCATCCATCAGGCCCTCGGGTACCTGAAGCGCGACGGCGACCTGCCGCGCGATATCGAACCGGCCTTCCAGATCGACCGGCCCCGCGACCCGAGTCACGGCGACTACGCCTGCAACGTCGCCCTGGGGCTGGCCAAGGTCGCCGGTCGCAAGCCGCGCGACATCGCCGAGGCGATCGCTGCCCGCCTGCCCGATTCGAAGCGCATTGCGAATGTCGAAATCGCCGGACCGGGCTTTCTGAACTTCCACTGCAGCGACCATCATCTCCGCTGCGTGGTGCGCGAAGCGTTGGCCGACGGCGCTGCCTACGGACACCAGCCGGCCGGCCGGCGCGGCCAGGTGCTGGCCGAGTTCGTCAGCGCCAACCCGACCGGGCCGCTGCACGTCGGCCACGGACGCGGAGCCGCCTACGGCGCATCGGTCTCGGCAGTGCTCGAAGCTGCCGGTCACACGGTCAAGCGCGAGTACTACGTCAACGACTACGGCCGACAGATGGACATCCTGGCCGTCTCGGTGTGGCTGCGCTACCTGGAGTTGTGCGGTGAGAAGCCGCGCTTTCCGAACAACGGGTATCGCGGCGAATACATCTACGACATCGCCCGCCAGGTGCGCAGCCGGCACGGCGACGACCTGCGCTTTTCCGGCTCCAGGGTCGCCGAAGGGCTGCCGGCCGACGAGAGCGACGGCGGCGACAAGGAAAAGCATATCGATGCGCTGATCCAGCGTGCCCGCGAGCTGCTCGGCGACGATGGCTACGAGGCCTGCTTCCAGACCGCGCTGGAAACCATGCTCGACGACATCCGCGGCGACCTGGAGGAATTCGGCGTGGTCTTCGACCGCTGGTTCTCCGAGCGCGAACTGGAGCGCTCCGGCGCGCTGGACCGGGCCATCGCCCGGCTCGACGACGGCGGCTGGCTGTACGAGGACAACGGCGCGAAGTGGTTCAAGTCGTCCGAGCTCGGCGACGACAAGGACCGCGTCGTGGTGCGCGAGAACGGGCGGACCACCTACTTCGCGTCCGACCTGGCCTACATGCTCGACAAGCTCGAGCGCTGCTCGGGCCAGCTGCTCTACATCTTCGGCGCTGACCATCACGGTTATGTCCCGCGCCTCAAGGCGGCAGCCCGCGGGCTCGGCGAGGATCCCGAACGTCTCGAGTTCCAACTGGTCCAGTTCGCGGTGCTGTACCGCGGCGGAGAGAAGATCCAGATGTCGACCCGCTCCGGCGAGTTCACCACACTGCGCGACCTGCGCGAGGAAGTCGGCAGCGACGCGGCACGGTATTTCTACGTGATGCGCTCGCACGACCAGCACCTGGACTTCGATCTCGACCTCGCCAAGTCACGCGCCAACGAAAACCCGGTCTACTACATCCAGTACGCGCATGCGCGGATCCACAGCATCTTCCGCCAGCTCGAAGGCAAGGGCTACAAGCACAACCCGTCGATCGGTGATGCCGCGCTGAAGCGGCTGACCGAACCACAGGAACGGGTCCTGATGCAGGCCATCGGCCGCTGGCCCGAAGTGATCGAGGCGGCCGCCCGCCGACGCGCACCGCACGACCTGGCGCACGCGCTGCATGAACTGGCCTCGATGTTCCACACCTGCTACAACGCCGTGCCGGTGCTGGTCGACGATGAAGATCTCCGCAACGCCCGGCTGAACCTGGCCCGCGCCGTGGCCGAGGTGCTGGCCGGCGGCCTGAAACTGATCGGCGTATCGGCCCCGGAGAAGATGTAATGGCGCGCAAGCAGGCACGACGCGGCTCCTCGTCGACAGGCGGCCACCTGGCGAGCTTCCTGGCCGGCCTGGTCTGCGGACTGGGCCTGGCCATGCTGGCCTGGGTCGGCGGCTACCTGCCGCGCGGCGACGAGACGCCTTCCGGCCTGCCCAGCGGTCGCGACGAGCCGCCGATCATCGACGCACCGGGCAGCGGGGAGCGCGATCGCCAGTACGATTTCTTTACCGTGCTGCCGGAAATGGAAGTCGTCGTCCCGCGCGAGGAAATCGAGCAGCGCGCCCGCGAGAACCCCGAGCAACCGGCCACGCCGGCCGGCGGCTCGTACGTGATCCAGGCCGGCTCGTTCCGGAGCTCCGGCGATGCCGAGGCGCTCAAGGCGCAGCTCGCGCTGCTCGGCCTGATCGCCCGGGTCCAGGAAGTCAGCGTCGACGAGACGACCTGGTACCGAGTCCGACTGGGCCCCTACGACACTGCCCGCGCCGCTGATCAGGCCCGCCGCCAGCTGCAGGACAGCGGCTTCGACGCCATGGTCATGAGCGGCGGAGCTTGAGGCTCGACCGCGCCGCAGACTTGACCGACCGCGCCGCAAAGCCCGCCCTGATGCTGCCCGGCGGTGGCGCGCGCGGCGCATACCAGGTCGGGGTGGTCAAGGCGCTGGCCGAGATCCTCCCCGGCCCGGAATCACCGTTTCCGATCATTGCCGGCGTGTCGGCCGGCGGCATCAACGCCGCCGTCCTGGCCAGCCACGCCCAGGACCTCGCCCACGGCGCCGCACGGCTGGAACGTTTCTGGGGCAACTTCCGCTGTCACCAGATCTATCGCACCGGCTGGTGGCACAACATGACCACCGGCCTGCACTGGCTGGCCGCGATGACGCTGGGCGGGCTCGGCGTGGCCAACCCGAAGTCGCTGCTGGACACGGCACCGCTAGGCGAGCTGCTGGCGCGCGAACTCCGCGCCAAGGGCATCCGCGATGCGATCGAGCGAGGCCACCTCGACGCGCTGCTGATCACCGCCGCCGGCTACTCGACATCGCGCGCGGTGACCTTCTTCCAGGGCCGCGAGGACATCGCGGAATGGAGCCTTTACCGGCGCGCCGGTGAGCGCACGGCGATCGGCCCCGACCACCTGCTGGCCAGCGCTGCCCTGCCGCTGCTGTTCCCGGCCCGCCGCATCGGCAACGAGTTCTTCGGCGACGGCGGCATGCGCCACACCACGCCGCTGAGCCCGCCGATCCACATGGGCGCCGACCGGATCGTCATCATCGGCACCCGCGATGCCGCCCAGGACCCCGAGCCGCCGAGCTGCCCGGCCTACCCGTCGCTCGGCGAGATCGGCGGCTACCTGCTCGACGTCATCTTCATGGATTACCTGACCAACGACCTGGCCCGGCTCCAGCGGATCAACCGCACGCTGTCGCTGATGACCGACGAGCAGCGCGCGCAGACCGAACTGCGACCGGTGAAGACCATACTGATCCAGCCCAGCCGCGACGTCCGCGAAATCGCCACCCGCCACATGCACCGCATTCCGGGAAGCGTGAAGACCCTGCTCCGCGGCATCGGCGCCTGGGGCCCGGGCCGCCTGCCGAGCTACCTGCTGTTCGAAGCCGAATTCTGCCGCGAACTCATCGACCTCGGCTACCGCGACGGCATGGCCGCCCGTGACGAAGTCCTGGCAGTGATGGGGCCGTAGCGTGGATCGTGCTGGATTCCTTTAGAGAATGAGCGCGAAGACGCAAAGGCGCGACGAAAAACGAAAAACAAAAGCCGATCTCGCAGAGACGCAGAGGCGCAGAGAAAAAGTCTTGAACAGGGAAGAGCAGACGTACTGCTAAAAGGAGACCTGCTGATGGACCTGCAATTCATGAGCTCGATGAACGAAGAGCGTTGTCAGGATTCGAGGCCTGCCCCATGCCAATCCAGCTTTCGTTTTTCTCTGCGCCTCTGCGAGAACCGCTTTTCGGTTTTATCAGCTTTCCCGGGTGTTCTCTTCGCGCCTTTGCGTCTTCGCGCCCATCCTCTAAGGATCGAGTCGCGATGCAAGAACGAAGCCCCGATCAGATCCGGACTTTGCCGCGGAGGATGTCGAAGAACATGACCCAGTCGCCGGCCAGGCTGTAGAGGGGGTATTTGAAGGTCGCGGGTCGGTTCTTCTCGAACACGAAGTGGCCGAGCCAGGCGAAGCCGTAGCCGGCCAGCGGCATGGCCAGCAGCCACCACGGCGAGACGACGATGCCGGCGACCAGCGCCGCGAGCACCAGCCACGTGCCGACGAAGTGCAGCAGCCGGCAGCGGCGGTCGGAATGCTCGTCGAGATAGTAGGGATAGAACTCGCGGAAGCTGGAAAACGATTCGCTCATTCGTCGTCTCCGGTCAGAGATCGCCGCCCCAGCCGGCGGCATGCTCGCGCAGCACCGGTGCCAGGTGACCGATCAGGGCTTGTTGGCCCGCGGTCAGCACATCGCGGATCTGAATCGTCACGTCCACGCGCAGCAGCACCATGGCCTCGAACAGAGCGGCCTGGGCGTCGATCCGTTCACCGATCGCGGCCGCGTCGTCCGGCGCCGTGCGCGCCAGTTCGGCCAGGGCCTGCCGGTTGCCGGCGAGGTCGCTGGCGATCGCGAGGAATTCGGGCACCGCGGCCTCGATGATGACGCGGATCGCGGCGCGCTGCTCGGGCGTGAGCCCCATCGCGGCCGACGCGTCGGTCAAGGCGTCACCGGTCACGGGTCCGGCCCGTCGAAGGGCAACACGGCTCATCATGCCGCGCGCCGAGGACTTGCCGGCCTGCCCCATCCACTCGGTCAACCGATCGCGGAGCAGCGCGCGGAGTTCGTCCAGCAACAGCAGCTGCGACGCGTCGAGCACATCGCGGACCGCGATGATCGTCTCGATTTCCAGCCTGGCCAGTTCGGTCGCGGCTCGGCCTTGGGCGTTGGCGAGGCGTTCGATCCGATCGATGTCGAGCGGGGCCTCGCGCAGCGCATCGTCGATCTCGGCGCGTCGAGCGACGATCGGTTCGAGCTGGGCGCCCAGGTCATCGGCCGCCGCCATCAGGACCATGCCGACCTGAACCTGCTGGGCCGGGGTGAGCTGGAACTCGTCGGCCAGCTCGCGGACCTCGTCGATCAACACCGCCAGTGCCTCGAGATCAGGCCCGGTCGGTGATGCGGCGGGTACCGTCCGGAATTCGCTGAATCGAGCGTCGGCCGACGGCGCACCGGCCAGCGCAAGCGCGAAAATCAGAAAGAAAACAGCAGGGGATCGCATCGAAAAGCCCTCCCGGAACGGCGTCACGAGATCGAGAGTCGACCCCGAAAATACCACGCCCGGTTCAGCAGCTGCCAGTGCCCCGGCTTTTCAGGTTAAGCACGTGGCCGATGATCAGCAGGATGCCGCCGATCGACGTCACCGCGGCCACGCCCAGCGGAGGCAGCGCGTGTTCGTGCTCCAGCCACACCGCCAGAACGAGGAATGCCAGCCCCGCCGCTGCAGGGACCCAGATGCGTGGGTTGCGGTGGCTCAGGTAGCCCAGCGTGTAGGCCAGCCCGCTGACCGGAACGATCACCGCCAGCAGCACCACGTGAAATACCTCGTGCGACAGGAAGCCGGCCGACAGCGACGGTGCGGCCACCAGCAGCACCGGCAGCGCCAGGCACTGCAGCAGGCAGAACGCGGACACGCCGATCCCCAGCCGGTCCAGCCAGGAGACGGGCAAGTCGGTGTCGCGCTGCTGTTGCTTGAGGACGGCGGCCATTGGAGTCCGGAGAATCGAGCACTGAATGCAATGATATAACATTTGTGCCGTCGGGTCGATCACATCGACCGCCGGCCTGATGAAATTCCTCGGATGGGCGGCGGCAGCGGCGCTCCTGGCGCACCAGCGTGGCCCTATCTTCGCTCCGGCGAGCTCGCCGCGGTGCGGCTCGGTTCG
>Ga0102928_1000639_pt1 | contig 22660 bp, 19 predicted proteins | sample SalPonR1_B_D1_MG_FD_78504 | JGI IMG/M metagenome (GOLD analysis project Ga0102928, IMG submission 78504) | Salt pond soil microbial communities from South San Francisco under conditions of wetland restoration - Salt Pond MetaG R1_B_D1_MG | ecosystem: Environmental > Aquatic > Marine > Intertidal...
CCGGATTTCAAAGTGTATCAAAAACAGGTAATTGCCAATGCAGCGAAAATGGCAGAAGAGTTTATGAACAAAGATTATAACCTGGTGAGTAAGGGAACAGACAACCACCTGATACTTGTGGATCTCAGGAGCAAAGGACTGAATGGAAAAATCGCGGAAGAAGCCCTCGATAAAGCCGGAATCACGGTTAATAAAAATATGGTCCCTTTTGACACTGAAAGTCCGTTTGTTACTTCCGGCATTCGAATTGGCGCGCCCGCATTAACTACCCGGGGTTTCAGGGAAGAGGAGTTTTCGCAGGTTGTAACCCTTATTGATACGGTATTACAGAATCCTGAGGATGAAAGCACACTTATTTCTGTAAAAGAGCAGGTACAGGAGCTCTGCAGAGAATATCCACTCTATGATTTTGTAACTGTGTAGTGTATCTTTAAGGCTTAAAATATTTTTTGTTATATACGTTTAACTAATTTTAGATACCGATTGAGTTCGGACGAGCTGTAAATGAGTGAATCTTCAGACAGGCCAAAACGAAGCATAATGGGAGCCATTGTTCCCAAGGCCCAAAAACCCAAAGTTGATCCAACCGAAGGCATGTCTTTTTTGGATCATCTGGAAGAACTTCGGTGGAGAATTTTAAAAGGCCTTGCCGGTGTGGTTGGCGGAATTATTATTGCCTTTTTCTTTTCAGATTTTCTAATCCAGGAATTTATACTCGGTCCCGCCAGAGCAGACTTTTTCATGTACCGTATAATGCCGATTGAGGCTGTGGATCTTTCTCTTATTTCCAGAAGGCTGCCGGGTCAGTTTTTTACCTATTGGGGAACACTGCTGATTATCGGGGGAATTCTTGGTTCTCCATTCTTTATATATCAGCTTTGGGCTTTTATTGAACCTGCACTTGAGAGTGGTGAAAAGTTTAAAACTTTCCTGAATGCAATGTTTATCAATTTTTTCTTTCTTCTGGGCCTTGCTTTTGGATATTTGATTCTTGTCCCTTTTGCAGTACAGTTTTTCACTCAGTTTATTATTGATGATGTCATCAGCAACGAATTTGATATTAACGCCTATTTTACATCAGTGGCGTTATGGACACTTGCATGTGGTGTGATTTTTCAGGTTCCCGTGGTTAGCTGGTTTCTCTCAAAAGTAGGTTTGTTAAATCCGGAAGCCATGCGTAAGTATCGGCGACATGCCATAGTCGGAGCGATGATCGTATCTGCTTTTTTAACTCCTCCTGATCCCGTTTCCCAGTTAATGATTGCATTCCCCCTGATTATACTTTACCAGTTTGCCATCTTTTTAAGCAAAATAGCAACCCGGCAACGCAAGAAAGAGATGGAAAAGGCGTTTTCTGATCAGGAATCATAAATCGAATACCAGATAATTTATAATCATCGAACCATAATCAGTCGAATGACAAACAAGTCAACAGTTTCAATTTTACTTTTTTCTATAATGCTGATGTTCGTATCAGCCTGCGACACGGAAGATCCGTTTTCTATTCCACCACCCGATTTTTCAACTGTACCTGAAGCATACGATATATCAAATATTGAACCTGAGGTAATAGATGAAGGTGTTACCATTTACGTACATGAAGAGGGCGCTCAGAACTTTTTTGTGACCGCCAGAGACGAAGTGCTTGCTTATGTTACTCTCAGAACCCAGGGCGGTGAAATAATTTACAGCTCATTTGCAAATGGAGGAACCTTTCCTGTACCCATTGGAATGGTAAATGCCGGTACAGTACAGAGTGTATTTCAATACTCTGTTCTTTTGGCCTACTCACCTGGCCTCAAAAAAGGCCTTCTTGGTATGGCAGATGGTGAGCAGCGAACTATTGTTGTAGATCCGGAACAGGGTTTTGGAAATGTGTCTGATAACAATGCCAATACAGCTTTTCGTGAAGACACTCTTGTTTATGATGTTCTGGTTTCGGAAATAAATCCGGGATAAGGCACTTACATACGGATTTCTACTCTGTATATCGTTTTTCCACTCGATCTGTAATATTTGTCAATATTTCGTGAGTATTTGTACCGGCGGCTTCAGCCCAGTTCTGAGCGTTGTAGGAGTTTCCGATAAGCACCGCTTCCGAACCGGGATTCACTTTATCATTTCCAAGATAAACCATCGTATAATCCATGGTTATATTGCCCACCTGCTGATATGCTTTTTGATTGATAAAAACGTTCAGCCTGTTACTGAGTGAACGGGGTATACCATCACCATAGCCTACAGGCAGAGTGGCCAGATAGCCGTCCTCAGGGCACATCCAGGTCGATGAATAGCTAACCACCTCTCCTTTGCTGATCGGGCGAATTTGAGCAATTCCCGATCTCCATTCAAGTGCCGGCTCAAGCCAGTTGAACCGAATTGAACTTGAATTGTAGCCAACCATACCAATCCCCGAACGTATCATGTCGAAGTGATCCAGATCAGGATAATTGCCAACTGTTCCGGTACAGCTCATATGCTTAATCGGCACTTCACTGAACCGGGATAGTACATCCTTAAACCGCTCATGTTGAATCCGGACAAAATCAGAATCCGGCTCATCCGATGACGAATGATGAGAATAGATACCACTGCAAATCAATCGCTGATTTAAAACTGCCTGTTCGCGAACTTCTTCTGCCTGCCGGGGTTTAAACCCAAGTCGCCCCATCCCTGTATCAAAATTAAGGTGATATTCAGTGCCATCCATCAAAATCGAAAAATGGGTTTTATGGCTAATCGTCGCTGTTAAGCCATGAGTTTGATAAGCTGCTGCGTTCTCATAGGTTGGAACGCCAAAAACCAAAATTGGCTTGGTTATCCCACCCATTCTCAAATCAATAGCTTCGTCGACGCTTGCTACGGCGAACCAGTCTGCCACTTCTTTTACAGCGCGGGAGACCTGTCTGGCCCCATGCCGGTATGCATCACATTTAACAACGGCCAGAGCTTTAGCCACTCCGGCTTTATGCTTCAGTACAGTAAGGTTTTGACGTAAAAGTTCTTTGGAAATCGTTGCATACGAATTGGGAAAGTTATTCTTCAATGGTTACTCCAAATATATTTTTCTTTTTTCTTAGGATTACCTGGGCTGCATTATACCCTGCGGCACCAAAAACACCACCTCCCGGATGGCACGATGCACTCGATAAAAATAAGTTTTCAATGGGAGTTTCATACCGGCTCATTTCCGGTATGGGACGAAACATAAACATTTGGTCAAAATTCATCTCAACATGCATCACGTTTCCACGCAACAGCCCGTGTTTACGCTCAATATCGAGGGGCGACTGAATATAACGGTCAATCAGTTTGCCTTTCATATTCGGTGCGTATCGCTCAACAACAGAGTAAATTTTATCTGCTTCTCTCTCCCGGATGTCATCCCAATGTTCTCCATTTGAAAGTTCATAAGGATGCCATTGTGCCCAGGTAAAAAGTGTATGGTTACCATCTTTGGCAACTTCAGGATCAATTTTTGAAAACGTCATTGCTAAAACAGCTGGCTCTTCGGGGGCTACTCCTTTCTTATAATCGCCAATGGCCCGGTTCATATAAGATACTGATGGCGCCAGGAGTTGCATACCGTTATGAATGTCCGGATCACCCGGTGCCGCAGTATAATCAGGAAGTTCAGATACTGCACAGCGAACCACCATTCCAAAACCATTTCCTACTTCTATATTCTTAACTTTCGTAAACAGTGAATCATCCAGATGCTCTCGCCCCACCATCTTCATCATGGTAGTTTGTACATGCGCATTCGAAATTACGATATTGGCGGAATAGTTCTCACCATTATCAGTAACAGCACCTTTGGCTGCTCCATCTTCAATATGGACAGACTTTACCGGACTGTCTGTTATGATTTCACCTCCATGGGCTTCTATCAGATTTTTCATAGCCTGAGTTAGCATTCCGCTTCCCCCTTTAGGATGCTTGGCACCGCTTTGATGAAGCATCGATTGCCAACCTACAAAGTCGCCGGTTGCGGATTGATCTGGCAGTGGCCCCGATTGCGCTGCAAACCAGATAAGAGCCGCTTTTAAATGGGGGCTGTTAAATGATTTTTCAACCACTCCGCCATAACTTCCCAGAATTTTTTGCAAACCGTCCATCTGTTCACCCTTCTTAAACATGGAGCCATCGCGGATTTGACCCTTAGCCATCTCGGTAAAAATATTTTTCCCGGTCGGAGGTACCATAAAGGCTTTAAGTACCCCTTTATTGATTCTTCCCCAAAAATCGATGAAATCTCTATAGTTTTGAACATCTTCAGGAGCTACACTTGCAATGGATTCCAGGGTTCTGTCCAGATCTTTATGAAAATGGATCACTCCCTTGCCCGTTGGAACCGGGTAACTCATAAAGGGATCCATCTCAATATATTCAAGTCCGTAATCCGTGAGTTCCAGATCTTCAATAATTCCTGTTTGATGAATCATGATGTGCACAGAGGAACCAACATCCATGCGAAAACCATTTGGATTATCATCCGACCTAAACATGGTTTCTGTACATACGGCTCCTCCAATTGTATCTCTCTTTTCGAGAACACCAACATTGTAGCCGGCCTTTGCAAGATAACAGCCAGTAACCAGTCCGTTATGACCGGACCCAATAATTAATGCATCAAATTTTTTCATCTGTCGTAAACAATTAAAAATGTGGAATGAATTTGATCTTTTATTAAGTTCTCGAACAACAACATGACTGATCTCATTCAGATTCAAACTTACTAACACTAAAGCTTTCAAATGAAATTTTTTAAAACTTTTTTGGCATCCGTACTTGGTACCTTTGTCGCTCTATTTTTACTTTTTCTGGTTTTTATCATTGCCCTGTTCAGCTCCTCTTCAGAAACAGAGCCATACATTCGTACAAATTCGGTTTTAAAATTTGATCTTATGGGAGATATTCCTGCCCGGGCTTCGGTCGATCCCTTTGATGAACTCATTTCCGGAGGCGCAAACGTTCCTGTTTCTCTTGAAACACTTAAAAATAACCTGGAAAAAGCTGCTGTAGACGAAAATATATCTGCTGTATGGGTTGAGACAAATTTTGTAAATGCTTCCTGGGCAAACATGCAGTCAGCCTACAAGTATTTTGAAAATTTCAAAAACAGCACCGATAAACCCCTCTATTTTAGTACCGATGATATCGGTTTCAATGAAAAAGCATACTACCTCGCTACCCTTGCCGATAGCGTATTCTCTCCACCTGTTACCAATTTTGAGTTTGACGGATTTGTAAGCCAGTTTACGTTTTATAAGCCGATGCTCGACAAAATTGGTATTGAGCCCGAAATCTTTCGTGTGGGCAAATTTAAGTCGGCAGTTGAGCCTTTTACAAGTGAAGAAAGTTCACCGGAAAGCAGAATGCAAACCAGAATGATTATGGATGCAGCCATGTCCACATATGTCACTGCCGTAACGAAGAAACTGAATACGACAGCTGAGGAAGTGAACAATATGCTAAATACACCACCCATTGACAGGGTAAATTATGCTGTAGAAAATGGTCTGCTTGATGCAATTGCCTTCGAAAGCGATGTTGAAAGGATCATAAAAAGCCGTATTGGCCTGGAAGAAGATGATGAACTTAAAACCGTTTCATATTCGCGCTATTCAAAAGTAACGAATGAAAGTGCAGGCCTTGAAACCTCGGATGCTACGGATAGAATAGCGGTTATTTACACCTCAGGCATGATTCTCCCCAACCTCCCTGATTCACCATTTGGTAACAACCAGGGAATTACGCCTGCAAGCGTCAAGAAGCAGCTTGATAATGCACTCGAAGACGATAATACAAAAGCTATTGTGATTCATATAAACAGTCCAGGAGGCTCTGCAACATCGTCCGATTTGATCTGGAATTCTATTAAAGAAGCATCTGAAAAGGTCCCTGTGATAGCGTCTATGGGCTCTGTAGCAGCATCAGGTGGGTATTACATGGCAATGGGAGCGGATACAGTCCTTGCCTCTAAAAATACAATTACAGGATCCATTGGAATTTTCAACCTGCTCTTTAATTCTGAAGAATTATTGAATGAGAACATCGGAATTTTAACGGAAACCATGACAACTCATGAATATGCTGATCTTTTCGATCTCACGAGGCCATTTACCCTTGCAGAACGCAATGTGATTCAGCAGAATGTTGAATCTGGCTACGAAACCTTTTTGAACCGTGTGGCAGAAGGTCGCGGAATGACCCGTGACGAAGTTCACGAGCATGCACAGGGCAGGGTATTTACAGGTGTTGATGCACATGAAGTTGGATTAGTTGATATTCTTGGGGACCTTGACGATGCCATTGCAGTTGCTGCCGAAAAAGCGGGTATTGAAGATTATCAGGTTGAAACCTATCCCAAGAGCGAAGACTTTTTTACGTCTCTATTCGGTTCGGCTGAAACGAGAGTGCATGCGATGCTTAGCAGCTGGATACCATCAGACATGATGAAGGAGTCGGCTTCTTTCCGTGAAATACTTAACCGTCCATCAGGCCAAAACTGGATGCTTCTGCCCGGTAAGTTCGACGTGGAATAAGCCAATAAATATTACAGGATACTTTTAAATCAAAAATGCTGCTCATTAACGGGCAGCATTTCTTTTATAATGACAAAAAATAAACCAACAGTTTCATGATTCTTGGTGATTTCGTAGTCGAACAATTGAGCGAAGGTTTTTTTGAACTATTCAGAGATGGCTCGTTTGTTAAAATGGATCCCGCACGGCTTAATGAACCGGAAACAGATCCCTCACTTGGTCGGCACTCAAGTGCACTTGGCATAGACCCTCTTCTAGTACAAACGCCGGAAATGAATATTGTGATTGATCCGGGTCTTGGGTGGGGGCTTGATCACAAAAGTTCTCACAGAAACACGTCGAACGTAAAAACCAATCTCGACGTTTTTGGTTTGGTTCCTGAAGACATTGATCTTGTGATTCTATCACACCTGCATTACGATCATTCAGCAGGATCTACTTTCGTGTCCAACTCTTTAAACACTACTCCAACATTCCCAAATGCCAAATATCTTCTTCACCGGGATGAGTGGAACTATGCTCTTGCAGAAAATAACAAAAAAACAAACCAGGCAGGCGCCGATTACAGGCTTGATGAAATTTACAGGCTTGCAGCGGACAACCGTTTTGAATTCATTGACCGTGAACAAACAGTTATTCAGGACGGTGTTACCCTACTTAAGTCTGCAGGACACACGCCGGGTCATTTAATCGTAAAACTATATAGCCAGTCTGATACCGCTTACTTTCTTGGAGATTTAATTCCTACGGAGTACCACCTTAATCATTACCCCATGAAAATGATGGATGAAAATCCGATTACTGCCAAAAAGATGAAAACCGTTCTGCTTCGTGAAGCATTACGAGAAAAAGCACACCTATTCTTCTATCACTCCCTTTACAGGAAATCGGGAAGACTGTCGAAAGATAAAGACCGCCAATACATTATCCTGGATAAATAAACAGGAAGACAAATCTTCAGTGTGGAGATGATAATTTCACTCATACTACTGCTACTTGTTCATCGAGAGCAGAAAATTTTCATTGGATCTGGTTCCTTTCATTTTATCTAAAAGAAACTCCATCGCTTCCATGGCGTTGTGATTGTTCAGGTATCGCCTGAGCAGCACCACTTTCTCTCTCTCTTCATCAGAAACAATCAGCTCCTCTCTCCTTGTTCCACTCTTGAATACATCTATAGAGGGAAATATACGTCGTTCAGAGAGCCTTCGGTCGAGAACAAGCTCCATGTTACCAGTTCCTTTAAACTCTTCAAAAATAACATCGTCCATTCGCGAACCGGTATCTACAAGGGCCGTTGCAATAATGGTTAAACTACCACCGCCCTCTATATTTCTGGCAGAGCTGAAGAGCTGTCTGGGCTCCTTAAGCGCCTCAGAATCCACACCACCGCTCATGGTTCGCCCTGAATTGCCGGCTGCTACGTTATAAGCTCTTGCAAGGCGTGTAATGGAGTCCATGAGAAGCAGAACATCGTGGCCGCTTTCTACAAGGCGTTTTGCCTTCTCAAAAACGATCTCAGATAGCCCAACGTGGTTTTCCGGCTTTTCATCAAATGTAGACGCAACCACTTCAGCTTTTTCGACTGTTCGCTGCATTTCGGTAACCTCTTCGGGGCGTTCGTCAACCAGTAAAATGATGATTTTCGTCTCGGGATGATTTTTACTTACGGCATTGGCAATATTTCTTAGAATCGTTGTTTTACCCGTTTTTGGCTGGGCAACAATAAGGCCTCTCTGCCCTTTTCCAATGGGTGTGAAGAGATCCATTATACGCGTGGAGTATTCTGAAAAATTATTTTCAAGAATAAATCGTGATTCCGGATAAATTGGCAACAGATCTTCAAAGTCTTCCCTGTTATCCATATCCCGCGGAATTTTCCCATTCACACCCTCCACGCGAAGAAGCGCAAAGTAGCGTTCACCCACTTTAGGCGGACGAATAATTCCAATAACACAGTCGCCCTGTTTAAGGCGAAAACGTTTTATTTGAGAGGGAGATACATAAATGTCATCAGGACTGGCCTTATAATTATAGTTTACGGATCGTAAAAAGCCATATCCATCGGGCAGAATTTCAAGCGTGCCTTCGTTTAGTAGAAATTTACCCAGCTGGGGAATAATTTCGCGCAGTTTATCATCCAGATTATCCGCATCAGACTCCGGTAACACATTACTTACGTGTTTTTTATTCTTTTTCTGATTGCCCCCACGATTACGCCTGTTCCCCTGCGATTTATTATCGTTTTTATTTTTATCGTCGTCGTAGGTTTGAATGTGATCCTGACTGCCATAAGTAGCAGATACAGCCTGAGCCCTCTTACCGGGATCTTTTAGCTGCTTTTGTTCCTGCGCCTTATCCTTGATGCGATCTATAAGGGACTGTTTTTTTAAGGCTGATATACCTTTCAATCCTATACTTTTTGCAATTTCTTTTAATTCTGGCACCTTTTTTTGGTGCAATTTGTCCAGATCGAGTTGGATATCCTGATCGGTATAATTCTCCGACATAATTCGTTTTGTTATTAAGTTTGATTCATGTAGAAAGCGGACGCCCTGATGTAGAGTAGTACGCTATGGGTCTTTTTTGTGAGAACGGAATGATTTATTTATCTGAAGCTGTACCGGAACCCATCCAATCGCTTAGTATGCTGTAAAAGTAAAAACTTCCGCTAAAAATTACTAATTCCGTTTTAAATTCTGGCAAACCATTTTTATCTGAGAGATTTAGGACACGGGATTGAGGAAAATACTCCTTCATTTGTTCTATCGAGGCAGCTCTTTCGGAACTCTGAGAGTATAGCCAAATATTGGAAAACTGATTCCAGTAGTGAGCAATATCAGCATTAAGTTTGTCAGACATAAAACTAAGTACAACTGTCCACTGTTCAGGTGTAGCCATTCGAATCAAATGATCCGTAAGCTCTTGGACAGAATCGCGGTTGTGAGCACCATCAAAATACCAGGATTTATTTTCTGAAAGACGATAAAATACCCCTTTTCCCGGGTAATGTTGATTGACATTTTCTACTCCGTTTTTCACAGCTTCGGGAATAACCGGAAAATGCGTTTGTAAGATATTCGTTACTGTTATAGCTGCTAATGCATTCTTGGCATCTGTCTGCTTACCACTATGTATTATCAGGTCAACAATTTCGCCTGCGCTTGATGTTATTTTTAATGTATTATTTTGAAATGACTCCAAAATAGAATCAGCCTGGTAATAAGGTGCATTTTCCTTGTCTGCTACAGCTTTAGTAACCTGAACGGCCTCCGCAGGCAAACTACCTGCAACTACAGGTACATTTTTTTTGATAATTCCTGCTTTCTCTTTCGCAATTTCGGCAATCGTATTTCCTAATATATCAGTATGATCCAGGCCAATTGATGTAATTACCGAGGCATATGGGTGAATTACATTTGTTGCATCCAGGCGCCCGCCGAGCCCGGTTTCAATAATAGCAATATCTACATTTGAGCGCGAAAAATACCAAAAGGCTATCGCCGTCGTGATTTCAAAATAGGTAAATTTCTGCTCCTTTATGATCCTCCAGTACGCATCAAGGAAAACATTTAGCTCAGATGGATCAATCATATTCCCATCTACAAGAAACCGTTCTCTCACATCAGACAGGTGGGGTGATGTATATAAACCAACCCTGTAACCTGCTTCATGGTAGATCGACGCAAGCATTCTGCAGGTAGTTCCTTTTCCATTCGTGCCGGCAACGTGAACGGATGGAAAGTTATTTTGAGGGTTCCCCATTAAGTTGCAAAAACGCCGCATTCCAGAAAGATCAAAATTTGCTGCCCCTGCTCCCTTCTTGCTGAACATCGGAATTGTGCTGAGCTTTTGCTCGATATCGGCTAATAGCTGATCGTTTTTGTTCATGGAATGCTAAAATGCTTTTTTTACGGAGCGATAGTTATTTAACAAATGGGTTGTGAGATCGTCATCAATCACAAAATCATGCTGATTGATACGCTCCACGGGGTGAACTTCGACCAAACTACTGGCTACCCATACAGAATCGGCCTCTAACAGGGTTTTCAATTCAAATTCACCTTCTGTCAGCTTGTATCCAGAGTATGTTTGGATCGACTTTATAACATTATTACGTGTAATTCCGGGTAAACAATCGCACTTTGCTGATGGTGTAAAAATTCTGTTACCCGATTTCCAAAAAAGGTTGGCAATGGATGTTTCTGATACATTTCCATTGATTGTTAGCATTACGGCATCATCTGCACCTACATCTATTGCTTCCCTGAATGCATTTCTGTAGTGAAGCATATTGCACAACTTTAGTGCTGGTGGCCTGCTGCCTTGAGGGATAACCCGCGTTTTAGCAACGGTTAAAACTTTGGGTTTGTCACTAATTTGATATTTATCGGAGGCAATTAATGTGTAAAACGTGGAGTCGTCATCTATTTCGTAGCCTTTTTTTTCAGCGATTGTGCACTGAATCCGGACTTTAGATAACCCATCTTCAACACCATTTAGGTTTAGCAACTCTTTAGAATTATTTAGCAATGTCTGTTGATCAGGAAAATCAGTCTCTTTTGCACCGAGATATTTGAGCCCTGCTATTAACCGGTTATAGTGCTCATCAAAAAAGAGTAGTTTACCTGATTCAGCTCTTATCGTTTCAAAACAGCCGGTTCCATAATATAAACCGCTATGAAATGCCGATACTGCGGCCATCTCCTTCTTAATTAACTCCCCGTTCAGCGATACAAACATCTCACCGTTCCTTGCTGTTTAAAAGTTCTGTTAACTGGGCCTCAAGCATTCGTGTATCATCTCCAATATGAGTATCAAACAGTTCATTCCCCCTTCCAATAAGTATTTGCGCGGGCATTCCCGGAACCAATAACTTTTGATAGAATTCAGTTCCTTCTACAAAATGGAACGAAAACGATTGATTATTAATATAGTTGCGCACCATGTCCTCATCATCCCGAACAACTGCGGCAATCACGGTAATATTTTGATTCTCTGTTTTGAAGCGGTTTAAAAACTCGTTTACATCTTTTGATTTTGACGACCATGTAGACCAGAAGTGTATAATAACGGGGCCGTTCACAAAATCTGTAAGGCGTAATGAATCAGGTGCTGAATAGGATTTAAAAACAAGGGTATCAAGACGAACATCAGCGATATTTTCCTCAAAATTAAGAACCTGATTTTGAGAATATCGGATGGTACTATAAAAAATTGCAAGAACAGATATAATTGCAATTATGCCAATAAAAACGTTGAAATATTTGGGATCTAACCGCATAAATGGTGAACAAATTGCCGGAAATAAGAAAGGCTGCACGTAAGTGGTGCAGCCCGTTCAATCAAGATATCATTAGGATATTCTCTATGCAATCAAATTTCAGCAGCGTATATCATCGATTATTTCCACCCAACTCGATCCATCAGGCGAATCGCAAGCGGATTATTTACTCCATATGACGTAACATTTACTGCATCACTTTCAAAATTCCCCATCGAATCCAGCGCCTCGGGAAGCTCAATATCAACGATCGGAAATTCATTATTGCCAACTGCATAGAGTTCCTGGGCTTCTTCGGTTGCAAGAAATTCCACAAACCGGATCGCATTCTCACGATTTGGAGAATTTGCAGCAATTCCGGCACCGCTGATGTTAACATGAGCGCCACCATATTCAGCCGGTGGAAAATAGATCTGCACGGCATTAGCCACTTCCTGATCCTCTTCACTGTCTGATTGCATGAGCCTGGCAAGGTAGTAGTGGTTGGCAACGGCTAAGTCACATAGACCCGCAGCAGCGGCCCGAATTTGATCGGTATCACCCCCCTGCGGATCTCTGGCAAAATTCGATACCAGAGATTCTGCCCACTCCTCAGTTCGGCTCTCTCCATGCGTTTCTATAAGTGAAGCGACCAGTGACTGGTTGTAAATATTGTTTGACGACCGAATACAAATTCTGTCAGTCCATTTTTCATCTTCAAGGTCCAGGTAACCAGCTAGTTCGCTTTCGTCAACGGCCTCCTTATTATAAATAATCGCTCTCACACGCTGTGATAGCCCTATCCAATGGTCGTCCAGGTCCTGTAGTTCATCAGGTACTGTCTCCTCAAGAAAATCAGAGTTATGTGGCTGCAAAATATCGGCTTCTTTCGCCCGCCATAAACGTCCTGCGTCTACTGTAATCACCACATCTGCCGGACTGTTTATACCTTCATTCAAAATTCGTTCTATCAATTCGTCGCTGGAACCTTCAATCAGATTTACTTCGATTCCGGTTTCTTCAGTAAACTTCTCGTAAAGTTCCAGGTCTGTATCGTAATGCCTTGAAGAGTAAACATTTACTTCTTCTGTTTCTGATGAGCAAGCCCCTAATATAAATACCAATAGCGTAAGTAATAAAGAATACCGTTTCATTCCTTTTCTTTTTAAAAGTTTCTGTGAAATCTGTCTTATGGTTTTAATTTAGATCAAATCTAAACAAAGAAAAAGAGCAGTGCAACATAGAATATCTTATTCACAAATTTTTAAACCATAGCCTGTAATCAGGCTACATTTTCTCTCTCTTTATCCGGAATATGATTCTCAATCATTTTTAGTAAATAATGATGCAGATGTTCATTTCCGGCAATGATACGCTGTCCAAACGGCCATCCATCACCACCATTCCAGTCTGTAATTACTCCACCGGCCTCTTTTATGATAAGGGCAGCCGCAGCCAGGTCCCATATGTGAAGGGAGTATTCGTAAAATCCATCAAACCTGCCACAGGCAACACAGCATAAATCGAACGCCGCAGAACCCGGCCTGCGTATTCCCTGTAACTCCTTCATCAAGATTTTAAACAGGCCGAGGTAGGAATCAACCAATGAGAGATCATCATAGGGGAATCCGGTTCCAACAAAACCATCACGCGGTTTTTCTGTATTTGAAACGCGGATAGCCTTACCGTTCAGCCAGGCCCCTTCTCCTGCAACAGCCGTGAACTCTTCGTCCCGCGACACCTCAATAACCACACCCACTTTCGGCTGCTGATTCTCCCAAAGTGCGACAGAAACACAATAAACTGGAAAATCGTGGGCAAAATTAGTCGTTCCGTCAATTGGATCAATAATCCAGGTTCGGTTATCGGTAAGTGAGTTATAGCTGGCCGACTCCTCTGCTAAAATATCATCCTCGGGAAAGGCTGCAGTGATAACGCTTAAGATTGCCTTTTCGGCTGCGATATCGGCGTCGGTAATCAGATCGTGAAATCCCTTCTGTCTTACTTCAAACCCATCATTTTTAAACTCTTTTACTACCCTTACTCCTTCCCAGGCTGCTTTTCTGGCAATTTTTAGATCTCTTTGCATAAATTATTTGTCACGCGTTTTCATGGTATACTCAAAGGTTCCCTTACCCATAGAGTCATTCTTTTTTATAAAATCAGGATCATCGAATAGCTCATCAGATGGTGTTTTCTGAATTCGGGAGATCTCTTTCTGAAGTTTTGTAATAGCTTCATACAGTTTTTGCCGTTTATCGTCTTCTGCATTTTTAATGTTATTGGCAATATCCTTTCTCTTACTTTCACAATAACTTAACCGGAGTGGCTTCATAGCCGATTTAGCCGTTAAAACCGGGTTTCTGTCTTTTTTAAAAACTCCACCCGTTTTTTTTGCGAGCTCTATACTTACTGAGTACCTCTCCATTATCACGTCGCTAAGAAGTGATGGAAACGGCTTTTCCCGGTTCATGTAATGATCAATACTGATCTCCTGATCATCAATATGTCTTTGAATAATATCCGAGTAAAACAGGCGTATATCATTATCTGTAAAATGATCTTCACCAATATTATGCCCGATAAACTGCCTCATGCTTGGTCCATATTCAAGCATGAGGCGAATAATTTCCAGTTCGTAATTGGGTCTCTTTACAGCTTTTTGAGAAGGGCTGGAAAGGGAACGCGTATCCTCAGGCCTTCCAGTTTGCTGCGGATTTGCTGATGCCCTGTTCTCCATCCGGTTTTCCCGGGCAGATCGGAAACGATCCTGCCTCTTTTTTTCAGCCAGTATGATGTCAAGCTGGTTAAAAAGTTCGCGGTCTGACCCTTTTCTGTAGACCTGCGTTTTTTGATGCAGATCCTGAACATAAAACTGGCGGTCGAGTTCGTTCGGAATTAATGCAATGCTTTCGAGTATTTTTTTAATGGCTGCTGAGCGTCCTGCAGCATTTTCCATTTTACCCTCTTTTTCTGCTTTCTGAATGGAAAACGTTACAAAATCCTCGGCATGTTTCTGCTTATAATCGAGGAATGACTCTTTTCCAAACTGCTTAACGAACGAATCGGGATCTTCACCATCTGGAAGCTCCATCAGCTGCACTTCCATTCCCTCTTCCAGGGCGATATTCATTCCTCGCTGCATTGCAGCCTGACCGGCACTGTCGGCATCGTAAATCATGATTATGCGATTACCATACCTCTGTAATATCCTGATCTGTCCATTTGTCAAAGAGGTTCCGCTCGAAGCCACAACGTTTTTAATTCCATACATATTCATTGTGATAACGTCGGTATATCCTTCTACTAAAATTACTTCTTCCTCTTTGCGAATCTCATTTTTTGCAAAATTCACGCCAAATACCACCTCGCTTTTGTTATAAACGGGTGTTTGAGCGGAGTTGATATACTTTGCCGACTTCTTGTTTTCATTCAATATCCGTCCGGCAAAAGCAATTACTTTACCGGAAGGATTAAAAATTGGAAAAATAAGCCTGTCTCGAAATGTATCATAAAATCCATCTCCCCTGTTGCTGGGCTTTATAAGATCAGCTTCAGCAAGATATTCCTCTTTAATACCCTCTTTTTGAGCAGCCTTCAGCAGCAAATTGTTTGTAGGTGCGTAACCCAGGCCAAAGGAGCGCTGTATTTTCTTTCCATACCCTCGTTTGTCAAGGTAAATACGGGCCTTATCGGCTTCCTCCGATTCATGGAGCTGTGTATGGTAGAATAGCCCGGCAAATTTCAGTGCATAATAAATGCCCTCTTTTTTCTGAGTTTGCTCTTCATCTCTGTCATCATCATCAGGAATGTCAATCCCATATCTTTCTGCGAGTGTCCTCAGTGACTCAGGAAAGCTGATACCTTCCATCTGCATTACAAAATTAAACACATCACCACTTTCGCCACAGCCAAAGCATTTATAGATACCTAGTCGGGGAGTAACGTGAAAAGAGGGAGTTTTTTCGTTATGAAACGGGCAAAGCCCCATAAAACCGCTGCCAGACTTCTTGAGTTTTACATAATCACCCACAACTTCAACGATGTCGGCTGTTGCCCGAATTTCCTCTTTTTTATCATCTGATATCATGATGAAATGATACAAAAAAAGCATCCTGCATAAAAGAATCAGTGGGAAATAGACGAGTCAGTTTCTAGTCAGGATATCCTCTGTATAGCTTTTCACAGAGATAACTATTTTTACATTTAATATTGATATTAGTTTGCCGTACAAATACTTATAATCAGTGAAATGTCTACCTTTCCAATATAATTTCTGTATTTGGAATTACCTGACCCATCTCCTAATTGATGGAAATTTAAATACTGAATCCAATGAACTGCTTTATGAAAACTCTCATCATTACTATCCTGCTGCTTTTTTCTGTTTATGCAATTCCGCCTTTAACTCTCGCACAAGATGTCTCAGATGAATGGATAAACCTTTTTGACGGTGAAACTCTTAATGGATGGAAAGCCAGCGAAAACCCCGAATCATTTTTCGTGGAAGATAACATGATTGTGACCTATGGAGACCGTTCTCACCTTTTCTATATGGGAGAAGATGGAGAGGCTTCATTCACTGATTTCGAATTCTCAATCGATATTAAAACAATGGAAAGGGCAAACTCGGGAATCTATTTCCATACAACATACCAGGAAACGGGTTGGCCGGATAAGGGGTATGAAGCTCAAATCAACAACACTTATCCAAATGATCCGCGGCGAACCGGAAGCCTCTATGGGGTAAACGACATAACCGATCAGATTGCAGAGGATAATGAGTGGTTCACAATGAATGTAAAAGTGGATGGAGATCACATAACTATTACAGTAGATGGTAATGAAGTTGTAAACTACACTGAACCAGAAAATGTAGTTCGCGAAGAACGGGCAGGTCGACGGCTATCTTACGGAACCGTTGCCCTTCAGGGCCATGACCCGGAGAGTAAAGTCTACTTTAAAAATATCAGAATCAGAGAACTTTAAGTTCGTATTTATATCATTTTTCCTCTTATTCAGTTTTAGCTATCTGTTGATAGGCAGTTGTCTTTCTCTTTGGCAATCAGTAGCAATGATGGTATATTCAATCGAAATTTCAGAAACAAAATCAGTAATTAATTATACCTGAAAATGAGTGTATTAGTTGGTAATGATACCCGGTTAATTGTTCAAGGATTTACCGGCAGCGAAGGAAGTTTTCACGCAGAACAGATGATGGAGTATGGAACCAATGTTGTGGGTGGTGTAACCCCCGGCAAAGGGGGTCAAACCCATCTGAATAGGCCTGTATTTAACACCGTAGCCGATTCAGTAACCAAGGAAGGGGCCAATACCTCAGTAATATTTGTACCCCCACCGTTTGCAGCCGATGCCATTATTGAATCTGCCCTTGCAGGTATTAAAGTTATTATTTGCATCACGGAGGGAATTCCGGTACAGGATATGGTTAAAGCGAAACAGGTTTGTAAAAGCCATGGTGCAACGCTTGTTGGGCCAAACTGTCCCGGTGTTATTACACCGGGTGAAGCCAAGGTTGGCATTATGCCGGCTATGATTTTCAGGCCCGGCAATATAGGCCTGATTTCACGATCTGGTACTCTTACATACGAAGCGGTTGACCAACTTACAAAAGCCGGACTTGGCCAAAGCACCGCAATTGGCATTGGTGGTGACCCTGTAATTGGCACTACCCACACAGACGCTGTGAAACTTTTTGAAAAAGACCCCGATACGGAAGCCATTGTTCTGATTGGTGAAATCGGCGGATCGGCTGAAGAAGAAGCGGCCGCCTATATCAAAGAGAACGTAAGCAAACCGGTTGTGGCGTTTATTGCCGGCAGCACAGCTCCTCCCGGACGCAGAATGGGACACGCAGGTGCGATAATTTCAGGCGGCAAAGGTACAGCTGCTGATAAGAAGAAAGCTCTTAAAGATGCCGGAGTCACGGTTGCAGAGAGCCCTGCAGAGATTGGTATTACGCTAAAAAATATGCTCTGATTGAGCTACATAAATTAAAAAACCTTCTATTCTCTAAAGAGTTGAAGGTTTTTTATTATCTACCTGTCCGACTGCTCCCCCGTAATCACAATTCTGCTTGCAGTACCCTGGAGAGGGTACGACTCCGCAACTGCACCGGTTACCCATGCACTTACAATGTTATTAATCTCAAGACATGAGAAGTCACACTTAACCAGTTCAAAGTTATTGCTTCTGTAAATAGAGGTGTCATCACTCATCGAAAGCCAGATTTTGTTGCCTCCATTTTCCAGCGGACCATTTACATCAGGATTCTCTTCAACCAGCACTCTTTGGTTATCAATATCGGTAACCGTACCGGTAATGAACGGCTCACCGGGGTCATTTCCATCATCGCTGCTATTTAATAAACAGGACGGACAAAATATGAGTACACTGCATAATATTAATATCAGATTGAGCCGGCTCATGATTCCACCACTTTTAAATTAAAACGTAGCAAGAGACGAATTCTGATAAAAAAAGACTCCGCCCTTTCTCAAGGCGGAGTCTTTATATCAGATCCTTCTATGATCGGTGTTTAAATGTTGTAGCCATTTGGAATAACCTGTCCTTTTTGGATGATAACAATTCCATCGACTACCGAATGCTTTTCATACTCTCCATCTTCGAGATGATTCCCACCGGTAATTTTTACATCATCACCTATCCGAACATTTTTATCGATAATTGCCCGGCTTATGAAACAGCGCCTGCCAATTCCCATAAGCGGCTGTTCTCTATTCTGATTTTCGAAATCTTCGTCGGTGGCAAAGTGATCGTTACCCATTACAATAGACGATTCCACTGTTGTACCTCTTCCAATTCTTGATCGAATTCCGATGACAGAACGTTCAATTCTACTCGCCTCAATGATACACCCCTCTGCTACAAGCGTGCGCTCCAGGTTTGTGCCCGTGAGCTTAGACGCAGGTAAATATCGGGCCCTTGTATATATAACCTGTTCATTGTCGTAGAGGTTAAAATTTGGCACCGTTTCACAAAGATCGAGATTTGACTCAAAAAACGATCCTATGGTTCCGATATCTTCCCAGTATCCTGTAAAAGAATAGCTGGATACTTTTGAATCGTCTTCTATCGCTTTAGGGATAATTTCTTTTCCAAAATCTGTGGCATCCGGATTCTCCTCAAAGAGCCTGAGCAGAGTATTTTTGCTGAATACATAGATGCCCATAGAAGCCAGGTAGTTACGCCCCTGTGCCTGCATCTCTTCAGATGTCTCTGAACTCCATTTTGTCAACTCCTCTGCAGACGGCTTTTCGACAAAACTCTCTATAAGCCCATCATCTTTGGTCTTCATGATACCAAATCCGGTAGCATCATGTGCATTTACAGGGATTGTTGCTACGGTGATGTCGGCTCCATCCTCTTTGTGCACTTTTAGAAGTTTACGGTAATCCATCTGGTAAAGCTGATCACCCGATAAAATTAAAACGTGCTCATACTCATAATTCGATAGATGATGCAGCGATTGACGTACAGCATCTGCCGTACCCTGGAACCAGTTTGTGCTTTTTGGAGTCTGTTCTGCAGCTAAAATATCAACAAAGCCATGTGAGAACAGGTCGAAATTGTAGGTATTTTTGATATGTCTGTTTAAAGAAGCTGAGTTGAACTGAGTTAAAACAAATATCTTTCTGATATAAGAGTTAAGACAGTTTGAAATGGGTATATCAACAAGCCGATATTTTCCTGCAATTGGAACAGCCGGCTTACTTCTGTGGCGCGTTAATGGGTCGAGACGTGTTCCCCTCCCCCCTCCTAAAATGATAGCGATTGTTTTATTTTCCATAATGTTCTTCCGTTTATTTCATTGATTTATACATTTTAACGTAATTTTTGGCCGCTTTTTCCCAGGAAAAATCGATCTGCATAATTCTTCTGCGATTTTTATTGAACTCTTTCTCCCGGTTAAACAACTCTACAGATCGTTTAACCGCTTCTGCGGCTTCATCGAGATTAAAATTCTCAAATACGATCCCGTAACCACCCTGTTTTGAAATATCTTTAACGGTATCGGCTAATCCGCCAATGTTGCGGACAATAGGAATTGTTCCATATCTCATTGAGTAAAGCTGATTCAACCCACACGGCTCCACTCTCGATGGCATTATCAGGTAGTCGCTGCCTGCATAGATCTGATGGGCAAGCCCTTCATTATATTCCAGACGGGAATCGAAATAACCTGTATAATGGTCCTCAAGCTTTTCAAATTTCTCGTGAAGGCCGGGATCTCCTGTTCCTAATATCAAAAAAGAGGCTTCAATATTTTCTGCATGGCATTTTTTTATCAGGTCGGGAAGTAAATCAGCCCCTTTCTCACGCACAAGCCTGCCAATGAAAGATATCAGCGGACGCCCATCTGTCAGGTTAAACAGGCGAAGCAACTCATTTTTGTTCCTCTCTTTCCCCACTTTGTACTTATGAAGTGCATAATTTTCGTGCAGAAACTCATCTGTGGAAGGGTCCCACACTTCCGTATCGATACCGTTTAAAATCCCAACCGATTTCCCCTGCTCCTCACGGAGCAAAATTTCGAGTCCGTGGCAGTACTCCTGCAATTCATAAAGATATCCTTCAGAAACGGTTGATACTTTCCACGCCGTTTTTATACCTGTTGCAAGAGCATTTAATTGTCCGTCCCAGTCAAGTAAACCGGATTTACCAGGGTCAAACTCAGGAAGTAACGAAGCACTCCCCATATCGTACCGCCCCTGATACTCACCGTTATGAATAGTGAGAACGGTTGGTATGGTTCTCAAAAGTGAATAGCGGAAGCTGTGGGCCATCATAAATGGAACCAGAGCGGTGTGGTGATCGTGGCAGTGAACAATATCAGGTTTATCGGAAAGTTCCATAAGCCACTCCATAGCAGCAATCTGGAAACTAAAAATTCGCTCTTTTTCATCCCAGTAGGGATGCCCCGACCATGGGTCGAGATATACACCCGGGCGATCAAAGCGACCGGGAATATCAATTAGAATTAGTTCAAAACCCAAATCCGGTTCTTTCAATCGACTTACGCGGTATGCAAAGGAACCGTTGCCAATAGGAGCCCGGCCTTCAAAAAGTATTTCGGTCTCGGCATCCTGAAGCCACTTATTGTGATAATGAGGTAAAACTACCGTGGCTTTATGGCCTGTCTTGTTTAAATATTTTGGTAATGCTCCAACCACATCACCAAGTCCTCCGGCTTTAGCGACCGGATAACACTCAGCAGAAATATGAAATATGTTCATCAACTCAATTCTGTAATTAAATCTTATACTACATTATAAATCTATCAGAAGTAATAAAAAGTATAAACCACCTGCAATCTGTAATCAGCTGTTATGCCATTATTTTTATGTAAATATGATTTAATTATGCCATTTAAATCATTTTAACATTTATTTAAGTCTTATAGAATTGTTTTTATTCAAGTGAAGAAATTTGTAACATCAACACCGATAAAAAGTATAAGCACTTTTATAAACTTTGATCTGTGCACATGACTACCATTGAAGTAAAAAATTTGGAAAAGCAGTTCGGCGATACAAAAGCAGTTAATGACGTATCGTTTAATGTGGAGAAAGGTAAAATTTTTGGCCTATTAGGCCCTAATGGAGCCGGTAAAACGACAACCATTCGGATGATAAATTATATTTTACCACAGGACAGCGGCAAAATTATCATAAATGGGAAAAGCGTGGGGCCGGTTACCCAGAAAATGATTGGGTATATGCCCGAAGAGCGCGGGCTTTATAAAAAAATGAAAGTTGGCGAACAGCTTGTTTACTTGTCTCAGCTAAAAGGGTTGTCTGCACACGATGCAAAAGATAAGATTCGATATTGGCTAAAGCGTTTTGATGCTTACGACTGGCATTCAAAAAAAGTTGGGGAACTATCGAAAGGGATGAGCCAAAAAATACAGTTTATCGCTACAATTGTGCACGATCCTGACATCTATATTTTTGATGAGCCCTTTAGCGGGCTCGATCCTATTAACAGCGAGTTGCTCAAACAGATTATCATTGAGCTGCGAAGTAATGGTAAAACCATCCTTTTTTCTACACACAGAATGGAACAGGTAGAACAGATGTGCGATGATATATGTCTTTTCAACAACGGCAAAGTTGTTTTAACGGGTAACCTGAGACAGGTAAAGAAAGAATTTGGAAAAAACACGGTTCTCATTGAGTTTGAGGGTGACCCCGGATTCCTGGACGAGCTCGAAAATGTTCGTATTAATAACCGTTCAACAAATTTTGCAGAAATTCGCCTGCTGGATGGACAAAACCATCAGAATATATTAAAGAAAGCAATGAACGCTTCAGAAATTCATAAGTTTCAACTGGTTGAACCTTCCTTAAATGAAATTTTTATATCCACTGTTGGTGAAGATAACATCAAAAATAAAGAGGTATTAGCCTGATGAGCTGGAGACAAATTTACCTGGTTTTAAAACGTGAATATATCACCCGGGTTCGAAGTAAAGGATTTATCTGGGCAACGATATTGGTACCGGTTGGTTTTGCTGCATTTCTCGGAGTCATTGTATTTATCAGCGTTTGGGAAAGTGATACTTCCTTTGAAATTGGTATTAAGGATGAGACAACCTCTATTGCCCCTGCCCTTTCAGAGATGAACCCTGAACGTTACAGTAACTTTTCAGCTCTTTCTGTAGATTCACTCAGAAGCATGGTGCAGGCAGAGACTATTACAGGGTACATCATTTTCTCTGAAGAAAATATTGCCAATGAAAAAGATCTCGAACTCATCTACAGCGGTAGCGGAGGAATACAGCTTCTGACCTCTGTGCGATCCGATA